>JGI12316J15310_10000088_pt239 | contig 15049 bp, 15 predicted proteins | sample MarCyaLeptolynsp_FD_15310 | JGI IMG/M metagenome (IMG submission 15310)
GGAAAGGAGACCGCTATGTCTCAGAAAAAGAGGAAAGCCCTGGGCGTCGGCAGTTATCTCGGCAGCAAGGTTTACAAGGAAATCTGTAACCGCTTTTACAAACTTCACCGTATCAAACTCCCAGACCACATCGCGTCGATGTACAGCGTGGGAGTCAACAACGGCCAGGGAATAGAATTTCTTGCCCGCGATGCAAAAGCGTTTGAGGCGCTCTTGAAGATGCCTGCCTTTGCGCCCGACAATCAGGAACACTTCTGTGACCGGATCGCATCGATGGCAACGAATGGCCAAGGCTATCGCGAGACGGGCGTTCCGAGCCTGCACATCGCCGTCGCTCCCGATTTGTGTAGTGTGCACATCGATACGTTCGGATTTGTCGCCATCGGACCTGACGGCAACAAGTATTACAACCCGGACGCCATCCAACACATTCTGGATGAGCTGGTATTTCAAGACAAATTCGTCGCTTGGGTGACGAAGCACAGCCGGTCGATCGGGTTGCTCCTCTCGCACGTTCACTTCAGAGGACCAAGCTCGCGCAACAGATACCGTCTTGCGGCTGGCGGCCGCGTAAATGTTGCACAAGGGGCCGGCTGGAGCATCGGCATAGAGGCGAGCCAGGCGCTGTCCGGAGAGCGGAAGGTCGAAGGCAGCGTCGAGGTCTACAACTGGTAGAGCCCTGATCAAAGTCTCACAAAAAGACCTTGTTTGTGATTGTTTAACAGGCCGTGCCGAAGTGGCTCCTGGACAAGCTCGGGCGTCGTCAACTCCATGAATGACTGGCATGTCGCAACGTTTCTCGCGCTGCACGCATGTCCGTCATGCAGCTGGACCCGACCGTCATTTGGCCACGGCATTTCCCAGTAATTCTTTAATTGAATCATATTTTTAGCTTGGTGACCAACGTGAAGAAACGCGCGTACGATTATGTTTTCGATCTTCCGCCTTCGATGATCGATCGGACGATCCACATTTTTTCAGATGAGACAGTCGAGAGCAGCCCCTTCACGCTTGTAGTGACTCAAGAAAAGGCCGACCCGACCCTTTCGGAAGAAAACCAGATCAAAAAGGCAATTGGTCTGCTTACAGACAGTTTCCCAGAGTTTGCGATGGCGTGGGCACAATGGATGGATGTCAAATACGGCAGAGCATATGTGTGTGAGTTTTCGTGGCGCTCCGAACGTGGTCCCATGACGCAGTGTCAAGTTTACTTTCCCGCACGAGACCACGTCCTTTGCGCGACGTTTTCTCGGCTCGGTCCATTTGCCCCAGCGGACAAAGAAGCTGTTCTCCATTTCATGCATTCCTACCGTCTGATGCCTGAGCGGGCGCAATAAATCCTTCAATCAAACAATACGAACTGAGCGAGGTTGGTTATGCCGGAGGCCGCAAGAGCCCTCGACCCGATTGCCCATACATCGGCGCTGGCCGGTCTGATTGGCGGGCTTGTCGTCGGTGCCATCGTGGGTGCGGCAATCGTTGCGACAGGCGGCGCGGCAGCGGCGGCGATTGCAGTAGCAGCTGCCGGTGGAGCGTCCTTGGGGGCATCGGCCGGCCAATTGCTCGGATCTCTATTCACATTCAAAACCGGCACCATTTCGCTTCCGTGTTCAACGACGGTCATTATTGGAAAGAAGAATGCAGCGCGGGCGTTGGCGGATATGGGCGACTGTTCCGGAATTCCATTTTCACCCACGCCGCCGCATCCCCGCATGCCCATCGCCGAAGGCAGCAAAACGGTTTTCATTCAAAGCTTTCCGTCAGCGCGCAAAGACGACAAGCTGACGTGCAGCGCCGTCATTTCCGAAGGCTGCCTGACGGTGATCGTCGGGGGCGGAAAGACACAGTATGCCCAGATCAGCGCTGAAGTTCCTTTTTGGCTGGAGATGGGTGTGCTGGCCCTTGGATTGGTAAGCGGCACAGGCGCCATTGCCTTGGCGGGCCGAGGCATGCGCGTTGTCACTGCGCTTCGACTGACAGGGGGGCTGGCCGGGTCCATTGGTCTTGGCGCAGGCGGAACATGGCTTGGGGGAAAGATTTGGGGGCACGGTTCTGCCGGGCAGAAACTGTTTGGCTTCGGTATGGGCTTCTTCGGAGGATATCTCGGTGCCCGGCTGGCGGGCAGCGGGCCAATATACGGCCGGATGCAGCAATGGACGGCAAAGCGGAATTTTCCAGGCCTTCAAACAGGAAATGCATGCGGACTACAGTCCTGCCAACAAATCATCAGAGCTGCGAAAGGTCGAAATCTGAGCCAGGGAGAAATGGAACAGATCGGCATCAATCGCGGGGTTTATGACCCGGCTTCCGGAATGGGGGGTGCGCGGGGGATTGCCGATGTCCTGAACTCCCAAGGGATCCGAGCGCGCCCTCAAGCCAATACACCACAGGCCATCCGACAAGCGCTCGCCGACGGAAAGGGTGTTGTTTCCATCCACAATGCAGGTCCACTTTGGAATACGGGCCAACCTGGTTCGCATGCGGTTGTGACGACGGGTGTCGTCCGCAACTCCAGTGGCCGGGTCACACACTACGTCATCAACGATACCGGCACGGGCCAGGCAGGACGATTGGTCCCCGCAGGTCAATACGAAACGTCGCTCAATCCCGGCCATCAGGCAGTCATCACGGACAATCCAATCTGGTAGCAATTGAAATGATCCCGATCGACTTCTTCGATATTGAGCGCGCTCTAAATTCCGCAATCTATCTGGAACAGAACCTTCCAAGTGCGATGACCCTGTCGTTGCCCGTCCTGGCTGGATGCGCAGGCACCACCAACGTTGCGTATTTCTTGTATGTCGTCGGAGGACCAATCAATGATCGCCGGATCTACGCACCCACTTTCAAACTATCTGTGCCACCCGATTACCCGGAAAGCGGGACTTATTCATTTGAGGAGTTTGATGGCGGCATCAAGGTGCCGCCGGAGTTTCCCATCGGCCGGTCGTCCTCGACTTTGACCTGGGATGCGTTCAAATCCAGACGCCAGCAGTACAACGCTCAGATGCTCTCCCTCTTTTCCGCCTGGCTGGGTAAAGACAATGGAGCGCATGTCCGGGATGAGAAGTCCTCCTTCAAAGGCGTTTTTGACGAAATTGCCGACACCCCTTTGCGCCCTGCTTATGGCATACTCAACCCGGATTTCTTCGCTTGGATTTGGTCGCCATAACGCCTTTGGCGGAAAGCAATCCGGACATTTCCGTATGCCCTGGCACCCACCTTGCGCCAACACTTCCGGCCTTCGTCCGTTCTTTTTCATAATCTCAAAACCGACACTTGTTCCGACCGCAGCAAAATCACGGGACCGACGGAAAGCGGGCGTTCGCAGGCTTCGTTGCGAGTTTCGTCTTTGCAGAGCAATGCTGTCAGTAGCGGGTCCCATTTTGAACAGTCGTTCCTGCGGCAACGTGGTCGAACGTCAGGTGGCGAGACCTTGGTCGCATACTCAGATTTTATTTGACTTGCCCGAGCGTGCCCTCGGAGCCAAAACTTAAGCAGAATCGATACAAAAATTATTACTATTAATTTTACATATATTACTCTCATTGCTATCTCTGAACCTAAGTTCGGCGTGTTGCCCATTGGCCACCGGCGCGAAGCAAACAGGGATTGGGCTGAATGATGGACGTCCGCGAGGCAAATCAGGTTCAAAAACTGTCGCACGGGCAGCTGCACATTCCTGACGCTGCTGCGACCGATGATGGACCCAGCCTGCTCTTCGTTCACGGAAGTTGGCATGGCGCCTGGTGCTTCGATAATTTCCTGAAGTTTTTTGCCGCAGCCGGTATTCAGGCGGCGGCGCTGGATTTGCGCGGACATGGCGGGCTTGAACAAGACGAGCTCTTTGTCGCCTCGGGGCAAAGTGAAATGGCGGACGACATTTGCGAGGCGGTTTCAGCGCTTCGCCGCCCGGCTATCGTTGTCGGCCATTCCGCAGGCGCGGCAATCGCAGCCCAGGCCGCGTCGCGAATGACGTTGCCTGGCTTGGTCTTGCTTGCGCCGTCGCCGCCGGCCCAAATTCCAGGCCTTGCAAAACTCCCGGAAGTCCCAAACGGAAAGCCCTGCCCGCCCCCCGATTTCGAGACCGCACGGCGTCGTTTCTATCCCAATTTCAGCGAAGCGGAGGCGCGCGGCTTTTACGAGATGCTTACGCCGGAAAGCCCAGCGCTGCTCAACGATCGGCGCGCACTCCGGGTGAAATGCGACCGGACACGCATTTCAGGACCGTGCCTGGTTATCGCAGCCGGGCGCGAAGATCCAACGATGCACGCCGAGGGCCAGGACCTTGCGACTGCCCGGTTTTTTGACGCCGAGTACTATTTCTCGGCAGATGCCGGCCATTGCTTCATGCTGGAAGCCGAGTGGCAGAGAGAGGCGGAGATCATACTGCGCTGGTATCGCAAGCATTTCCCCTCACTGGAGCGGCCATGATAGACACCCGAACCCTCAGTTATTTTGCCCGAGTGGCAGAGGCCCGGTCGATTTCCGTCGCCGCCTTGGACCTGGGAATTACGCAGTCGGCGCTTAGCCAGAGCATCATCAATCTCGAAGACTCAATCGGTGTACAGCTGTTTGAACGCAGCCGTTCCGGGATGGTTCCAACCGAGGCAGGACGGCGTCTGCTCGCGCACGCGAGAAACATTCTGACGTCCTTGGAGCAGGCAGAAATCGATATCCGCGACACGGATACCAACCCGTCAGGGCGCGTTCATATCGGTATTGCGATTGGTTTCGCGCCTGTTTTGACCGCACCGTTGATAGCTGAAGTCAAGCGGCGTTACCCGCGACTGCTCTTGTCGATCACCGAGGCGGCCACAGGTCAAATCTCGGACATGCTGACGTCCGGCGCTATCGAGATTGGAGTCTCGATTTTTCCGCAACGCCAGAAGTATGTCGAGGCGATTGAGATCTCGCACGACAGCTATGCGTTCTGCGGCCGCGCAGACCAGATTGACGCACTCAATCTCGAAATCATGCACCCGGCTCAGCTCGGTGATCACCCGATGATCATGATGAGCGAGAGCAATATGCAACGGCGACTCGTGGAAGATCTGGCGCAGCGTCACGGCTGCACCCTGAACATCTTGGCGGAAATCGACAGCGCCTACGGAATGAAGCGCGCCATGCTCGCCGGACTTGGGTTTTCGGTATTTCCAACACTTGCCCTGGAACCCGAACACAGCACAGGCGGGATCAAGATGCTACCGCTCGGCGGAGGCGGGCTTGAGCGGTCAATCCAAGTCGCCACCTTGGGCCACTCTTTAGGGCAACGCCGGATAAAACTGATCCGGGACACAATCGTGGACCTGTCGCGCAATGGGTTTGCGATGTCACGAAAGCTGCCGGAAATTCAGGAAGGATAAGTCGGACATGAGGGAAATTCCGTGTGTTTTGATGCGAGGGGGGACGTCCAAAGCGGCTTTCTTTCGGCGCGAGGATTTACCAGAGCAACGGAGTGACATTGAACCCTTGCTGCTGGGCGCGATGGGTTCGCCGGACCCTCGCCAGATTGACGGCTTGGGCGGCGCGCAAACCGTCACCAGCAAGGTCGCGATCATCTCGAAAAGTGACCTGGGACCAAACCATGTCGACTACCTGTTTGCGCAGGTTGATATTACCAACCCGTCGTTGATTGGGGGCCAACCTGTGGCAACATCGTCATCGCTGTCGGACCCTATGCAATCGAACAGGGTTTGGTAGAACCGACGGGACCTCAAACGCCGGTCGTGATCCACAGCGTCAATACGGGTGCAACGATCGAGGCCATCGTGGAAACCCCGCACGGCCAGGTCACCTATGCAGGCGATATTGAGATTGCCGGTGTTCCCGGGACGGCAGCGCCAGTCCAGATCAACTTTCTTGATGCCATCGGATCAAAGACCGGAACGCTTTTTCCTACCGGCAATCGGATTGACCGGATCCAGGGTTTGGATGTCACCTGTATTGATGTGGCCATGCCCATGGTCATCGCCCGTGCAGCCGATTTCGGGAAAACGGGTCACGAGACCAAGGCCGAACTTGATGCTGACGCGGACTTGCTCGCCCGCATCGAAGACGTTCGCCTGGAAGCAGGAAGGGCGATGGGGATGGGAGACGTCGCGGGCAAGGTCACGCCGAAGTTCGGGCTCCTGGCTGCGCCTGCCACAGAGGCCCATGTCACGTCGCGGTACTTCGTGCCGACCGATTGTCACCCGACACACGCGGTCAGCGGCGCGATCTGCGTCGCGTCCTGTGTGGCACTCGACAGCACCATTGCAGAAGGCCTTGCGCGTCCGGCCCCAACCAACACCGAAACCATCGTGATCGAGCATCCGCAGGGAACGATCGAGGTTGCTCTTTCGCTTACCGGACAAGGCGCTGAGCGAACCATTGATCGCGCGGGCGTCGTGCGCACAGCCCGGCGGCTGATGTCGGGCGACGTCGCGATCCCGGACTGAGCCATTATTCGAAACCTGAGGGAGGAAACCATGAAACACTATCTCTTTTCCGCAGCACTTGCCGCGACCCTGGCGATTGGCGCGCCCGCGATAGGCGCTGAGTATTCGCTGTCCGTATCGCTGGACACCGGACCAACACATATTCGCAACGTCTCAATGCGCGAATATGCAAAGGAGTTGGCTGAGCGGAGCGACGGCAAGCTGGAGCTGGAAATCTTTGATTCCGCGTCGCGCTATCGTGGCCCGGATGTCGCCACCGCGCTTGTTCAGGGTGCGATCGATATTGGCGTTCCCGCCGATCAGCATCTTGGCAAATTCGTCGCCGATACCGGCCTGCTGCTCCTGCCGATGGTCTACGGTCTGCCCCGGGAGACCCTCTACAAGATGACGGATGGGCCCGTCGGTGACGAAGTCCGCGACCGACTTGAGCAAAAGCTGGGCACGATTGTTCTTGGTCGTTCGCTCGATCTGGGACACGGCACAATTTTCTCGACGGACAGCTTGATCGCTACGCCGGCTGATCTGGTCGGCCGCAAAGTCCGGGTTCCAGGCGGCGCGGCGACCTTGGAGCGCTATCGCGTGTTTGAAGCCAACCCGGTCCAGATTGCCTGGTCCGATCTGCCGCAGGCGCTAGAGCGCAAAACGGTTGCGACGATCTGGGCCACTCATGAGTCCGTTCGAAGCGCGAAGCTTTGGGACGCGGGCATTCAATATGCGTTCGACGACCGGCAGGCCTATGTCCAGTACGTTCCGATGGTTTCGGCTGCGGCGTGGAACAAGCTTCCTGAAGACATGCAGACCCTCATGAAGGACACGTGGGAAGACATGGTGGACGGCTTCCGCGACAACGCGGCTCAGCGCCAATTCGACTCGGTCGAAATCAACCGCCAGAACGGCATCACGGTTCTGCTTCCAGACGCGCAAACAATGTCGGAAATGCGCGAAAATCTCCTCGCCGCACAGCCGGGTATCGTCGAGACGCTGAAGATGGATCCTGAGCTCGTCGCCCAGGCAGCAGCCGTGCTGACAGCCGAGCAGTAGACGGATAATGACAAACAAGGACCCCAATCCGCCGCGTGGCCCGATTCATCGGGCCACGAAGGCTCTGGGATTGCTGAACGTCACGATCCTTTCGGTTCTGGCGCTCGGCGTGATCGGGATTTCGCTCAACGAGACGGTGCTTCGGGTCCTGTACCCGCGTGGACTGCCCGACTGGGGGGCAGAAGTCACAACCTACATGATGGCCTGGGGTCTTATGCTGTCGCTGCCGATACTGGTCCTGAGAGGCCAGAACATCGCAGCGGATTTTCTGGTCAACGCCATTCCGCAGAAGATGCGTCGTGCCATCGGGCTTGGCGAGGATATCGCCGGGGCTGTCTTCTGCGCCGTGGTTGCATGGGGCGGTTATCTGGCGACGGACTTGGCGCATCGGCTGGGGCAGATTTCGGACACCTCGCTCCAGTTTCCGATGTGGCTCTACATACTCGCCGTGCCCGTGGGATTTGGTTTGTCCTCGGTTTCCTACCTGTTGCGTCTGGCAGCACGTGTCTGGCCAACTCTCAATTTCTGGAAAGCTGAAGACAAATGATAACCCTGATTTTCAGCCTATTCCTGATCTTGCTGTTCAGCGGCATTGCCATCTATCTGGCACTGGGCGTGTCGGCAGCCATCGCGTGGCACGAAGAAGGCATCCCAATTGTCGCGTTCTCGCAATTCTTCGCAGATCACCTGAATACGCCCACCTTTGTGGCGGTGCCGATGTTCGTGATCGCAGCCACATTCATGGAACGCGGCCGGATATCTCAGGTCCTGGTCGACTTTGCGTTGTCGATCTTTGGTAGCTTGCGCGGCGCCCTCGCCTATGTCTGCATTGCGGCCACCGCGCTTTTCGCCGCGATCAGCGGGTCTTCGGTTGCAACAGCACTCGCGATGGGCCGCTCACTCATTCCGCAAATGCGGGCGCGCGGTTACCCCGACAGTTTTACCACCGGCACACTCGGCGCGGCGGCAACGCTTGGCATCCTGATCCCGCCCAGCCTACCCATGATCATTTACGCCCTTGTGGTTGAGGAATCGGTGCCGCGTCTGTTTCTGGCGGGGGTCGTGCCCGGCCTCCTCCAGGTTGGTTTGTTCCTGATATACGTTCGCTTCCGGGGACGCAGAATGCCATCCGAAGGTGTTTTCAACCCTGTTGTGATCCGTCGCGCAAGCGCGCGCGCAATACCGGGACTGACGATGCCGGTTGTTGTTTTCGGCGGGATCTATTCCGGGCTCCTGACCGTCAACGAGGCAGCCAGTGCGTCGGCAGCGATGGCCATTCTGATCAGCTGGCTTTTCTACCGTGCCGTTTCAACCAACGAGATCCCGTTTCTGTTGTCGGAATCGTTTCGCGAGACCGCAAAAATCATGGTCATTATCCTGGCCGCGCTGGCCTTGGCCCATTGGCTGATTGGTCAAGGTATCGCGCGGTCGCTGGCCGACTATTTGAATGATTCCGGATTGTCTGCCCTGCAGATCCTGCTGATTTCCAACTTCATCATGCTGTTTCTGGGCATGTTCCTCGAAGTCATCTCGGTGATCCTGATTTTCGTTCCATTGATTGTGCTGACGCTGGAAACCGTCGGCATCGACAAAGTTCACTTTGGAATTGTCGTCATCATCAACATGGAACTGGCCCTGCTGACGCCTCCCATCGGACTGAACCTCTTTGTGCTTTCAGGCATATCCGGGGTCCCGATCAAGGACGTGATGCGCGGCTGCATTCCATACGTCATCCTGATGGCCGGATTGTTGATGCTGATCACGCTTGTACCCGAAGTCAGCCTTTTCCTGCCGAACCTTGTCTATGGCGAATGATATCGGAAACCAGTGATACTGGACTTTGGAAACCTTGATTTTGTATCTCGTGACAAGGCCAGGGATATGCCACTTCCGCACGCTTCCTCACTTTTGACCGAGTTCGCACCAACGGGCATTCTGCGCGTCGCGCTCAACCACGGGAACCCGATCTTGGCCGGAAGGACGCCGCACGGCGAGCCGACCGGCATAAGCATATCGATCGCCCTTGCCTTGGCGCGGCACCTGGGTCTTGACCTGCGCTTTGTCGAATATGACCGCGCCGCAGACGTGGTGTCCGCTGCGGAGCAAGACAAATGGGATCTCTGTTTTCTGGCGTTTGATCCTTTGCGGGCGCGGAAGATTGCCTTCGCCCCGCCGTACCTGCAAATCAAGGGCAGCTACCTTGCAAGCCCGGCGACGACGGCAACCGGGGCCGACGAACTCGTTGCTTCGGGAGTGCCAATTGGTGCAGTCGAAGGCAGCGCCTATACACTGACCTTGCAGCGCAGGCCCGGGTCCGAGCATTTGGTCATCTTTCGAAACTTCCAGAGCCTGGCAAGAGCACTGGACGATGGCAGCGTTGCGGCGATTGCAGGCATAGACGCGGTGATGCGCGCTGAAGCCGGTAAGCGGCCGGGAACCCGGGTTTTACACCCTCCATTTATGGAGATCCGTCAGGCAATTGGCGTGCCCCAGCGCCGTCCGGCGGCGACCGCAGAACTTGCAGCTTGGCTCAGCAAGCAGGTTCAGAACGGGACGATCACAGAAATCCTCGAAGAACACGGCGTCGGCAGAGAGTGCCTGATCACGTAAGGAATGGTTTCAAACAACTTCGAATTCGTTTCGAACAGGTGAGCACCCTTTCCTTCAATCACATGATCTTCGTGTCCGCCGCCAAAAGCAAAAAAAATTGAGGTTAGCGCGTTGACTGGCAACAGCGTCCTCAGCTCGCGCGCGGCGCCAATCTGGTCACTCAAACACGTTGTAATGAAAAGCTATGTTCCACCGAACTGGCAGTCGAAAGCGCCCCCGACCACTTTCAATCTTCGCCCAGGAACCGCATCAATTCCTATAGCTTCAGGTATTTGCTGGCCCAGCCCTGGCGTAACATCTTGACCGATTTGAAAGCGATCGCGGCGGCGCGCAGACGAATTGCCGGCACTTTGGGACGACATCGCCATCAAACGCGTCTGGGTGATATTGGATTGCTGTGCGGAATGGCGGAGAGGAAGTCCGCCGCACTATTCAATTAAATTATTGTTTTTTATTTATATTTCTTATCATAATTTCGATTACACCACACTTTATACCTCTTTCAGTTTGTCTTCGCGCACAGGTGCAATCTTGGATCGATGGGTCTCAGAGCCGTCGCATGAAGTGCTCCAGCATGTTCCGCTTGTCGTCAGGGTATTTGCCAATCTCAACGTCACGCTCTGAACCAGTTTGAAATGGCGCGCCAATCACGTCACTCGGCGCGCATCCGAACTTGCGTCGGAATTCACGGCTGAAATAGCTCGTGGACGAAAACCCCCATTGCTCTGCCGTCCGGGTCACAATACCTCGTTCGCCAGGCACGGACGCGAGTTGATGGAGCGTTGCTTCCAACCGGCGCCCGAGCACAAAGCGATCAAGACCGCCCTCGCCTTTGAAGTCCCTGTAGAGCGTTGAACGTGACACATTGAAGCGCGCGCAGATCGTGTCGGCGCTCAACTGGTCGCTTCCAATGCTTCGATCGATAAAGCTGCGGATCGCACCCGCCCGGGCTGCTCCGAATTCAGACGTCGCCTCAGCAATCTCAGGATTGGCAAACAGCACCTTGCGCAAAAGAGCAATCAGCCCCTCGGCGATGGCAGGCGCCTCGGCATCCGTCAGGAAATCGAGCTTCTGGAAAATAGCACCAATCGTGTGCTGCAAAACGTGCCCGAGCGCCGTGTCCGTTCCTATTCGCATCGTTGCCGGGTGGATCGACGGATCATAGCCAACAAGCTCGTGGGCAACGATGAAGCACCTCACATACGTTGGCTCGCAGAAAGCGCGGTGCTCACGATTATAGTCCGTAATGTTGATTTCCCCTGGCCGTCTCTTCGTTTGTTCACCATCGGTTTCTCCCCAGGTCGTGCCGTATCGATAACTTTGGACAACGAGGACCTCGGCGGGGTTGCTGATTAGGTGTTTTTTGCTGCGATGCGTCTTCTGTGTGCCGAACTTGGCCTCAGCGAAAATAAGGCGGTCGACCAGCCAAGCTTGGGAGAGCATAGCAGGGCCAGACTTATCCCGAGCAATAGGCGACACAAAATAGAATGGACGAACGATGTCCGACCAAAGATCGTAGCGTTCCTCCAATCCGGCATTTTCGAAATCTATGAAGAACTTCTGTACCATACGATCCTCGTGGCTCGGGGTCTGCAACACAGCGCCCGACGCCGCAAACAAGTGCTCAAAACCTGATGGCCAGGCGGGCAAGGCCCTGGAGGCCTTCCATGTCGTCGGAGACGTAGCCCTGGCCGTCGAGAACGAAGCTGGCCTGCGGGGCAAGCGCGAAGTCGGCGCTGGCACCGAGATAGGCAGCCGAGCTGTCCGTGTCGCCAATGCCGACGGAATTGGTGATGCCGAGCATGGTCACCGGCACGCTGTCGTCACCGGCAGAAGAGCGGAAGAGATAGCCTGCCCTGCCCGACAGCGTTGCGATCCCGACCGTCTTGGAGGCTTCAAGCTCAAGATTTCCCTCAAAGACCCCGAGCGTATACCCGTCGACGCTTGCATTGGCCGTCGAGCCCGTCTCGGTGTAGCCGCCAACCGCCTGAAGCGCATAGCGGACGCGGGCTGTTGGCGTCAGCACCACGCCCGAGCTGCCAAGGCCGATATCGGTGGCAAGCGAGGCTTCCGGCGTGATGTACCAGCTGTCATAGCTGGCACTTGCCCGGCTCTCGCCAAGGGTCAGCCCGCCTGTGGTTGCAAGGTTATCGTTGACGAAGCGCGTGCTGTCATTCGACTGCCAGCCGCCGGCAAGACCAAGGCCGAGGGTCATCCGCCCGAAGGTCCTGTCGCCATAGATCCCGGCAAAGATGCCATTGCTGTCGATGTCCTGGGCATCGGCAAACGCACTTGTGGCGGTGATGTTGCCATTGAGATACCCGGCCATCACCCCAAGGCGCATGTCGGCCGACTGCTGCCAGCCATAGCCGACAGCCACACCGAGTTGCTCGATCCGCTGGTCAAGCGTGGTGCTGTCGCCCTCGTTGATCGATATAACCACCGAAACCGTTGATCCAGAAACGCCCGGAGGACGGGCCAAAAGCAGCGCCAGGTCCGGAATTGGTGGCAAGGACGGAAGTCAGGCCTTCGTTTGCCTCCCCTTCATCGGTATAGCCCAGGGCCGTAGCGGCAGACCCATTCTGTTCTGGTGTCTGGCTGAGCCCATATCTGGAGAGCCGTCCCATCAGGTTGGCGGTATCGCCGAGCTGGTTGAAGGTTCCGGCAAAGCCGCTCGGATCAATAGTCGCGAACTGGCCGGTCGTGGTGTCGTAAAACCACGGCACATCACCGGAGACACTAGCCCGACCACCAGCGATATTGGTGGTCGGGAGCCACCAGGAGACCGAGTGGGAAGGACCCGTGGTGACGTTCAGGGTTGTATAAGACACGAAGTTGATCGCACCGCCCAGATAGCCGGGCGCACCCATGTTTAATGTGCCACCGGTGCCATTCATTCTGATGGCATCGCTCTGTTGTGAAACAATCAATCCGGTGTTTGCCACCATGCTGTTGGCGGAATTCAAATCTTCGATCCCGGCCGCTCCAACGCCGTTCGTGCGGATGACACCGCTGTTTGAGACAACGGCGCCCCCCACGTTGTCTAAACTTTGAATCCCATGAGCGTTGCTTCCCGATGTCAGGATTGTCCCAACGTTGGAGATTGTCACGTTAAAAGTGGCATTGCTCTGAATGCCAAGAGCGCCCGCCCCCGACGTTTGGATCGTGCCTCGGTTGGTGACGATGTTGTTGCTGCCCAGGATGCCGAGCGCACCGTTGAGGTTTGGTGGTTTAATACTGCCGGTTTCTGTAATTGTGATCGTGTTGTTGCCGGTCAAAAACAAGATTGTAGAAGTGACGGCTGAATTAATGACCACATCGTCCGCGACTGCGTTTTGCTGCCCGACCATGAGTGTGGCCATTGCTGTGACTGATGTCAGCCAATATCTGCGCCGAGCGCAATTCCTTTGGCGCCAACGCAAGAACACGACCGCAACTGCGGAAGAAGAAGCATTCCCCATAGTCATCTCAATCACCAGATGTTGACACGCTTCACGACATTTCCAGGATTTTAGGTGCGGAAAACACGCGAGTCGTGATCTGAGGATCTCAATAACGAAGCTTGGTTCACCAATCCCGGAAACCAGACTCCAAAGGCGACTACTCTCGTCAGAACAGGGGTTTATGCGCGAGACCGCAAAGTGAAATCGCGAGATTTTGGTCCGACGGTCTCAAAGCCGGCACAAGATGTGCTGCAGTATCTTTCGCTTGTCGCTAGGTATTTACCTATCTCAATGTGACTTTCTGAACCGGTTTGAAGAGTTGCACCACCACAGAACTGGACGTGACTGCGACCATTGTCGGCGCTGTTTTGTCTACTCATCTTGATACGAGCAGAAGCGCACCAACTATGCAAACTGCGCAAACGATGTTCGATACCAACGGAAAAGCGGCCGAATATTTCGAAGCCTGCTTCCGGCCCGAAAGATTTCGGTTGTTAATGTCAATCGGACCTAGAGCTGCAAAAGAAGCCGGCGACAGGCACCAAAGGATTGCTGGCGCCGAGTGGCCTGCTGGCATACCGCGAGTGGCGCGTTCTGACTCAAATTCTCAGAAAAATAACGGCTAACTCGTTTTGCATCGAAAAACTTAGAAGAGTGGCGGACAAACACTCCGCCGAACTATTCAACTAAGACTCTGAATACTCTTAATTTCTTTTCTAATCGCTCAAAAAAAACCACGTTTCATACCACTTGCCCTTTAGCTTTACACGCCTCTCAATGTACGGATTATTTCATGGAGCGAGGACTTGTTTGCTACCAATTGCTACGCACGAACTTAAGCTTTGGCAGTTAGCGGACATGCAGATTCAAATAATCAAGGTCCGCTTTGCGCCGCCATTTCGGTCACTCGTTTTTTAGCAAGTTTCTCCTAGAAGTCGACATTCATAGCGATCGAAACCAATGACTAAAGTTCGGACAAAGCTTCCCTATGAGGGTGTGGGGCCAACTGTCCGTTTTGAAACCATGAGCAAGTAAGCTGAGCACCGCGCTGCTCGATGGACTCATCCACCACTGCCATATGCGGCGCTAATTATTTCTCATTTCCTGAATAGCCTGCTCCGCAAGGCTTATGAACGATTGGTAATTGGCTATCGCACTATTCACCGCCGCCTGCACTTTAGCACGTTCTAATTTGGCTTTGCCTTCAGCGACGGACGCAGCGTGTTCCATTTTTTGCTGTTGTTCCGGCGTGAGAGAACTCCAAACCTGGTCTGCGATAGCCTTCGCCTGCTGCTTCTGCTCTGGAGTTATCTCGATTTCACGATCGTTGATCGTCTTTGCTGCAACCTGCTTGATTGTTTCCCTTTCGCCCGGCGTCAGTGATTGAAAGGCTGACCGAATTGCATGATCGATAGCTTCCTTTTCGTCAGGTTTCAGCGACGCAAATGTGGCGCTGGCTTTTGAAATAACAGTGCGTTGCCGATCGCTGAGGCGCGCGTTTGCGACTGACTCTGC
>JGI12316J15310_10000356_pt9 | contig 15048 bp, 15 predicted proteins | sample MarCyaLeptolynsp_FD_15310 | JGI IMG/M metagenome (IMG submission 15310)
TCACCCAATGAAAAACGCTATAAGTTATTTGGTGCTAATCTTCAAGTCAGAGTTTAAGGTAAGATCCAAGTCTGTTTCAGGTTCAATCACTAACAGATCAACACGATCCCGACCTAGGAAGCGTTGGAGCAAGCTTACCACAACACCAGCACCTCCCCCAATCAACAGTTCCTCTGTGGCAATTGCCCGATCCCCTGTAACAGCAGCAATTGCGGCGGCGGCAGCTGTACCGATTGCAGCATTCTTCACCAAATTCCCAACATTAATACCCTTAGTAATGGTTTCAGTGGTGTCGATAACTTCAGAAGTCGCATTGATTGGTAGCCGTTTACCACCGATGTTTAAAGTTTGTGCGACAAACTCAGTACCACCAGTAACGGGACGCAACTCACCTTCAACTTGACTTCCGGCTGGTATTAATAACTGACCACCAGGAGTAGTAATATTGGCATCCACCGTCAAAGTTAGAGGTACTGTTTCATCTTCTGTCAGGAGAATTTTTTCTTTTTCGTACTTTACGGGAAGAACCGTGCCAGAAGGAATAGTGAACTCAGTAGCTACTGGTGTTGTATCAACGATGTATTGTGAGGTGACAATGGGTGCTTTTCCTTGGCTAACCAATGCTTGGTAGATGAAAGCAGCTACCTCTGCCCGAGTTGCATTCTGAGTAGGACGCAGGAAACTAAGGTTAGGGTAATTTACTACTATATTCTTTTCGGTAGCAGCAGCAATGCCGGTGGTAGCGTAGTTAGAAATACTAGAGGCATCATTGTAATAATTCAGAAGACTTGGTACTGAACCGACAGGAGAATAATTTAGTCCACTTGCTAGGGAAACTAAAACCTGCTCACGGGGAATATTTTGTTGTGGTCGAAAGATACTACCAGGATAACCACTCAGAAATTCGGTGGTGTAAGCTTCCTGAATTGCAGAAGTCGCCCAGTAATTGGAGGGAACATCGACGAAGTTGATGCTATTGCGACTGGCTGCTTTGTTGAAATATTGGTTAGCTTTACGCAGCATTGCTGCATATTGTGCTCGTGTCACAGGGGCATTTGGCTTGAAAGAACCATCTGGGAATCCTGCGATAATATCGCGATCTGAGAGTTCTTTAATAAAATTACTTGCCCAATAACTTGATGAGACATCATTAAATTGAGACGTTTGGGCAACAGTTGGAGCAGAAGTCACAATAGGAGCAACTGCACCAACGGATAGTCCAAAAGCTAAAAAGGCAGCGGTTCCTGATTGCCAAGGCTGGAAGTTAGACATTGAATATATTCTCCAAAAAATTGCTTTGTTACGTAAATAGACATGAGACTGAGGAAAGTGTTCCTAAAACTTCTAAAATTCCTTTTTTTACGAAAAAAAACAGTAAAGCCCTTGATTGTAAGGATTGACAATCTCAAGGGCTTAGGTACTAGCTGATTTACCAGGACGTTGATGTTGATGAATTTGTTGCGGTATAAAGGGAGTACAGATATCAATGATAAAACTCTTGTGGGATAGGCATCTTGCCTGTCCTTGTGCGCTTTATTTAAAATTTCAGATCGAGGGAGTATTGTCCGTCAAAGCATCTAACATCTTCTCGAAGTTTTGGCGGAAACGTACAGCTAACAAGCCACTCGCAATTGTAGTTGCTGCCATCACCCACCAAAAATGAGTAACTTGCCATATCCCAGCAAATAGAAAAAAGATGACCACTCCAGCACCAGTACCTCCTAAAAATAGCTGCGCTGTCTCTTTTACTGTGCGTGGTTCTGATTCTGTCGTTTTTGATGCCATCGCTTTGGAGTCCCTATCAGAAGCTTATATCTGATTTATCGCTCAAGTTTTCATCGCTAACAAGTAGTGAAAACCCAACGTGCATTTAGCTTGCATATTTCGGACGGGCGAGACGCCCATCCCACAAGAAACTGATATCAGGGGTGTAAACAACAAATTCCTTTTTCTGGTAAAAATTCCCTTCCCCTTCACAAGTTTGGGTTTCACCCTTGCTTATCAATCCATCGACGGTAGACGTTTTGGATAGTTTTGAGAACTTTGTTAGAAGCTGACTGTGGCGACTCACTAGCTGGATCAAGGAGCTGCAACCGAGTTAGGAGTTTTGCTTCTTCAGTGTCAACATCACCATCACTATAAATTAAGGCACTTAGTGCTTCAATCATCTGCTGATAATCTTCTTGACTGGGGCGCTCCCCGATATACTCCTCTACCCACCGATAGCACTCATCAGCTGATACAGCTCTCAGCTCATTCAACAACGGCTGAATTTCAGGATCATCAGCAACTTCTGCTTGCTTTGCTACTCGATGGAGATATTCCCGTTCCTCCGTCTGTACTTTGCCGTCTATCCAAGCCGCACCAATCAGAATTTTGATTAATTGTTTGACATTAGAGCTTGCAACCATGACTTTTTCCTTATACCTAACTAACTAATTTTCTCTCTATCTGCACCAAAACCGCTAAACTTCTGCTAAAGAAGGGGGGAAGTAACCTATTTCTCTTCCTTGTCTGTGTGTGCTTGCTCAGGACTATTTCCAATGAAACGCATTATTTCTTTGGTTGTCAGCCTGCTCATCCTAGCAGTAATCTACTGGAAAATAGATTTTCAGGGGTTAATCAAAGTATGGGAAAACTGTAACCTCTGGTGGATGGCAATCAGTTTAGGTATGGTGATACCCCTAACCATGTTTACTGCTTGGCGGCTGCAACAGTTGATGCCTAGCTCCACTTTGGCTTTTGGAGAAGCTAATCGCTTAATTCTGGCCGCAAGTGTTCTTAATATGGTACTACCTTCCAAAATGGGGGATATTGCTAAAGCTTATTTTCTCAAGCAGCGGGGTCATTTAGATGGTTCTTTGTCTCTATCCCTAGTTGTATTTGAGAAAACCTGCGATTTACTATCTCTACTGCTGTGGTGCGTATTTGGCTTACTCTTGTATCCCCAAAAGGATTGGTGGTTCGGGCTGATGAGTATGATCGTAGCGGTTGGCTTATTGGGTGGTATATCGTTACTGTCTTCCCGTAAAATTGCCAACATATTTTTTATTGTCAGTAGAAAAATTGCTCCCAAAAAACTGCGTCCTAAGCTGGGAAAGTTACAGATATCTTGGGGAACAATGCATGATTATTTTTGGCGAGATCAAGGACAGTTATTAAAAATTACTACTACCTCTATCTTTATCTGGTTTCTGCATCTATTACAAATCTGGTTATTTATCCTTGCTCTAAATGCGTGGACACCCTTTTTAGCTAACTTGGCACTTTCCCCACTGGCAATTTTAGCTGGTTTGTTACCCCTCACTTTTGCTGGTGTTGGTACTCGTGATGCTGCTTTGATTCTTTTCTACCAGCCTTATTTTGCTGCTCCGACTGCTGCTGCCTTAGGGTTACTTTGTACCTCGCGCTACCTACTACCTGCAATTGGGGGTTTACCTTTTCTAGGACAATATCTGGTAATTGTGCGCGATCGCAAACGATAGCTATATACAAATTATAAGTGTCATGCTGAATGTAGCGAAGCGGAGTGAAGCATCTGCCGAGTACCCCCCACAATGGAAGATGCTTCGCTTCACTATCGTTGCGCTCAGTAAGACATGGTCAAGTACTGAGAATGAAATTTGGTATAACACCAATTAAGGCTCTCCTATCAGAGTAAATGCTGCCCAATTTATGGGTTGAGGATATTGCTTCTTGGTAGTAAGCATTGCTTGCCGTAGTGCTTGTGCTTTATCTGATGTCTGTTGCATTTGGCGATAAAACTCTGCCATTAAAGTTGATGTGGGAGCATCTGGAACTGCCCAAAGAGATACAACTATACTGGGAACACCAGTGGCAATGAAGGCGCGAGATAGTCCCACAACTCCTTCCCCAGTGATTCTACCTCGTCCGGTATCGCAGGCACTTAGAACAACTAGTTCAGTCTTGTTGAGCTGCAAATCTAGAATTTCTTTAGCTGTGAGGAAACCATGATCATCACCGCTGGGAGCAAGGGCGATTGCTCCTGGATAGGATACCCGAAGCACTCCTTCATTAACCAAAACTTCTTCTGCTGGGGCTCCTCCAATAAAGACGTTAGAACCAACTGTAATTGCTCCTGGTGTGATAAAGACGCCACTTTCCCTAGCACTAGGCACCGTTGCATCTGTGGTTGGACCAAATTCCTGTAAATTGTTATCCAGATCCAGTAACCCGTGAGTTGCTAGATGAATGAGCCGTTGTTGGGGCATCGCACTTACTACTGCTGCTTTCGTTGCCTGGTTTCCTATGAGAGGTTGGGTATTGAGGAGAGAAGCCACCGCAAGGGCTTCTTGTTCCGCACCCGGTAGACTACTCAGTTGTCGGGGAGGATTATCCCCTTGGGCTGGTAGCATTGGCATGGTAGGATTACCTACTACTAGTAAGTTTTGATTCCCAGACCCTTGGAGACGTTGTTTTTGTTGCTGAGTTAAGGCTAAAACTTGAATCGAAGGAGCAGATAACAGGGTATGTTTTTCGATCAGATACTTACCACTGGGTTCTGTTAAAGCAGCAAAGGGTACCAAAAATAGTGCTTCTTGGGGAACAAACGTAACACGATCGCTGGGATTTTTGGGTAAAAGCTCGGCAATTGGCTCGATTAGCAGTTGATAAAGCTGGTTTAATTTGTATGGGGAAGTATTAACAATATTTGTCCTGACATTATTAGCTTCAACTATCACAATCCCTCGTCCTTGCACCCCCAAACTTTTAGTTCGAGCTTGAGTTACTAGCTCAGTTAAGGATTTTTCCGGTAACTGCCGCAAGTCAATCTGACGAAATGAGATAACACCATTGGGTTGCACTACCCAAATATACAAGTCGGTTTCATCCCTTGGCTCATTGCCAAACACACGGATTTCACTACCGACTAGAGAATATTCGACAATTGTTGAGTTGGTAGCTTGGGCAATCTGTTGGATGCGCTCAATTGTAGGGGGAGGCATTGGAGAAGCACCAGAATTTTCTACAAACTGCTCCACTAGGGATCTCGCCCGACTTTGTTCAGCTACTAGCAGTGCTTCCTCTGGTTTGTTTTGGGCAACTAAAACTTTTTGTAGCAACCGATAGCTATAAGCTTGCTGTTCTAATAGGGTAATTTTATTGAGATCGTCATCTTTCAATGCCCGAATCTCCTCCCAACCAGCAATTGCTTCTTTTAAGGCTACTTCTGCTTCTTTAATTTGACCAGAAAGAAAAAAACCTAAAGCTAGATTACTTAGAGCTGAACTCAGACCTGGGATAAAATCTTCTTGTCTGCTGGCTGCAACTAACTCTTCAAAAATAGCGATCGCTTGTGGGTAATCTTCCATCAATAGGTAAGCTTTCGCCATACCTTTTAATGCTGTTCCCGAAGAACTTGAATCAAAGTCTTGGTAAATTTCCAGCGCCTGCTGATAAGATTCCAGGGCAGCTTGATATTCTTGGAGTTCGAGTTGCTGATCACCCTGTATAATGAGCTGGAGAGCTGCTTCTGCTGCCTCTTGAGGTGACTCAAATTCAGCAGCAATTAGCTTACTTGGTAAGGCAGTTTTCTGGTTAAAGCTGCTTGGCGCTAAATCTTGAGCCGTAACAGGAAAGCCTAAGGCTGGGGTGAGAGTAACAAGAATTGCTAGAAAGGCACTCAGCCGATTTTTTTTAAGTTGCATGGCTCTTCTAGACTAAGAATGATAAATTACTAGCAAAAATACCAATTTAGCAGAAACCTTTTTCTAAAGTTATCAAGGTTATTTAACCCATAGCCTTTCCTTGCGACTGCCTTCTGCCTTCCTTAGTTTCACGGAAATTTTACACAAAATTATACAGATTTCACTGTTTCTTGATTAAGGTTGTTTGGCTTTTAGCTCATACTGGTTGGAAGAGGATGATTGGCTGAGACTGAGCACAAGCTAGGTGACAAAGGAGCAGAGTGTGAAGAAAATGTTATTATCCTCCACTATGAGTTGCGTTGTGTGAGGAAAATTAGATAATGGTTACATCCCCTATAAGAACTCAGGGCTTGGCTCTTACTGAAGAGTCCCACAAGCATCAACAGAAACTCTTAACACATCTCAGTATTACGAATCATCCAATGTTATTACCTAAAACTCGCTTGTTTGGCACTGATGGCATCCGAGGAAGAGCAGGAGAGCTATTAACCGCAGATTTAGCATTACAAGTTGGTTTTTGGGCAGGTCAAGTATTACGGGAGGAAGCATCAGCACTTGGTCCTGTGGTTATGGGACAAGACTCCCGCAACTCTGGTGATATGTTGGCAATGTCTTTGGCTGCAGGTCTGACATCAGCAGGGTTAGAAGTATGGAATTTGGGGTTATGTCCAACTCCTGGTGTTGCTTATCTCACCGCTGCGACTGAAGCAATAGGGGGAGTCATGATTTCAGCTAGTCATAATCCTCCTGAAGATAACGGCATTAAGTTTTTTAGCTCAGAAGGTGCGAAGCTCTCAACAGCGTTGCAAAAGAAGATTGAAGAGCGTATAAGAGGTTTAGCTGGTAATGCTCCAGCTACCAATACCTGGGGTAAGCATTGTCCCAGACCTGAGTTGATCGCAGATTATGTACGATCGCTGCACGCTCCTCTGAAACCAAAGATGGATTTACGAGGAATGCGAATTGTACTGGATTTGGCTTGGGGAGCTTGTGTGCAGATAGCGGAGCAAGTATTTGCTGAGTTGGGAGCAGAAGTAATCTGCTTGCACAACGAACCAGATGGCGATCGCATTAATGTTAACTGTGGCTCGACTCACCTCCATACCCTCACTGTAGCCGTGCAAGAACATGCAGCTGATATCGGCTTTGCTTTCGATGGTGATGCTGACCGGGTGATGGCAGTAGATGCGAAGGGTCGAGTTGTCGATGGAGATTATATTCTCTATTTCTGGGGTCAAACCCTACGTCAGACTGGTAAACTGCCAGAAGATTTGATTGTCGCTACAGTTATGGCCAATTTGGGTTTTGAGCGTGCTTGGCAGCAGTTGGGTGGCAAATTTATGCGGACTAAAGTAGGCGATCAATATGTTCAAGCTCAAATGCTGGAAACTGGAGCGATGTTAGGGGGTGAGCAATCAGGACACATTCTCTGCCATCACTACAGCTTCACCGGTGATGGTTTGCTGACTGCCTTACATTTAGCATCTTTGGTACGCCAGTCAGGTTTTTCCTTAGCTGAGCTAGTAGACCAAAGCTTCCAAACCTACCCACAATTGCTGCACAATGTTCGAGTAGAAGACAGGGAGCGCCGCCTGCACTGGGAAGAATGCGATGCTCTCAAAAATGCGATCGCTCAAGGTCAATCAGCAATGGGAGACCAAGGAAGGATTCTCGTTCGTGCCTCTGGTACGGAACCAGTTATCCGTGTGATGGTAGAAGCTGTTAGCCTTGAACTTGCCCAGCAGTGGACATCGCAACTAGTTAGTGTGGTGGAGCAACATTTGGTAGTTGCCTAACCTTATCAGGTATAGCGCGGGCTTCTGCTTTGGTCATTTGTCAAGTGTCATTAGTCATTGGTACAAAGGACTAATGACAATTATCGGTTATTTGCAGAAACTGTTAACCCCTTCCAAAGCCAAAACCTTTAACTTCCAGGTTGTCTTTTGGCTTAGTTTGAGTCTGGTGTTCGCTGCCCATTATAGTATCTTGGGGTTTCAACAATCCCTCACTCAATATTCTGTACAAGACGATGCGCGACAGCATGTGTTTTGGATGCGGCGATTTCTGGATCCGGAATTGTTTCCAAAAGATTTGATTGCCGACTATTTTCAATCTGTTGCTCCTTGGGGTTATACCAATCTCTATCAGCTATTTGCCACAGTTGGTATTGACCCAATTGTTCTGAGTAAATATCTACCAATAGTACTGGGTTTAATCACCACTGCCTACTGTTTTGGAGTCTGCTTAGAAATTTTACCCGTGCCAGTGGCAGGATTTATGGCGGCAGCGATGCTCAATCAAAATCTCTGGATTGAAGATGATTTGGTTTCAGCAACCCCCAGAGCCTTTGTGTATCCTCTACTATTAGGATTTTTGTATTATCTCTTGCGAGGTTCCCTACTACCCTGTCTAGGTGCGATCGCATTACAAGGTCTATTTTATCCTCAGTGTGTCTTGATCTCTTCGGGAGTCCTCGTGCTGCAAGTATTGCAGCGGATCGGGGAATGGAGGGGTGGGGGGATGGGGAGACACGGAGACGCGGAGACGCGGAGACACAGAGAAAAAGAAACAAACAACAAACAACAAACAACAAACAACAATTCGTTTTGCGCTGCTGGATTAGGAGTAGCTCTACTGGTACTTTTACCCTATGCTTTGACTAATTCTCCCTTCGGACCCATTATTACAGTAGACCAAGCTCAAAGCTTACCAGAGTTCTGGTCAGGGGGGAGGTCAACCTTTTTTCGTGAAAATCCCTGGTTGTTTTGGTTAGGGGGACGCAGCGGGATATTGCCGGATATGCCAGTTACACCTCTAATCCTGTGTACAGGTTTGGTGTTACCGATACTGCTGCGCTATCCCTTCTGGTTCCCGCTGGTGAAGGAAGCTAAAGAGAAAGCAGTAATCCTAGCTCAGTTGATGCTGGCATCCTTGGGGATGTTTGCTGCTGCTCATATTTTCCTATTCCAACTGCATTTGCCTAACCGCTATACCAGTCATAGCTTTAGAATTACCCTAGCTCTAGCTGCTGCGATCGCGTTGACCATTATCTTAGATGCTATTTTTAGTTGGGCACAACGACTAACTAAACCTGGGTTTTCTGGACAACAAGTTGTAGCAGTGGGTACAGCTGTCTTGTTAGCAATAGTAATTACCCTGTATCCCCAAACTTGGAGACATTTTCCCAGAACCCAATACCAATTAGGTCAAGTTCCAGAATTATATGAGTTCTTTGCTCAACAACCCAAGGATATTGTCATTGCCTCTATAGCCGAAGAAGCCAATAACTTGCCCACTTTTGCTCAGCGGTCTATCCTCGTAGGCAGTGAATATGCTATTCCTTACCATACTGGCTACTACCAGCAATTCCGTCAGCGAGTTCTCGACTTAATTCAGGCTCAGTACAGTCCAAACTTAGCAGAGGTACAGGAGTTTATTGATAAATACAATATTGATTTTTGGCTGTTAGACTCAGCCGCCTTTACCCCGGAGTACCTGGCAAACAATGAATGGTTGCAACAGTTTCAACCAGTAGTAAGGGAAGCTCAAATAAGGCTGGAACAAGGAACTGTACCTGCTTTAGTAAGCTTAAGGGAGCGCTGTTCAGTTTTCCAAACTGGGGGTTTAGTTGTTTTGGCAGCAGAATGTAAACTACCCCACGCATCATATTTCTAGACAGTTGTTGGATTAAAGTTGCTCAAGAATTGCTCTAACTTCCGTTGAGGAAAGATTACAAGCTGTAGCAATTTGTTCTATGCTTAGACCTAAGGAAAAGAGTCGAGTTACAGTTTGTTGTTGCTGCTGCTGGAGGGCTCTTTCAGCTCTTTCAGCACGTTGCTGGTATTGTTCAGCTAGTTGACGCTCGCTTTCTATTACTTCTTCGGGAATAGGATAAGCATTACCCTCCCTGTCATACCACAGCAGCCATTCTCGCTCCCATTCCAGATGATTTACTCTACTTCTACCAATACCTAAACCTATTTCTGGTATCCAGTAGGGTAAAGATGCTATTTCCAGGATAGACAATATAGCGCTCAGCTTCACGGGTGCTGTAAGCGATCGCAAGCTAATAGAAACTCATGTTTTAGGTCTAAATACTGAACCTCTTTTTCTATAATGGTTTCAGACTTGGCTATAGGTAAAGTGGTCAGTTATTTTTTAATTTGGTAAGATTATCTTACTAGTAGTAATAGATGAAACTATGCCATGAGTCCAAAGGATATGAAGGTCACGCTTATTGAAGTACTCCAAGAAATCCAGAGTGACAGTGGATATCAAGAAGTACCAATCTCAGGAAGCACCTGTCCCGTGAGTGATCTACAGGGTTTCGATAGCCTCCTTTGCATTGAAGCAATTGGGATGCTAGCCGATAAGCTTAACATCGAGATCCCTAACAGTAACAACATATTTCTTTCGCAGGACGGTAAGCAGTGGCTCACTATTGATGAGTCTGTTGCTGTAGTCTGTGAAATTGTCAACGGAGGAAAGACTTAGTATGAGTCATACAGAAGAAAAGAGGTCAATTATTGCAGCCCGCTTGCGTCAAGCTCGCAAGATGGCAGGGCTTTCCCAAGCTCAGGTAGCTAAGATACTGAATCTTCATCGACCTTCAATTACGGAAGCGGAAGCGGGGAATAGAAAGGTTTCTGCTGATGAGATCGCGAAGCTAGCTGAAATTTATGATGTAAGTGTGTCATGGTTACTTGCGGAGGGTACAGACAAACTTGATATCCATGATGATAAAATTCAGCTTGCCGCTAGAGAACTCCGAAAGCTTAAGCCAGATGACCTTGATCGACTCTTAACAATACTGGCTTCGATGCGTAGAGGGGGAGAAGTACTTTGAGGAATCAGACTTTGAGAAATCAGAGACAGATTTTGGCACAACAAGCCCAGCAGAAAGCAATCGATGTGCGGAGGAAAGCGGGTTTTGACAACAAAAGTCCACTCTGTATTTACGGCTTGTGCGACAAGCTAAATGTAAGGGTCAAGTTTGTTGACATTAGTATGGAAGGTATCTATCTTCGAGAAACAGATCCGGTAATTTTACTTTCCGCATTACGCCCTCTCCCTAGACGCATCTTTACCTGTGCTCACGAACTCGGTCATCATGTCTTTGGACATGGTTCGACTATCGATGAACTGCTAGGAGAGTCAGAAAGCTCAAAGGCTTTTCAACCAGAAGAGTTTCTAGCTAACTCATTTGCTGGATTCTTGCTCATGCCGATTTTAGGCGTGCGGAAAGCATTCGTTTCGCGAGGGTGGGATGCTGCTTTGGCAACGCCAGAACAGATTTTTACAGTTGCTTGTACTTTTGGTATTGGGTACGAAACCTTAATTACTCACATGGCTTATGCTCTTAAAATGCTCTCCTCTTCAAGGGCTAGTACACTTCTCAAAACCAAGCCCAAGGCTATCCGTGAAAAGGTGCTTAGATATTCATCGACTGACCCACTGATTATCGCTGATGCACACTGGTCAATGCCAACAATTGATGCTGAAGTCGGAAGTCTCCTTTTGCTTCCATCTGGTGCAGAAGCAGCAAATGACACTATCACTCTTGAAGAGAATCACACGAAGGGATGTTTATTCAAAGCTAACCGTCCCGGTCTTGTGCAGGTTTATTGCCGTGATATCGGATGGGCTGTCTTTGTTCGCGTCTCACGGTATCAGTTTGTTGGTTTAAGCCAATATCGACATTTTGAGGAGGTAGAAGATGAGTAAAAGTTCACCTCTTTTGATTGATGAAGAAAACCTTTCCCATGCTTGGGCAAAAGCATTTTTGCACATTATTGATAATCCAGGTAAGGAAATTTCTCCTCTTGTGGTGAGCATCACAGATTTTAATGATGGTATTTCAAATGAGGATATAGATATTCAACAATCACTTGATAAGTGTCTTACCGATAATGGCGAGCAAAAAATTCACACAGTTGCCAATACGATTTTTCCTGATTCCCTTTGGAGACGTTCTAAGTACCAGCGCCATGAATTGTTTGAACGATATCTCAAGTTTCTTCCCAGGGCCAAAGCCATAAAACATTGTAAGCAGAAAAATAGCCGTGGTCTTTACTTTGAGAGACTTATTGCCTTTGGTTCTGATGAGCAACCTAAAGTTAACCAACTTGAGTTCATTATTTCTGAATATCAGAAACGAAAAGGAGTTAGGAGATCCATGTTTCAGGCATCAATTTTTGATCCTGTAAAAGACCATGTTAGTAGTGCTCAACTTCCCTTTCCCTGTCTGCAACACATTAGCTTTGTTCCACAGGGTAAAATGCTCACACTAAACGCTTTTTATGCAACGCAGCAGATATTCAATAAAGCCTATGGGAACTACTTAGGGTTATGTAGACTGGGAAATTTTATGGCTCACGAAATGGGGCTAACTTTTGGTCGCATGAACTGTTTTATTGGTGTAGGTAAGCTGGATAACATCACTAAGCATTCAGATACTCTCGCCCCAGTGATAAAAGTATGTCGAAAAGTGATACCCTCAAGGACAGACTAACGAGCAATGGAAGGAACACAGAATGCCAGCCAAACAGCCAACCCAGGAAAATTTGAAAACTACTCAAAAAGACACATTTTTGGACAAACAACTAAGTCTTGAGTTAGGCGATTCTAGTAGACCTAAAATCTCTCAGAGTATAAATGTTACGGCATACTCTCACCTTCTACCTGCAAAGCCTACTGTTGTGTTTGATACCTACTGGCGATTTGCTGCAGAAAGGCAAAAAGTATTTTTCAAGAAGTTGTGCCGAGAATCAGTGCCTTGGACTGAAGATCCAATTATTTCTACCTTCAAATTTACTAATGCCTACCGAGCATCAGATCGTACAAGCCAATATCTGATCCGTCATGTTATCTACCGAAAAGATCTCCCTTCCACTGCGGAAGAAGTGTTTTTCAGGACTATTCTGTTTAAAATTTTCAATAAGATTGAAACATGGCAGCTTTTGGAAAATAAGCTTGGTAGTATTATCTATACAGAATATTCTTTTAAGCGCTATGACGAAATTCTGACCGAAGCTATCGAGAATGGTCAAAGAATTTATTCAGCAGCATACATTATGCCATCAGGTGGAAAAGGACTTAGACATACAAGAAAGCACCACACTCATCTTAAACTTATTGAGAATATGATGGCTGATGAATTGCCTAAGAAGCTTACTGATGCGCCAAATATGCATCGAGGATTTGACCTCTTGCGCGAATATCCAACTATCGGTGACTTTCTTGCCTACCAGTTCATTACAGATGTCAATTACAGTGAAATAACGAACTTCAGTGAAATGAGTTTCGTGGTTCCTGGTCCTGGCGCACTTGATGGTATTCGGAAATGTTTTGCAGATCTTGGTGGTCTTAATGAACCGGAAATTATCAAATTTATGGCAGAAAACCAAGAGGCTGAGTTTGAACGGTTAGGTCTTGATTTTCAATCTCTCTTTGGACGACAATTGCAGTTAATTGATTGCCAAAATCTTTTTTGTGAGGTCGATAAGTATGCCCGAATGAAACACCCGGAAGTTTCTGGAATATCAGGTCGAACTCGTATAAAGCAAAAGTATTCAAGTAATGGAAAGCCAATCGATTATTGGTATCCGCCAAAGTGGGGAATCAACGAAGTTATAAAAAAATCCAGAATAACCAAAGCTACTACCCAATCTCAATCAAAGAGAATTGCAAGGAGTGAATAATGGATTTTCGCAAATATCAAGAACAAGCGCTGAAGAGCGATCAGATTCCTACCAAAAGTGGAAATGGAATAATTGTACCTCTGCTTGGTTTAGTTGGTGAAGCAGGTACACTTCTCACTGAGTACAAAAAATATCTTCGTGATGGAGACGCTCACAAACTCTTCAAAGATGGTATTGCAGAAGAATTAGGGGATTTACTTTGGTATGTTGCCAACGTGGCAAGCAAGTTTGATCTTGATTTAGAAGAAATTGCAGAAGGCAATCTTAAAAAGTGTCGTGCTCGTTGGAGATGGAGAGATTCACAACAGGCAGGTTTTAAAATGACAGGGCATATATTCGACAGGAACTTTCCACAACACGAACGTTTGCCACGAAAATTTGCGGTAGAAATTACTGAGGTGAGCGAAGATAGCTTAGTGAAGATGAAGGCATTTGTCAACGGACAACAGATTGGAAATGACCTCACAGATAATTCCTATACAAATGATGGTTACCGCTTTCACGATGTTTTTCACCTAGCCTATGCTGGAGTTTTAGGTTGGTCTCCAGTCACCCGTCAACTACTTGGTGGATGTAAACGCAAAAGCAATCCTAAAGTGGATGAGGTTGAAGATGGTGGTCGTGCTAAGGTAATTGAAGAAGGTATATCAGCCCTCGTTTTCAGCTATGCAAAGGATCATAATTTTCTGGAAGGAGTTTCAGCCATTGACTACCAATTGCTCAAGACTATTAAAAACATGACTTCTCACCTGGAAGTTGCTCAGTGTTCGCTGGGCGATTGGGAAAAAGCAATTCTCATGGGCTATCAAGTATGGCGTCAGGTGGAAAACAATCAAGGGGGAACAGTTGTTGTTGATCTTGATGCACGATCTATACATCAGAGGATCTAGACAACTTCGCTAATAACCAAAGCCCTTGATCATGAGTGTTCCAGGTGAGCTATAGTTTATTTGCGATCGCATAGAATTAAAGTTGACCAAGAATATCCCTGACTTGATTTGGGGTAATATTACAAGCGGTGGCAATTTGTTCTATGGTTAGACCTAAGGAGAATAGTTGAGTTACAGTCTGTTGCTGTTGCTGTTGCTCTTGGAGCTCTCTTTCTGCTAGTTGCTGCTGTTTTTTGGAGAGCTTTTTCAGCTCTTTCAGCTCTTTGTTGCTGTTGCTCAGCTCGTTGACGCTGTTGCTCAGCTCGTTGCTGCTGTTGCTCAGCTCGTTGCTGTTGCTCGGCTCGTTGACGCTCAAATTCTTTTTGTTGACGCTCAGTTTTTACTACTTCTTCAGGGATCGGGTAAGCATTACCCTCCCTGTCATACCACAGCAGCCATTCTCGTTCCCATTCCAGATGATTTACTCTACTTCTACCAATACCTAAACCTATTTCTGGTATCCAGTATTTAAGGCTTTGATACTAAATCCGGTTTCCATACCCCCCTAACAATCTAGGCAACATTTAACCAGTGATAATTAGTGAGCTTTTTGATTTCTTCGGTCATTTCTCTGAGAATATTACAACGTTTGACTAGCACATACTCTAGCTCATCGATATTTTCAAAATACTCATTTACTAAGGGTTCATCGACTAACTTCCATAGTCTTTCTGCTGGCTGTAATTCTGGAGAATATGCGGGTAAATATTCGATGAATATCCCTTCTGGTATTTTGACTTTTTGACTGTG
>JGI12316J15310_10000026_pt28 | contig 15018 bp, 12 predicted proteins | sample MarCyaLeptolynsp_FD_15310 | JGI IMG/M metagenome (IMG submission 15310)
CTGTCCCGGTTTCTGTGATCCATCCAATGGACAGGTTCTGTGTCGAACTTGCAATTCGACTGTGAAAAAAGACAAACTTCCTGATGAGTAATACCGATCCTAACCCCACCTCCAACCTCGTTAAAGTGGTCTTCGACTTGGAAAGGGATGAGAACGACTATCCGCCCGCAGACTTCGAATACTTATGGGCAAAGCCGATCGGCGGAAACCTCTATGTGCTCGATAATACGCCTTTTTTCGTCAGAGGCGTTAGCACCGGTGATACTGTGATCGCGGAACCGGATTCAAACGATGAGCTAAGATACCGCGCTGTCGCCAAGCCTTCGCAGCACACGACGCTTAGGGTAGTCGTATTCCGTGAAAGCCCCGATCCACGGCCCATCGGGGAGCGCATCCGTGATCTTCGCCAGCAACTGGATCTATTGGGTTGTTCAACGGAACTCTCCCATCTGCCTGGGTTAGTTGCAGTCGACGTTCCTCCAGGAGTACTCCTCAGTTCTTTGATTTCAATGTTAGAGGCTGGAGAGGCCCGCGAACTCTGGGAGTATGAAGAAGCGGCCTTGCGGGAATGATGTTTGATATCGGGGACGGGACAACCAGGACGCCGACGGCCGGCGGGTGCGGCAGACGCATCCCAGCAACGGCGCCACGACGATCACGGAGATGAGTGACAGTCAGGCGATTGTGGTAATGTCGCCACAGCTGCCATGCACGAAACTGACGCTGCCCCGGTTTCGTCGTCGGCGAGGGCGCTAGAGCTCCAAAGTTCGGGTGAGTTCGGCCGACGTCGCAATCCCCTGCGCATCCAAAAACCGCCCCAGCTCCCGCGCCAGGCCCAGCGGTCGCCGCGGATCCCAAAAACTCGCCGTCCCCACCTCGACCGCCGTGGCGCCGGCGATCAAAAACTCCGCCACATCCTCGCCCGTGGCGATGCCGCCCAGCCCCACCACCGGGATCTGCACCGCTTGCGCCGCCTGGTAGACCATCCGCAGCGCCACCGGCTTGATCGCCGGGCCGGACAGTCCCCCCATTCCCGCGCCGATCTTGGGTTTCCGGGACTTCGCGTCAATCGCCAGCGCCTGCAGGGTGTTCACCAGCGAGATCGCGTCCGCGCCGGACTCCTCCGCCGCCCGGGCCATCAGCGCAATGTCGCCGACATTGGGGGAAAGCTTGATCATCAGCGGGCGCTCCGAGCGGACCGCGCCCCGGCACAGCGCCGTCACCTCGCCCAGCAACCGCGGGTCGGAGCCGAACTGCATCCCGCCGCACTTGGTATTCGGGCAGGAGACGTTGATCTCGTAAGCCGCCGGGCCCTCGGCATCCTCGAGCGCTTCAAGCACCGCCACATAGTCCTCCGGAGCGTAGCCGAACACGTTGACCACGACCACCGTGTCCAGCCGGGCTAGCTCCGGCAACTTGTCGCGCACGAAGGCTTCGACGCCTACGTTCTGCAGACCGATCGAGTTGATCATGCCCGAGGCGGTCTCGACGATGCGCGGCGGCGGGTTGCCGGCGATCGGTTCGCGCGAGATGCCTTTGACGACGAAGCCGCCCAGGGCTTCGAGGTCGAGCAGGTCGCGGAACTCGAGTCCATACCCAAACGTGCCGCTGGCCGCCAGCACGGGGTTGCGCAGGCGCAGGCCGCAGAGCTGGGTTTCGAGTCGAGCCACGGGCGTTTTGCTTACCTCAGCGGAGCGGCCGGGGCGGACCGACCTCGGCCGCCGGCCGGTCCGGCAGCGCCTCGGCGATCGGTTCGCCGGTCGCCGCGCTCGGCGTCGCGATGCCGAGCGCGGCGGCCAGGGTCGGCGCGATGTCGGCGGCCGGCACGGTGCGCTCATAGCGGCCGGCCTGGAAGCGCGGGCCGAACAGAATCAGCGGCGTCTCGGTGTCATAGCGGTAGGGGCTGCCGGTCGTCACGCCCCGGCCGTCGCCGAACGCCTCGCTGTAGTAGGGCTCGTAGGCGAGCATCAGGTCGCCGGACCGGCCCGGCCGCCAGGCGTTCTCGAACAGCGTGCGGCGGTCGCCGAGCCCGGTGTCGACGCCCGGCGCGTACCAGGCCGCCACGCCCGGCTCCTTGAGCGCCGCGCGGCCGGCGGCCTCCAGAATCCTGCGCCGCTCATCGGGCGACCGCCTCTCCACGGCCGCGGTCAGCCGCAGGAACGGATAGACGTAGCTGCGCACCCCGATCCGGTCGCCGAACTCCGACTGCAGCTCGTCGTCGATCATGGCCGCAATCCGCTCTCCCGGCACTGCCCCGGAGACAAAACCGGAGATGCGGGCTTCCTCGCGCTGCGGCGGCGTGCCGTGCAGGCCGGTGAAGAGCACTGCCGTGGACCCGAGCCCAACCTGTGCGTCGACGGCGTCGAGCAGTTTGGCGACGGCGTCGTCCAGACGCAGGATCATGTCACGCATCAGCGGCGAATCCGCACCTGTCTCGAGCGCCAGCCGCGCCGGTGCGCTGATGGTCAAGATCAGCATGTCCGGAAAGTCGCGCTGACCGAGTTTCTCGGCTGCCATGCCGGCGATCGCGAAGTCGACCAAGTCGTCCACCGCGAACGGCGAGGCCTTGTAGAGGTTCAGGAAGCCTTCGGTGTCGAGCACGCGCAGGGGCGGGGCGTCGGCGGCGGCGCCGCGGGCGGTCCAGGCCCGACGCCCCGCCGGGGTCAGCGGGTGTTCGCTCTGGTAACGAGTCACCCACTCCGGCAGCGTGGCGCCATAGAAAGAGGAGGTCTGCCAGGCGCCGCTTTCGCCCTGCCAATAGCAGCCGCGCGGCCGCCTCCCGGCCAGCAGAACCGCCGCCTCCGGGTCTCCGCCCACCGTCAGAATGCGGGCGCGACCGCCGGAGGCTGCGTAGAGCTCATCAGCGAGGGTGGAGCCGATCAGGCGCGACGGCGCCGGACCCCGGGCGCTTTCGGTGGCCCGGACGACACGATTTTCTTTCTCGTCAAACCAGGCGTCGGCGACCACGCCGTGCGAACTCGCCCAGCCGCCGGTGGCCAGCGTCGCCGCGGCCGGCGCCGTCCAGGAGGCCGCCGTCTCATAGCGCGTGCGGGCGAAGACAGCCCCCCCCGCCATCAGCCGGCGCAGCCCGCCCTGCCCGAACTCGGCTCCGTAGCGGTCCAGATAGTCGGCCCGGAACTGCTCGGCGATGAGCAGCACCGTCAGGCGAGGCGGCTCGGCGGCGGCCGTCCGTCCTGGCGAGAGCGTCAGCAAGGCGACTGCGGCAACCGCCCACCAATGAACTCCTGTTCGCAACGGCATCGATTCCGCCGGCGCGCCGCGTCGGCTACCCGTCATTCTAGTTCGTTTGGGAGCCCGGTCCGTTCGGTTCCAAATCGGCTACAATGGTCGGGACGTGAAATGCGTCGCGCCAGGGACCGCGGTCAGCACTCGGCCGCGGTTTTTTTCCGCCTTCGAGGGCGAGGATCACTCCCATGTCAGTACGTGAAACCCCAAAGATCGAATCCGCCGGCGGCAAGCTCGGCGTTCTGCTTCCAGGCTTGGGGGCCGTTTCGACGACCTTCATCGCCGGCGTAGAGGCCATCCGCAAGGGCCTGACGCCGCCGATCGGCTCGCTCACGCAGATGAGCCGCATCCGCCTGGGCAAGCGCACCGAAGACCGCAACCCGATGATCAAGGACTTTGTTCCTCTCGCCGGGCTCGATCAACTCGTCTTTGGCGGCTGGGACATCTATGAGGACAACTGCTACGAGGCCGCCCTCAACGCCGGCGTGCTCAGCCATGAGCACCAGGCCGCGGTGAAGCCGCTGCTCGAGTCGATCAAGCCGATGAAGGCGGTCTTCGAGCAGCGCTACGTGCAGCGCATCACCGGCCCGAACGTCAAGGAAGGCGGCTCGAAGGCCGATCTCGCCGCGGCGCTGATGCAGGACATCGTGGACTTCCAGGAGGCCAACCAGACCGACCGCTGCGTGATGGTGTGGTGCGGCTCGACCGAGATCTTCCAGAAAGCCGGCGACGTACATTCCACGCTCGAGAAGTTCGAGAAGGGTCTCGCCGAAAGCCACCCCGACATCGCCCCCAGCCAGATCTACGCCTACGCCGCCATCAAGTCGGGAGTCCCGTTCGCCAACGGCGCGCCGAACCTGACCGTGGACGCCCCGGCGATCATCGAGTTGGCCAAGCGCGAAGGCGTGCCGATCGCGGGCAAGGACTACAAGTCCGGGCAGACCTTCATGAAAACCCTGCTCGCGCCGGGCCTGAAGGCGCGCATGCTGGGGTTGAGCGGCTGGTTCTCAGGCAACATCCTGGGCAACCGCGACGGCGAAGTGCTCGACGAGCCCGCTAATTTCAAGACCAAGGAAGACTCCAAGCTCTCCGCCCTCGACGTGATCTTCCAGCCGAAGTACTACCCGGAACTCTACGGGAACTACTATCACAAGGTCCGCATCGAGTACTATCCGCCCCGCGGCGACAACAAGGAAGGCTGGGACAACATCGACATCTTCGGGTGGATGGGCTACCCGATGCAGATCAAGGTCAACTTCCTGTGCCGCGACTCGATCCTGGCCGCGCCGCTGGTTCTCGACCTGGCGCTGTTCCTGGACCTGGCCAAGCGCACCGGCATGTCGGGCATCCAGGAGTGGTTGTCGTTCTACTTCAAGAGCCCGATGGCGGCGAAGGAGATCTATCCCGAGCACGACATCTTCATCCAGCTGATGAAGATGAAGAACACGCTGCGCTGGATGAAGGGCGAGGACCTGATCACGCACCTGGGGCTGGAGTACTACGACTAGCCGCCGGAGCGAGTGCGGGAAACAAGAGGCGGCCACTTCAAAAGTGGCCGCCTCTTTGCGTTTTCCGATGAAGAAGGCAGTTACTCGTTCAGCGGCATCTGCATCTCAGATTCGCGCCAGGCGCTGATCTTGAGCCGCCGGCAGACCCAGCACAAACCTTCCGACTCTTCCGAGGCGCTCTTGTCGCCGCAGACCCGGCACTCCACTTTCTTCTGGCTCGGCGCGTCGAAGACGTAGCGGCCCTCCGGAGCGGCGAGCGCGTCTTCGAACAGCGACGTCAATTTGGCTTTCTCTTTCACGTTATTGGCGCTTGGGCAGCGACTCTTACTATACGGCGACTCAGCCGACCTGTCTAGCCCGCCGTGCGGCTCCGGCGGCGGCGTCCCGCAGACTGTGTGCTACGATGAGGGCGCTTAAGGGGCACAGTATTGCCGGCCAAATCACCACTGCGCGCTCCGCTCAGAGAGCACGGAATTCGACTCACCAAGCAGCGTGAACTGCTTTTCGAGTTGATTCACAACTCGCACAAACATCTCAACGCCGATCAGCTCTATGAGCTGGCGAAGAAACGGGACCCGAAGATCAATCGCGTCACCGTCTACCGCACGCTCAAGGTGCTCAAGCAGGAGGGCCTGGTCGACGAGCTCGACCTGCTGCACGTAGAAGGCGACCAGCACTACTATGAAACGCGCCTGAAGCGCGAGCATGCGCATGTGGTCTGCCTGCGCTGCGGCTCGGTGCAGGAGTTTTTCGGCGATCCGATCAAGCAGATGAAGCAGGACATCGAGTCCAACCTCGGCTTCCGCATCGAGATCGCCCGCACCGAGATCGGCGGCTATTGCGCCGACTGCCAGAGCCAGGAGATGGGGCAGGACGACGACGAAGCGGAAACCGCCGGGGCCGGGTCCGCGTCAAGTGCGCAAGGCGGTTCGCGTCGTCGCCCCGCTCGTTCGAAGACCGCCTGACGGCTGTCCTGCGAACGTCGCCGCCGCTTGAGCTTATGAACCGGGTCGATCCACCTGGCCGCCCCAACCCCGAAGCGTTGACTTTGACGGTGATCTCGCCGGCCGGCGAGCCCGAAGAAGTGCGCGTAACCCGCAGCCCTTTCCGCATCGGACGTCAACCCGACCGCGACCTGACGCTGAAGGATTCGCGCATCTCGCGCGAGCACGCCGTCATCCTGCTCGAAGACGGCGCCTACTACATCGAAGATTCGGGCAGCCGCCACGGCACCTACCTCAACGGACGCAAGGTGGAGCGGGCCCGGCTGCATCCACATGACCGCATCGGTTTCGGCGCGGAAGACTCCTATGAGATCCGGGTCGGCGCTGAAAAGCCCAAAACCGGCCCTCTGCTCGAGCGCGTCGCGCAGTTGCCCGGCAGCTCCGAAGGCACGGGGAATCTGCACCGGCTCAGCGCGGTGCTCGACGTGGCGCGGGCCCTTGAATCCGCCGGCTCGGTGGACGAGGTGCTGGCCGCGGCGGTTGACTCGGCCTTGGCGCTGACCGGCGCCGAGCGCGGCTTCCTGCTGCTCAAGGGGCCGACCGGCGAGCTCGAGATCCGCATCGCCCGCAACAGCGACGGCAAGCCGCTGCCTCCCGATGACCTGCGCGTGCCGCGCAAGGTGATCGCCGACGCTTTGCGCAAGCGCTCCGACCTGTTCGCGATGTCGTTCGACTCCGCTTCCGGGTCGGCCTCGGATCCGGGGCAGACGGTGTTGGCGCTCGAGCTGCGCAGCGTGGTCTGCGTGCCGCTGGTGAAGATCCGTCTGGGCGGCGCCAGCGAGACGCGCATGCTCTCCACCGCGATGGACACGATCGGCGCGCTCTACATGGACTCGCGCAAGATCGGCTCGAGTCTGGCCGAGGGCAACAAAGACTTGCTCGAGACACTGGGCATCGAGATCTCGACCGTTCTCGAAAACGCCCGGCTGCTCGATGAGGAGCGCAAAAAGCACCACCTCGAGCAAGAGCTGCAAATCGCGCGCGAGATCCAGCAGGGGCTGCTGCCCGCCCGGCTGCCCGAACAGGGCTGGCTGGTGGCCGCCGGCAGCAGCGAGTCCTGCTTCCAGGTCGGCGGCGACTACTTTGACGTGGTCGAGATCAGCCCCACCCGCTGGGGCGCCGTGCTGGCCGACGTTTCCGGCAAAGGGGTTTCCGCGGCGCTGCTGAACTCACTCTTGCAAGGCGCCTTTTTTGCCGCGACGGCCTCGCAGTCGAGTCTGGCTGAAAGCGTCGGCCGGATCAATAACTATGTGTGCGAGCGCTCCCGCCACGCGCGCTTTGCAACCGTGTTCTGCTGCGTCATCGAGCGCGACGGCAAGCTCGAATGGCTCAATGCCGGCCACTGCGACGGCTTGCTGGCGCGCGCCGGCGGCGAGGTGGAAAAGCTCACCCCGAGTTCGTTTCCGATCGGGCTTTTCCCCGATGCGGAGTTCCCCGCACAGGCCGCTCAGCTCAGCCCGGGGGACCGCCTGGTGGTCTACTCCGACGGCGTCTCCGAAGCCGCCAACTTCGCCGGCGAGCGCTTCGGCGACGACCGACTCGCCGATGTCGTGGCGGCCAACCGCGGCCTGCCCCCTCCGGAGCTGCACCGTAAGCTCATCGAAGAGATCGGCGCCTTCACGCAGGGCGCCGAGCAGAACGACGACCTGACGCTGCTGGTGCTGGGCTACGAGGGCTAGCCCACCGCTCTTTTTCATCTAGCTGATTCGGTAGACGGCGTCTCCGGTGCGCAGCACCAAGCCGCCGGCGGCGATCGCCGGAGTCGCCATCGAAAGTTCTCCCAGGCTGTTCTTGCCGAGCAGCCGAAACTCTTCGCCTGCCTCCACCACGTAGCAGTCGCCGTCTTCGCTGAGGCAGAAGAGCTTGCCGTTATAGGCCCAGGGGGAGGCCGTGAAGGCGTTGGCGTCGAGCTCGATGCGCTGCTTGCCGTAGACCTCGCGGCCGGTCTTGGCCTCGTGGCAGGTGAGGAAGCCGCGGTCGTAGAGCGTGTAATAGTAGTCGCCGTAAACGATCGGCGAGGGGTTGTAGGGCGCGCCCTGCGGCAGACTCCAGACGATCGCCTCGTTCGAGCTTTCGCCTTCCTTCAAGCTGATGTCGCCTTTGGCGCCCGGCCGGATCGCGTAGACAGGCCGCGTGTTGTCGCCCACGTAACCGGAGGCGACGTAGAGAAGCCCATGCGCTTCGAACGGCATCGGGATGACGATCGAAGAATTCGGGCCCAGCTCCCACAGCAGCTTACCGTCGAGATCGTAGGAGCGCGTTTTGTTGTAGCCGGGTACGATCAACTCAGTGCGCTGCTCGTTCTCCCAGACGTAGGGCGTCGCCCAGTTGCTCTTCTCGTCGCGGGCGACGCGCCAAATCTCCTTGCCGGTCGAGGCCTCCAGCGCCAACAGGTACGACTCCTCTTCGTTGTCGTTGACGATGTAGAGCCGGCCGTCGTGGACGATCGGGGAGGCGGACGTGCCCCAGCCGTAGCGCGTCTCGTACGGCTTCCAACTCTTCGACCAGACCAGGTCGCCGGAGAAGTCGTAGCAGTAGGTCCCCAGATGTCCGAAGTGGGCGAACAGCCGCTCGCCGTCGGTGGCGGGCGTCTCGGATGCAAACGAGTTCTTCAGGTGGCGGGAGGTTTGCGGAACGCCGCGATGCGCCTGCTTTTGCCACAGTTGCTTGCCGGAGTTGAGGTCGAGCGCGGTGACGAGCCAGCGGTGCGGCGTGTCGGGAGGCTCGGGCCGGTTGCCGCCGCCGTACAGACCCTTCTTGAGCGGCTCCTCGGGCGCTTCGGAGACGGCGGCGGTGAAGAAGACGCGGTCGCCCCACACCACCGGCGAGCCCCAGCCTTTGCCCTCGGTCGGCGTGCGCCAGGCGATGTTCTCGGTGCGGCTCCAGCTCTCCGGCAGACGGGGATCGTCGTCGGAGAGGCCGCGTGCGTCAGCCCCGCGAAACTGCGGCCAGTTGGCCGGCGACGCGGCTCGAAGGGCCGGGGCCAGGGCGGCGGCGAGGAAGGCGCGGCGGGGGAGGTCGGCGAACATGCCCTCCATTGTAGTGACGCGCCGGCTCTCCCCGGCAGCGCCATCAGATCGCGTTAAACTGAACCCAGCTTCGCCATGATCCACACTCCCCTCACCCGTCGCCACTGGCTCGGAACCGCCGCCCTGGGCGCAGGCGCCTGTCTTCTTCCCGGCCCGCGCGCCGCCGCCGCCGCAAATGAGGGCTTCCGCGGCGAGAACGACCACTTCCACTTCCGCATCCCCTCGGCCGCCGAGCCCTACGTCGACTCGCAGCGCGACAACAAGGCCTTCGCGTTCCAGGGCCGGAAGATCCTGCTGTCAGAGGACAGCGGCAAGACCTGGCCGCATCAGGCGGACTTTCCCGAGGCCCAGAACATCACCTTCAGCGTGATCCTCGGCAACGGAAACATCCTCTTCGCCACGCGCGAGCGCCTGTTCCTGAGCACGGACAACCTGCGGTCGCACCGCGAGATCATCGTCAAGCGGCCCGACGGCTCCGACTACCGGCCGCACAAGCCCGTGGACCCGGAGCAGCCCGGCTGGTACTTCCATTCCCTCGACGGCGAGCACTGTTTCGAAGTGGATGGCCGCGAAATGCTCGTGTGGGGCAACTACTGCAACGTGCTCGGCGGCGCCGTGCCCGTGAACATCTACTATTCGACCGACAACGGCGAGACGGTGAAGCTCGCTTACTCGTTCGGCCAGAACCCCAAGTTCCAGCAGAAGGGCGCGGCGCCGAACGCGCCCCTGCTGGGCGATCCGAGCAATTCCTACATCGCGCGGCACGTCCACAACGTGACCTACAATCCGCAGGAAGACGCCTTCTACGCCTGCACCGGAGACATCGACCGCGGCGACGGCAAGGAAGTGCACTGGCTGCGCGGGACCTACGACGCGCAGGCTGACCGCTGGGATTGGAAGCCGATCATCTCGGTCGATTCCAACTCACGCTTCAAGTCCGGCGGCATCAACTTCATTGGCGATAAGGTCTACTGGATCGCCGACGCCAACGGCCGAAGGATCAATCACACCCACGACCGCGGCATCTTCACCTGCGACTGGAAAGACCTGCTGGACTACAGCAAGCACCAGATGGTGTTCCACCCGATGTACGAGTCGGCCAACATGCTCTGCCAGGACGGCGTCTTCATCGGCACGCACTGCGCGCCGGCGTCCACGTTCGTCAACGGAATCATCTGGTCGTCCGATCACGGCAAGACCTGGGTGCAGTACGATCTCGAGGTCCCCGGCCCGCGCAGCGGGGTCCGCATCATGCGCAAAAACAGCGACGGCTGGTTCCGCATGGACCTGCGCAAAGGCTGGATCGAACGCGCGGAGGTCCTGTTCCTGAAACCCAAGGCGTGAACGCGGTCTTGGAGAAGCGGATAGCCCCCGACTGAAGTCGGCGGCTATGGGGCTTTCGTCCCAAATGCGAAACGGCCGGAGCGTTTCCGCTCCGGCCGCTCGGTTGATGGTTGAACGTCGAGTCTTTAGAACTCGTAGCGCAAGCCGAGTTGGATGATGCGCTCGCCCTGGGCCGAGGTGATCTCGCCGAAGGTCGGGCTGGTCACGGTGCGCTGCGCTCCCTGGAAGATAGGCGAGTTCGAGATGTTGATGAACTCCGCGCGGAACTGCAGGCGTTGCGCCTCGGTCACCGGGAAGCTCTTCTCGAGGCCCGCATCCATCGTCACGTAGCCGGGGCCGCGGACGGTGCCGTTGCCGGCGCTGCCGAACGTACCCCTGGCCGGGTCGCGGTAGGCGCTGGTGTCAAACCAGGCCGTACCGGGGCCGACGCCTTCGGGGTTGGGGCCGTCCGGCGAGACCCGGTCCGCACGGTAGCCGCGCGAAACGGTGCCGGAGCGGTCCGGAGCGCGGATCGTCCACGGCATGCCCGACTTGACGTTCAACACGCCGCTGACCTGCCAGCCGCCAAACGCCATGTCGAGAGCTTTGTTCCAGTTGCCGCCAAACGTGCGGTTCTGGCCGAAAGGCAGCTCGTAGACGAAGTTGCCGACGAACATGTGCCGTTGGTCGAAGAACGTCGGGCCCCACTCGGCGCGCTGGTCGCGCAGGTTCTGCCAATAGGCCGACTGCGTGCCCGAGATGCCGCCGCCGCCGCCGAAGAAGCCGAGCGCGTCGCTCATGCCCTTCGACCACGTATAGGCCCCTGAGAACAGCAGGCCCTTGGTCATGCGCTTGCGCAGGTTCGCCTGCATGGCGTGGTACTGCTGGTTGCCGTTGGTCTCGGTGCCGGAGATCTGCGAGATCACCGCCAGGTCCGGGTTGCCCGACAGGTAGGGGCTGCAGTTGCACGCCGCCGGGTTGCCGTCGACGTCCACCCGCTGGAAGTACGGCATGGGAACCACCAGGTGATGCCCCTTCTGGCCGACGTAGCCGACCGAGAGCACCGTGTCGGAGAGCAACTGCTGCTCAATGGTGAAGTTCCACTGCTGCACGTTCGAGGGCCGCACGTTCTGATCCCACAGGCGGATGTTGGCCGACTGGAAGGGATTGGTCTGCACGACCGTGGAGAAGCCGTCGCCGGTGAAGCTGCCGGGCTGGGTGAAGTTGTCGTAGATCGCCTCGAACTCCACGTTGAACGGCGGGTTGATCGGCAGCCGCAGGTTGGTGCCCGTCCCCTCCATGAAGGAAGAGATAGTGTAGGCGCCGCGGAAGACGGTCTTGCCGCCCAGCATCTTGGGCGTGTAGGCGAAGCCGATGCGCGGCTGGAAGTCCTTGTTGAAGGCATTGTACAGCGCGCGCGAGTTGCCGTCCTGGCCGGCGAAGAGCAGCTTGCCCGAGTAGGGCTCGAAGTTGGACTGGCGGTCGAGCACCTCATGCAACGGCTGGTGCCATTCCCAACGCAGGCCCAGGTTCAGGGTCAGCTCGCTCGAGGCGCGCCAGTCGTCCTGGAAGTAGAAGCCCAGGATGTACTTGCGGTGGCCCCAGATGTTGCCCGCCACGCCGCGGCCCAGCCGCACCGGGGTTCCGAGGAAGAAGTCCGCCTCGGCGAAGCCCTTCGACGCCGTGTTGGCCTGATCGCGCGTGAAGTTGCCGTTGTACTGCAGAAAGCCGGTGCGGCCGGTGTTGCCTGCATAGAACGTGTTCATGTGCTGCCGCATCACCTGGCCGCCCATCTTCATCTGGTGCCGGCCGCGGATCACCGTCAGGTTGTCCACGTAATGGTAGGTGGTGTTGGCGAACATCGTTTGCGTACCGATGTTGGCGCTGCCGAAATTCGAAGCAAAGTTCGAGTCGGTGAAGTTGATGCCCATCAGGCCCGGGCCCCGGTCATTGCCGTTGGTGATGCCCAGCCGCTCGGCGACATCGCCCAAGCCGTTGTCGGTCCCGCCGTTGTGCACCATGATGTGGTTCACGCCCACGCGAACCTCATTGACGATGCTGTTTCCGAACGGACGCGTCCAGTTGATCACGCCGGCCTGGAAGGGCGAGTTGCGGAACGCGCCGAAGTTCAGCGGGAACGAGTTGATCGACGGGTCGTCCTGCTCGCCCTTGGAGTAGCGCACGCTGACCGTGTCCACATCCGACGGACGCCAGTCGAGCTTGATGTCGCCCTGATTGTTGGTCAGCTTGCGGTTGGAGGTGTTGAGCTGGTTGAAGCGCAGCCCGCCGTTGAGCGGTTGCGGGTACAGGCTGGTGTCGCCGAACAGGCTGGCGGCGACCGGGTCGATGCGGCTCAGCGGAATCTGGTTGTTCGCAAACGGCGTACGGCGGCCGCTGGCGTCCACGTTGGCGTAGTCATACAGCTGCGTGCCTTCTTCGCTGAGCAGGCGCGAGAAATCTCCCTGGCGGAAATCGCTGGGGATGACGTTGAAGTTGCCCGGCGAGCCCGGCTCGGAGCGCTGCGTGCCCTGGTAGTCGACGAAGAAGAACAGCCGATCTTTGATCACCGGGCCGCCCAGCGTGAAGCCAAAAATGTTCTGGCGGATCGGAGGCCGTTCGAGGCCCCGCCAGTTATTGGCCCAGTTGTTGGCGTTGAGCTTGTCGTTCTGGAAGAACTCGAACAGCGAGCCGTGCACCCGGTTCGACCCGGACTTGAGGGTTACGTTGACCACGCCGCCCTGGAAGTTGCCAAACTCGGCCGAAGCGTTGTTGGTGATGACCTTGAACTCGGCGATCGCGTCGATGTTGGGCTGGTAGGCGGTCAGGTTGTCCGACACCTGGTTGTTGTCGATGCCGTCGAGCAGGAAGTTGTTGGCCTGCTCGCGGTTGCCGTTGACGTAGGGCCGTCCGCCGCCGCCGGAGCGCCGGCCGTTGTTGAAGCTCGACGGGTTGGTGGTGGTGACGCCGGGAACCAGCAGGGTCATGGCGATGAAGTTGCGGCTGGGCAGCGGCAGGTCGACCGTCTGCTCGCCGGTGATGACGGCGCCGAGCTCGGTCTTCTCGGTCTGCAGCAGCGGTCCGGCGGCGGAGACTTCCACAGTCTCGGTCACCGCGCCCAACTCCATCGTCACGTCGATGCGGGCGCGCTGGTTGACCTCGAGAATGATCTCGGGCTGCACCCAGGTCCGGAAACCTTCGGCCTGGACTCGAACTTCATACCGACCGGGCGGTACGCGGGGAAGCGCGTAGTTGCCGGCCTCGTTGGTTTGGGTCGCGTAGTTCAGACGGCGGTCCAAATCGGTTGCAGTCACATTGGCGGCTGCGACGGACGCGCCGGACGGGTCAGCCACGATACCGGTGATGCCGGCGCTGACCTCCTGAGCATAGGCGGGCGACCACGCCAGCAGAGCCGCGAGGGCCGCCAGCAGCAGTCGGAACTTCAGCTGCTTGTTGACACTGAGTATGTGCATTCTCGTACCCCTTTTCACGGGAAGTCATTCGGGCGACAAGCCCTCAGACGTCCTATTTCTGCAGATTAGCTCCAGTATTGTTCACCGCCAAGCTTTTAATTCTCGATCTTCGGGACGAGAACATTCGGAAAATTGGAGGTCCGAAAGAGGGCGCCGGCCGTTTAAGAGGTGTCCCGGCCGGCAACCTGCGAAAAAGCTCAGCGAATCAGCCTCTCGATTGCGGTCCGGCTCCTCGCATCGGCTACGTTTTCACGGAAGGGGCTCCACTTTTCAGTAGAATGACTTAGATCCGGCTCGCGATCCGCGTGTGTTTCCGTACGCGCAAGCCCCCCGGAGACCTCGCGAGCTTACCAGTCGGACGATGAACAGCCGCCAACCCAACCAGAATCGGCCTCTGTCAAGCCGCCGTCTCGCCCTACACGAGGTCATCTTCGAGGCGGACACCCCCGCAGGCAAGGCTTTCGACGTCGCCCTCTTAGTCGCGATTCTGGCGAGCGTACTGGTAGTCATGCTCGACAGCGTCGCGGATATCCACCAGCAGTATGGGCCTTGGCTACTGGCGCTGGAGTGGCTGTTCACCATCTTGTTCAGCGTCGAGTACGTGCTGCGGCTCAGCAGCGTGATCCGGCCGCTGCGGTACGCAGGCAGCTTTTTCGGGCTCGTCGATCTATTGTCGATCCTGCCGACCTACCTGAGCTTCTTCTTCGCCGGTTCGCAATCGCTGATCGTCATCCGAGCCCTGCGATTGCTGCGAATCTTCCGCATCCTCAAGCTGGGGCAGTATCTAGGCGAAGCCGACGTGCTGCGCAACGCGATGCAGGCGAGCCGGCCCAAGATTACGATCTTCCTGATCGCCGTCATCAACATCGCCTGCACCATGGGCGCGCTGATGTACCTGGTGGAGGGCGAGGCCTCGGGCTTCGACAACATCCCGATCGGCATGTACTGGGCGATCGTCACCATGACGACGGTCGGCTTCGGAGACATCGCGCCCCAGACGCCGGTGGGCCAGATGTTGGCGTCAATCCTGATGCTGATGGGCTACGGCATCATCGCGGTGCCGACCGGCATCGTGACGGCCGAGATTACCAAGGCAAGCCGCAAGGCTCCGGTGTCGACGCAAGCGTGTCCGGTCTGTTCCGTCGGCGGCCACGATTTTGACGCGGTGCACTGCAAATACTGCGGCGGAAAACTATGATGGTTACGTTTTGATGAAATCGTTCGTTGTGGGGTATCCACTTGACTCAGGTAGCCCCAAGATGTAGTATACGGCGCTGTGGAGGATTACCCGCGCGATCTGGTCGAATTCGAGGCCCGCTTCGCCACCGAGGACGCGTGTCGCGACTACCTGATGCAGTTGCGTTGGCCCGACGGCTTTCGCTGTCCGGTTTGCGACCATGACCGGGCGTGGCCGGTACGCAAGGTCTGGCTGCAGTGC
>JGI12316J15310_10000048_pt54 | contig 14995 bp, 16 predicted proteins | sample MarCyaLeptolynsp_FD_15310 | JGI IMG/M metagenome (IMG submission 15310)
TCGACCAGGCGGGCGATCGGCACGTGAACCGGACGGTCCGGGTCTTCCAGGATGTGATCGACGCCGGCGCCGATGGACTGGATCAGCTTCAGGTTCGGGAAGGTCTTCAACACCCCGTGCGGCAGCCGCCAGGAGATCGACACGTCGACCCGCGTCAGATCGTCGCCGGCGATCTCGAGCGCCGGCCGCGCGTCCACCTCCGGCATCTCGGCGCGCAGCGCCCGCAGCCAGGCGTCCGGGCCGTCGCCGGTGCTGTGAACGGCGACGATCGGGTTGACCGGGCCCGCCATCAGTACCTGCGCTCCCGGCTCACGGTGTTCATCGGCGTCTCGCCGGCGAACACCCGTCGGATGTTCTCGGCCACCTGATCGGCACCGCTCTCGGCGTTGGTCTGGGCGGAGACATGCGGCCAGACCTGAACCTTGGGATGGGCCCAGAACGGGTGGCCCTCGGGCAGTGGCTCGGTGCGGAACACGTCGAGGGCGGCACCGGCGATGTGGCCACTGTCCAGCGCCGCCAGCAGGTCCTCCTCGACCAGCTGGGCGCCGCGTCCGGAATTGACCACGAAGGCGCCCTTCGGCAGCTTGGCCAAGGTCTCGGCATTGATCAGGTCGGTGGTCTCCGGCGTCAGCGGCAGCAGGCAGCACAGGATGTCGGTCCGGTTCAGGAAGGCGTCGAACTCCGCCTCGCCGGCGTAGCTGGTGACGCCGTCGATCTCCTTGCGCGTGCGCGACCAGCCGGCGACGTCGAACCCGAGCGCCTTGATCGTCGTCGCCGCCTCCGCGCCGAGCGCGCCCAGGCCCAGGATCCCGACCCGCCGGGTCGAGGTTTCAGGGGCCGGCAGCTTGACCCAGCGGCCCTCGCGCTGGAATTGCTCATACTCAATTCCCTGGCGATGGAACCGCAGCACCTGCAGCAGGACCCACTCGGCCATGGCGCGGCCCATCCAGGGATCGACGATGCGCAGGATCTGCGTGCCGTCCGGCAGGTTCGGCTCGTCGAAGATATGGTCGACGCCCTGGCCGAGCGAGCAGATCGCCTTGAGGTTGGTCATGCCCTCATAGGCGCCGTCCGGGACCTTCCAGACCAGCGCGAAGCCGATCTCGGTCGGGTCGCCGATCTCCGGGTAGACCCGGAAGTCGAGATCGGGGAGGCGCTTGGTGAGCGCCGCGCGCCACTCCTCGGGATTGTCGTTCTCGGTGCGGAACAGGACGGCGGGCATGGGCGGACTTCCTTGGGTGACGCGATCGCGGGACCATATTCATCCCGTAAGCCCCTGTCGACCGCAGCCAATGGCGCGGAGTTCTGACCATGAGCGACACCGACCTGAAGCCGAAGACCCGGACCAAGGTCCAGCGGCCGAAGATGTACAAGGTCATCCTGCTGAACGACGACTACACGCCGCGCGAATTCGTCGTGAAGGTCCTGAAGGCGGAGTTCGGCATGGGCGAGGACCGGGCCTACGCGGTGATGATGACGGCCCACCGCAAGGGCGCATGCGTCGTTGCGGTCTACGCCAAGGACATCGCCGAGACCAAGTGCGACCGCGCCAACGAGCGTGGGATGCGGGCGGGCTTTCCGCTCCGGTTCACGACCGAGCCGGAGGAGTAGCCGCTAGAGCATGGTCGTCAAAGGCGGAATCGCCAGCGATCGCGTCACGACATGATTTGCTCTACGTCCGCACCACACCCTCCTCGCGCGCCTCGAGGTCGAATGCCGCCGCCATGAGCGCCTTGGTGTAGTCCTGACGTGGGCGGTCCATGACATCTGCCACCGGCCCGTGCTCCACCACCACGCCGTCGCGCATGACGTAGACCCGGTGCGACATCGCCCGCACAACCTTCAGGTCGTGGCTGATGAACAGATAGGCCAGCCCATGGGCCGTCTGCAGGTCGCGCAACAGGTCGACGATCTGCGCCTGCACGCTCATGTCCAGCGCCGAGGTCGGCTCGTCCAGCACGACCAGCCGAGGCCGCAGCACCATGGCCCGGGCGATCGAGATGCGCTGGCGCTGGCCGCCGGAGAACTCGTGCGGGTAGCGGTCGCGCATCGACGGGTCGAGACCGACCTCGCGCAGCACCTCGTCGATGCGCCGGTCCTTGTCCGCCTGGGTCGGCAGGCCGAGCTCCGCCGGGTCGTGCACGCCGAGCCCCTCGCCGACGATCTCGGCAATGGAGAGGCGCGGCGACAGGCTGCCATAGGGGTCCTGGAAGACGATCTGCATGTCCCGGCGCAGGGCCCTGAGCTCGGCCTTTTCGAGACCCTGGACCTCACGGCCGACGAAGGTGACCCGGCCGGTGCAGGTCTGCAGACGCAGCAGCGCCAGGGCGAGCGTGGTCTTGCCGGAGCCCGACTCGCCGACGATGCCGACGGTCTCGCCCTCCCGGACGGACACGGTGACCCCGTCCACCGCCTTCACATGGCCGACGGTGCGGCGCATGAACCCGCGCTGGATCGGGAACCAAACCCGCACATCCGAGGCATGGAGCACCGTCGGCACCCGGTCGGTCACCGCCTGCGGCGCGCCCTTGGGCTCCGCCGCCAGGAGGTGGCGGGTGTAGGCGTGCTCGGGCGCGGAGAAGACCCGCTCCGTCTCGCCGTGCTCGACGATCTCGCCGTCGGTCATCACGCAGACCCGGTCGGCCACCTTGCGCACGATGCCGAGGTCGTGGGTGATCAGAAGCACCGCCATGCCGAGTTCGGCGCGCAGCCGGTCGAGCAGGGCCAGGATCTGCGCCTGGATGGTGACGTCCAGCGCCGTGGTCGGCTCGTCGGCGATCAGCAGGTCCGGCTCGTTGGCCAGCGCCATGGCGATCATGACGCGCTGGCGCTGGCCGCCGGAGAGCTGATGCGGGTAGGAGGCGAGCCGGCTCTCAGGGTCCCTGATGCCGACGAGGTCGAGCAGCTCGATCGTGCGCGCCCGGGCCGCGGCGTCGCGCAGCCCCTTGTGCAGGGCCAGGGTCTCGCCGATCTGCTTCTCCACCGTGTGCAGCGGGTTCAGCGAGGTCATCGGCTCCTGGAAGATCATGGCGATCTCGTCACCGCGAATCCGCATCAGGTCGCGCTCGCCGGCACCCATCAGTTCCTCGCCCTTCCACCGCACGCTGGACGCCTCGCCGTGGCGGGCCAGCGGGTAGGGCAGCAGCTGCACGGTCGAGAGCGCCGTCACCGACTTGCCCGACCCGGACTCCCCGACCAGCGCCAGGGTCTCGCCCTTGCGCAATTCGAACGACACGCCGCGCACGGCGGGATCGCCGGCGCCGAAGGTCACCGAGAGGTCGCGGACCTGCAGCAGAGGCGTATCCGACATCGCGCTCACGACGTGAAGGTCTTTCGCGGATCGAAGGCGTCGCGGACCGCCTCGCCGACGAAGATCAGCAGGCTGAGCATGACCGCCAGTGTCAGGAAGCCGGTGATGCCGAGCCAGGGCGCGTCGACATTGTTCTTGCCCTGCTGAAGGAGCTCACCGAGGGAGGGCGAGCCAGGCGGCAGGCCGAGACCGAGAAAGTCGAGGCTGGTCAGAGAGGTGATGCCGGCATTCAGCAGGAAGGGCAGCATGGTCAGGGTGGCGACCATCGCGTTCGGCAGCACGTGACGGAACATGATGACCCGATCGCTCACGCCCAGCGCTCGGGCCGCCCGGACATAGTCGAAGTTACGCGCCCGCAGGAACTCGGCCCTTACCACACCGACCAGGGCGGTCCAGCTGAACAGCAACAGGATGATAAGAAGCGAGAAGAACCCGGGAACGATCAGGCTGGAAAGGATGATCAGGATGTAGAGGACGGGCATGCCGCCCCACACCTCGATGATGCGCTGAAAGACCAGATCGACCCAGCCGCCGTAGAAGCCCTGGACCGCCCCGGCGGCGATCCCGATGACGGATGAGATCGCCGTCAGGGTAAGGCCGAAGAGGACGGACAGCCGGAATCCATAGATCACCCGGGCCGCGACGTCGCGCGCCTGATCGTCGGTTCCGAGCCAGTGCCGGGCATCCGGCGCCGACGGCGCCGGCTGTCCTAACTCCAGATCGATGGTGTCATGGCTGAACGGGATGAGCGGCCAGACGATGCTGCCCCGCTCCTCGATCAGTTCCTGAACCACCGGATCGCGATAGTCGGCCTCGGTCGGGAAGAAGCCGCCGAACTCGGTCTCGGGATATACCTGAACGATCGGGACGTAGAGCCGGCCGTCGTAGATGATCAGGATCGGCTTGTCGTTGGCGATCAGCTCGGCGAACAGGCTCAGCCCGAACAGGACGAGAAAGATCCAGAGGCTCCAGTGCCCACGGCGGTTGCGCTTGAAGTTCTCCAGCCGCCGCCGGTTCAGCGGCGTCAGCGTCCATCGGGACCGGGTCTGTCCGGCGGTGGTATCCACCATCGCTCAACCCTCCCGCGTCTCGAAGTCGATGCGCGGATCGACGACGACGTACATCAGGTCGCCGACCAGGTTCATCAACAGGCCGAGCAGGGTGAACATGTAGAGCGTGCCGAACAGCACCGGATAGTCCCGGTTGATCGCCGATTCGAATCCGAGCAACCCTAGCCCGTCGAGCGAGAAAATCACCTCGATCAGAAGCGACCCGGTGAAGAGCACGCTGACGAAGGCGGCCGGGAACGCCGCGATGACGATCAGCATCGCGTTGCGGAAGATATGGCCATACAGCACCGCGCCTTGGGACAGGCCCTTGGACTTGGCGGTCAGCACGTACTGCTTGTTGATCTCGTCGACGAAGGAGTTCTTGGTCAGCATGGTCAGGCTGGCGAAGCCGCCGATCACCATGGCGGTCACCGGCAGCACCATGTGCCACAGATAGTCGAGCACCTTGCCAACGAGGCTCAGCTCGTCCCAGTTCGTCGACGTCAGGCCCCGCAGCGGGAAAACCTGCATGTAACTGCCGCCGGCGAACAGGATGATCAACAGGATCGCGAACAGGAATCCCGGAACGGCGTAGCCGACCGCGATCGCCCCGCTGGTCCACACATCGAACCGGGATCCGTCCCGCACCGCCTTGCGAATGCCGAGCGGGATCGACACCAGATACACGATCAGCGTCGTCCACACTCCGAGAGAGATCGAGACGGGCATCTTCTCCAGGATCAGATCGACGACTTTCTCGTCGCGGAAGAAACTGTCGCCGAAATCGAAGACCGCGTAATTCGACAACATCACCAGGAAGCGCTCGTGCATCGGCTTGTCGAAGCCGAATTGGCGCTCGAGATCCTCGATCAACTCTGGTGGAAGCCCCCGTGCGCCGCGATAGGATGAGGGCCCGGCATCGGAACCGCTGGGCGCGTTCAAGTCGCCGGAGGCGATGTCGCCCCGCCCCTCGATCCGAGCCGTCGCACCGACTGCCGTTCCCTGTATCTGCGCGATCACCTGTTCGACCGGGCCGCCGGGCGCAGCCTGCACGATCACGAAATTGACGACCATGATCGCTAGCAGAACCGGCGGGATCAGCAGCAGCCGTCGAAGGATGTAGGCGCCCATCGCGACCGGCCCCGCGATCAGTCCTGGCCGCGTGCAGCGGTGAGGGCCGCTTCTTTCTCAGGATCGATCCACCAGGTGGACGGGAAGCCGATGCCGTATCGCGGCGGCTCCGCCGGCTTGCCGAACTTGTCCCAGAACGCGATGCGGTGCACGCCGGTATGAAAGTGCGGGATCACGTAGTGCCCCCACAACAACACCCGATCCAGCGCCATGGTGCGGGTGACAAGATCCTCACGGGTCGGGGCGGTGATGATCAGCTCGACCAGCTGATCGATCGCCGGGTTCTTGATGCCGATCAGGTTGCGCCCGCCGGGTTGGTCGGCGCTGGCAGAGCCCCAGAACTCGCGCTGCTCGTTGCCCGGCGAGTCCGACTGGCCGAACACCGCGATCGTCATGTCGAAGTCAAAGGTCTGCAGCCGGTTCACATATTGCGAAGTGTCGACCGTCCGCATGGTCATGGTGATGCCGAGGCGTTCCAGCGACTGCTGCATCGGCAGGGCGATCCGCTCGAAGGCCGGGTCGCGCAACAATAGCTCGAAGGCGAACGGCTCGCCCTCGGCGTTGACCAGCTTTCGGTCGGCACCGACCTCCCAGCCGGCCTCACGCAGCAGTGTCAGCGCGGTGCGCAGGTTGGCGCGGTTGTTGCCCGACCCGTCGGTGGTCGGCGTCCGGTACTGCGTCGTGAAGACCTCGTCAGGAATCTGGTCACGCAAGGGCTCCAGGATCTCCAGCTCCGCCTCGCTCGGAAGGCCGGTGGAAGCCAGATCGCCGCCGGCGAAGTAACTCTCGGAACGGATCAGGTTGCCGTCCGACAGGGTCTTGTTGACCCATTCGAAATCCCAGACATAGGTCATCGCTTCGCGAACCTTTCGGTCCTCGAAGATCGGCCGGCGCAGGTTCATGACGAAGCCCTGCATGCCGCGGGTTCGGCGGTCCGGCAGCACCTCGCGCTGGACCCAGCCCTTGTCCACCGCCGGGAAATCGTATCCTGTGGCCCAATTGCGCGAACTGCGCTCGTTGTTGTAGTCGAAGCGGCCCGCCTTGAACGCCTCCCGCTCCACCGTGATGTCGCGATAATAGTCGTAGCGGATACTGTCGAAGTTGTGGCGGCCGCGGCTGATCGGCAGATCGGCGCCCCACCAATCCTCGACCCGCTCATACTCGACGAAGCGCCCCGGCTCAAAATCGGCGACGCGGTAGGGACCACTGGCCATCGGCGGCTCGAGCGTCGTAGCGCCGAATTCCTTCCCCGCCCACCAGTGTTTCGGCAGCACCGGAATCTGACCGAGGATCATCGGCAGCTCCGGGTTCGACCCATCCTTGAAGGTGAAGTGGACGGTGGTGGTATCGCGCGCTTCCACCGCGACGACATCCGCCCAGTAGGCGCGGTAGAGCGGCGCGCCCTCGGCCACCAGGGTCTCGAAGCTCCAGACCACGTCCTCGGCGGTTATCGGTTCGCCGTCGTGCCACCGAGCCTCGGCGTTCAAATAGAACGTGACAGATGCCCTGTCGTCGGCGACCTCGATGAACTCGGCGACCATGCCGTACATGCCGGTGGGTTCCGAATCCACGTTCTCCAACAGGGTCTCGTAGACGAGGCCGATGCCGGAGGCCGGAACGCCCTTGAGGACGAAGGGATTGAAGCTGTCGAAGGTGCCGTTGGCCGATAGCACCACCGATCCGCCCTTCGGCGCGGTCGGATCGGCATAGGGGAGATGCTCGAAATCGGCGGGGAGCCGCGGCGCGCCGTGGGTAGTGATCCCGTGCAGCTTCTCGGAGGCGTTCGCCAGTTCGGGCGCGAAGGAAAGGGCGAGCACGGCGGCGACGGCGGCGGGCAGGGCGGCAAAACGGGCAATCGTCATCGAACTGGCTCTCCCGATGGGCGGTGCGTCACTCTGCAGCGACACCGCCACCTTTAACACTGCGTCCTTGGCGGAAAGATGGCAGCTCGAAGGCCAAAGTCGAGCGCCCGCCGCGCATCATCCCGACAGCAGGGCCACGGCGGCGGCGTGCAGGGCCGGATCGCGGGCCGCGACGATCCGGGTCGTCGAGCCGAGGGCCACCGGCGCGCCGGTCCAGTCGGTCAGCAGCCCACCGGCGCCCGCCACCACCGCCGCGGGCGCCAGATAGTCGTAGTCGCTCAGGCTCGCCTCGACCACGAGGTCAATCGTGCCCAACGCCAGCAGCCCGAAATTGTGACAGTCGCCGCTGAACAGGGTCAGCCCGCAGGCCTCCTTCAGGGCAGCGAACCGGGCCGCCTCGTGCGCGTCGAACATGTCGGGCGAGGTCGCGGTCAGCACCGCCGTGTCCAGCGGTTTGCTCACCGGCGCCATCAGCGCGCCGCCGTTCAGGGTCGTCGGAACTTCAGGTCCACCGACCCAGCGCTCGTCCAGGATCGGGCAATCGATCACGCCCAGCACCGGCTCGCCCCGGCGCAACAGGCCGATCAGGGTTCCGAAGGTCGGCCGCCCGGTTATGAACGCCTTGGTGCCGTCGATCGGGTCCAGCGACCAGACATACTCGGCGTCCAGGTTCTCCGGACCGAATTCCTCGCCGGCGATGCCGTGATCAGGAAAGCGCTGTTCGATGAGCGACCGCAGGGTCTTCTCGACCGTGCGATCGGCGATCGTCACCGGGCTGTCGTCGGCCTTGCTGTCGACGACGACGCCGGCGCGGAAATACTGACGAATGACCGGACGGGCGGCGTCGGCGAGCTCGGCGGCGAACGCCGCCGCCGCGTCAAGGGCGAGCGCGGCCATGCCGGCCGGCGCCGACGATCAGCCGCCGGTCGCGGCGCTGTACGCTTCCTGGACCGCCTGGATCTCTTCCGTCGTCGGCAGCGGCGCCGGATCGGCGCTCAGACTCCGCAGATAGGCGACCATCTCCGCGCGGTCGCTCGCCTTCCTGAGGCCGGCATAGTTCATCTTGGTGCCGGCGATGTAGTCCTTCGGGTTCTGCAGGAACTTGTTGAGGGACGTATAGGTCCACTCCGCCGGATCCGAGAAGCTGGCCATCGCGTCGGAGTAGCTGTAGCCGTCCTTGCCGCCCTTGTCGGCGTTCACGATGTTCCAGAGGTTGGGCCCGACCTTATTGGCGCCCCCCTCGTCGAAGGAATGGCAGGCCGCGCATTTCCGCGCCAGCTGCTCGCCGGCCGCCACGTCGGCGGTGGCCAGCAGACCGAGGATCGGCTCGACCGGCGCCGGACCCGTGGGCTCGGTGGCCGCCGTCTGCGTCGCGCTCTCATCGACCGCGATCTTGAACGCGTTCTCTTGCAACTCGTTCGGATGAACCAGCGCGTCCGCGATCTTGCCGGTCGCCATCGCCAGCAGCCCCGCACAGAGAATGCCCGCGATGATCTTGTTGCCCTCGAGCGACGTCGCCATGGTGTCCAGCCCTCTTCGTGTCCCGTCGGCGGCTCCGGCCTCTCGGTCCGGCCCGCGTCAGCGATAAAATACTGAGGGGCGGCGATGGTGTCGACCTTGCCGCGCCCGATCCCCGACAGGACTTACCCTTAGCCGCGCGCTTGCGCAACCGCGCGCGAACGGCGTATCACCGCCGCTCGCGTGGCATATCGCCGCAAAATGACAGCACCGCCCCAGTCCCGCCCACGGATCCGACCCCCAGCGCCATGAACCCGATCCTGATGATCCCCGCCCGCATGGCCTCCTCGCGGCTGCCCGACAAGCCGCTGGCCGATATCCATGGGGTTCCGATGATCGTCCATGTCTGGCGCCGGGCCATGGAAGCGGAGGGCGGCCCCGGCGCCGCCGCCGCCGGCGAACAGGCGATCGTCGATGCGATCTCCGCCGCCGGCGGCCGCGCCGTCCTCACCGATCCCGACCTGCCGTCGGGCACCGATCGTATTCACAGCGCCCTGCGGAGCGTCGATCCCGAGGGCCGCCATGACATCGTCGTCAACATCCAGGGCGACCTGCCGGTGCTGGAGCCGAAGACGGTGCGCGCCACCATCGAGGCGCTGACCCGCACCGCCGACGCCGACTGGGGCACCGCCGCCTGCGCCATCGAGGACCCCGCCGACCTGGCGCCGACCAGCGGCGTGAACAAGGTGGTCGCGGCCTGGGAGCCCGACGGCCGGTTCGGCCGCGCCCTGTACTTCTCGAAACACCCGGTGCCGTGGGGCGAGGGCGACGTGTTCCATCACATCGGCCTGTACAGCTACCGCCGCGCCGCCCTCGACCGCTTCGTCAGCCTGCCGCCCTCGCCACTTGAGATCCGCGAGCGTCTGGAACAGCTGCGCTCGCTGGAAGCCGGCATGCGCATCGAGGTGGCCCGGGTCGAGACCATCCCGCTCGGCGTCGATACCCCGCGCCAGCTCGACCAGGCCCGCGCCCTGCTGACCCCCACCGGAGAGACCGCATGACCGACCAGCCGAACGTCGCCTATCAGGGTCAGCCGGGCGCCTACTCGCACCTCGCCTGCGTCGCCGCCGCGCCAGAGCACGCGCCCCTGCCCTGCTACAGCTTCGAGGACATGCTAAGCGCAGTGCAGGACGGCACGGCCGAGCTGGCCATGGTGCCGGTGGAGAACTCGGTGGCCGGCCGCGTCGCCGACATCCACCACCTGCTGCCGGAATCCGGCCTGTTCATCATCGGCGAGCACTTCCAACGGGTGAACCACATGCTGCTCGGCCTGAAGGGGGCGACCCTGGAGGGCTTGAGCGAGGTGCACGCCCATCCCCAGGGCCTGGCCCAGTGCCGCCGTCTGATCAACCGCCTCGGGCTGAAACGCATGCAGCACGCCGACAATGCCGGCGCGGCCAAGGACGTGGCGGAATGGGGCGACCCGAAGATCGCCGCCATCGCCTCGTCGCTGGCGGCCGAGGTCTACGGCCTCGACATCCTGGCCGACTCGGTGGAGGACGCCGAGCACAACACCACCCGGTTCCTGGTCATGGCGCGGCAGCCGAAACTGCCGCCGGTGACGACGGAGAAGGTCGTGACCACGATCATCTTCCGGGTGCGCAGCGTGCCGGCCTCGCTCTACAAGGCGCTCGGCGGTTTCGCGACCAACGGCATCAACCTGACCAAGCTGGAGAGCTATCTGGTCGGCGGCTCGTTCGACGCGGCGCAATTCTATGTGGACGCGGAAGGCCACCCGGAGGAACGGCACATGGCGCTGGCGCTGGAGGAGCTGAAGTTCTTCTGCCCGAAGGACGAGGTGCGGATCCTCGGTACCTACCCGATGAGCCCCTTCCGCGCGAGCGCCGAGCGCCCGGACGCGGACTGAACGGGCACGCCCTCCGCCGCGCCCGTAGAGCAGATCATGTCTTGACGCGATCGCCGGCGATCGCGACGAGGCATGTGAATCTTCTCTATCATATTGAAGAAGAGCATGAGTCACGCCTAAGTCGGCATCGCGAAGCGATTCCGTCTTTGACGACCATGCTCTAGGACCGGAGAGAGACCCGTGTTTGAGCCGTGCGATTGTGGGAGCGGAAAGAGCTATGTCGGCTGCTGCGGCCGTCTGCACTCCGGTGCGCCGGCGCGCGACGCCGAGGAGCTGATGCGGTCCCGCTACTGCGCATTCTGCCGGGGGGATACGGCCTACCTGTACAAGAGCTGGGCGGCGGAGACGCGGCCGCTACCGTTGAGCCTCGACCCGGCACAGACCTGGACCGGCCTGACGATCGAGCGTCACGACGTGACCGGGCCTGACACGGCGCGCGTCCGCTTCACCGCGACATGGCGCAAGGGAACCCGGACCGGCCGCCTGACCGAGACCAGTCGGTTCCGCCGCGAGGGGCCGGGATGGGTCTACATCGACGGCACGGCGGACTGATCAGGCCGCTGATCAGAGCTGGCGGCTAATCACCCGCCACAAGCCTGGGCGGTGAAGGCGGGGCGGCATCCGCGATGGCGCCCGGCTGTTCCAGCTCGATCTCCTGGATGCGCTCGCCGCGCTTGGTGACCTTGTCCGTCGAAATCCGGATCTGGCGGATGTCGTCGCTCGCCTGGGTGAAGTGGCGGTCGAGCTTGCCGACCCGGTCGTCGAGTCGCGTCACGTCCTCCAGCAGCCTGCCGACCTCGGCCTGGATCACGTGCGCCTGCTCGCGCATGGAGGCGTCCTTGAGCACCGCGCGCACCGTGTTCAAGGTCGCCATCAGCGTGGTCGGCGAGACGATCCACACCCGACGGCGGAAGGCGTCCTGCACCACGGAGGGCAGATTGGCGTGCAGTTCGGCGTAGACCGCCTCGGACGGCAGGAACATCAGCGCCGATTCCGCCGTCTCGCCCGGGATGATGTACTTCTCGGCGATCGCCTTCACGTGCACGCCGACCTCCTGGGCCAACCGGCGGCGCGCGACCGTCCGCTCCTCGTCCGAGCCGGCGGCCTGCAGCGCGTGATACGCCTCGAGCGGGAACTTGGCGTCGATGGCGATCGATCCCGGCGGGTTCGGCAGGGTCAGCAGGCAGTCGACGCGCCGGTTTCCACCCACGGTCGCCTGGAAGCTGTAAGCGCTCGGCGGCAGGGCCTGGGTCACCAGATCGTTGAGCTGGATCTCGCCGAAGGCGCCACGCGCCTGTTTGTTGGCGAGGATCGACTGCAGCCCGTCGACCTGGGTCGAGAGCTCGGTAATGTTCTTCTGCGCCCGGTCGATCACGGCGAGGCGCTCCTTCAGGTCGCCCATGGTCGCCTCGGTGGATTTCGACGACTTCTCCAGCCCCTCGCCGATCCGCCGGGTCACATCGGCGAGCCGCTCCTCCAGTTTCCTGGCGATCTCGCGCTCTTGGGTCTGCAGCGCCTCCGCCATGCGGGCCTGGGCGGCGGCCTGGCTCTCGGCGAGCTGGGCGAGGCGGCCGGAGAGTTGTTCCTGGCCGGTCGCCAGCTTCTCGGCGATGTCGGCCTGGCGGCGGTCGCGCTCGGCACCCACGTCATCGAGGCTGGATCCGGCGCGCAGGCGCCACGCGATCAGACCGGCCCCGGCGAGCACGGACGCGATGAGGACGGCAAGGAGAAGGTCGGTTCCTGTCATGTTCTCACGCTAGCATGCCTGGAAACGTCGCGCGCCGCCCGTGCCAAGCCCAACGGAATCTTGACGATTTCCGCCGTATCCCCTAACTCAAGCCCAACCCGACAGCGGCGAATCGACCCGATATCCGACATGGCAAAGCAGCCGATCATCTGGGCACCCGACCCGATTCTGAAGACGAAGTGCGATCCGGTCGCGGCGGTGGACGACGCTGTCCGTGCGCTGATGGACGACATGCTCGACACCATGTACGCCGCCCCCGGGATCGGCCTCGCCGCGCCGCAGATCGGCGTGACCAAGCGTGTCATCGTGGTCGATGTGTCGGAGAAGGACGAGCCGAAGGCCCCGATCTGCCTGGCCAATCCGGAGATTCTCTGGATCGCCGAGGAGACCGGCGTGCACGAGGAAGGATGTCTCTCGATCCCCGACCTCTACGCCGATGTGGAGCGCCCGGTGGCGGTCAAGGTCGCCTATCTCGACCGCGACGGCGCCAAGCAGGAGATGGAGGCCGAGGGCCTTCTGGCGATCTGCCTGCAGCACGAGATCGACCATATCGACGGCATCCTGTTCACCGATCACCTGTCGCCGCTCAAGCGCAACATGATCATGAAGAAGATGGTCAAGGCGAAGAAGGTCCGCGCCCGCGAGCAGGCGGCCTGAGCCGGCCGTGACTGGCCTATCATGACCTCTCCCGGTTCGTCGAAACTGCGCGTCGCCTTCATGGGCAGCCCCGATTTCGCGGTGCCGAGCCTGCGCGCCCTGGTCGCGGCCGGCCATGAGGTCGTCTGCGTCTACGCCCAGCCGCCGCGCCCCGCCGGCCGCGGCCAGAAGGAGCGGCTGACCCCCGTCGACGAGACGGCGATCGAGTTGGATATCGAGGTCCGCACCCCGCGCAGCCTGCGCGACCCCCAGGAGCAGGCGCGGTTCGCCGCCTTCGATCTCGACGTGGCGGTGGTCGCCGCCTACGGGCTGATCCTGCCCAGAGAGATCCTGGCGGCGCCGCGGCTCGGCTGCGTCAACATCCACGCCTCGCTGTTGCCGCGCTGGCGCGGTGCCGCGCCGATCCAGCGCGCGATCCTCTCCGGCGACACCGAGACCGGCGTGACGATCATGCAGATGGACGAAGGGCTGGACACCGGCGACATGCTGCTGCACCGCGCGATCCCGATCACCGCCGAGACGACGGGCCAGAACCTGCACGATACGCTCAGCCACCTCGGCGCCGACCTGATCGTCCCGGCCCTCGCCGCCCTCGCCGATGGCTCGCTGGTCGGCACGCCGCAGCCGGCGGACGGCGTGACCTACGCCAAGAAGCTGGAACGCGACGAGGGCCGGCTCGATTTCACGCGCCCGGCCCAGGAGTTGGAACGGCTGGTGCGCGCCTTCGATCCCTGGCCCGGCGCCTTCTTCGAGCACGAGGGCACGCGGATCAAGGTCCTGGCGGCCGAGGCTTTCGACATCGGGGCGATCTCCAACCTGCCGGGCACGGTGCTCGATCCGGAGCTGACGATCTCCTGCGCCGATGGCGCGTTCCGGCCGACCCGGGTGCAGCGACCGGGCAAGGGTCCAGTCGACACCGACGCTTTTCTGCGCGGTTTCCAGATTCCGCCCGGAACCGTTCTGGGCGGGTGATGGCGTGCCGCGGTTCAAGCTGACGATCGAGTATGACGGCGGCCCCTATGTCGGCTGGCAGCGCCAGGCGAACGGACCGACCGTTCAGGAATGCCTGGAGGACGCGGTCACGGCATTCTCCGGCGAACGGGTCGAGGTGGCCGGCGCCGGACGGACCGACAAGGGCGTGCACGCCACCGGCCAGGTCGCCCATATCGCGCTCGCCAGCACCAAGTTCGACGCGAACACGGTGATGAAGGCGATCAACGCGCTGATCCGTCCGGAACCCATCGCGGTGATCGCGGCCGAGGCGGTGAGCGACGACTTCCACGCCCGGTTCTCGGCGGTGGAGAGACGCTACCGGTACCTGATCCTGAACCGCAGGCCGCCGGCGGCGCTCGACGCCGGGCGGGTGTGGCATGTCGCGGTGGTGCTCGACGCCGATGCCATGCACGCCGCCGCCCAGCGCCTGGTCGGCCATCACGACTTCACCAGCTTCCGTGCCACCCAGTGCCAGGCGCCGTCGCCGGAGAAGACGCTGGACCAGCTGGACGTGTCCCGCGACGGCGACCGGGTCGTGGTGACCGCACGGGCCCGATCCTTCCTGCACCACCAGGTCCGCAACATGGTCGGCACCCTGAGGCTGGTCGGCGAGGGCAAATGGTCTACGCAGGACGTGTCGGCCGCGCTCGCCGCCCGAGACCGCACGGCGGCCGGGCCGACGGCACCGGCGGACGGTCTGTACCTGACCGACGTCCTGTATTGAGGCGGCTGTACCTCGCACCGAGTTGTGCGCAATTGACTGCGACGGTGGCGAAGGGTGCGCTACGGTCGCCGCCGTCCGCCACCAGCCCCGGCACGCCAAGATGACCCGACCCCGAGACCGCTCCCGAACCGCCGGCC
>JGI12316J15310_10000224_pt14 | contig 14995 bp, 11 predicted proteins | sample MarCyaLeptolynsp_FD_15310 | JGI IMG/M metagenome (IMG submission 15310)
AGGCGATCGGAGGGGAGCAAGTCAGAAGACCTGCCAATCGTAATAGCTTTCGGGATAAAAGCGAAGTGACAAGATATCTAGAATTTCTTGCCTTTGTCTTATTCCGGTTTAATGATTTGTTAAATGACAATTAAACCGATGAATGGTATGACGTATTTTAAATTACAGCTTGTAGTTTTTCATGTTCATCCTTGTACAGATTCGAAGCGATTGTGCAAGACTGAGCAAGCGTGAGAGTTTTATTTGCAATAGCAATACTGATGCTAAGCTTTAAGTCTGTTGCACAAAATACAGACATCAAGAAGATAGACATTCAGGAAGTTAGTATAGAGGAGAAGGCCAGTGCTTTTCAATCCCTAAATGCTATTGATTCTTCTGTAATCCATAATCCAATTCATCGAAATTTAGGTGAAGTGCTGGAAAACAATGCTAATCTATTTGTCAAATCATATGGTATTGGAAGTTTAGCTACTATTTCCATGCGTGGAAGTGCTTCATCGCATTCCAAATTGTTTTGGAATGGTATATCCATGAATTCATCTACCAATGGTGTAGTAGACTTATCCTTGTTTCCAAGTCAGTTTCTCGATCAAGTACAGGTAGATTATGGAATGGAAAGCATGCGTTTATCTTCTGGTGGTATTGGAGGAGCAGTTCAAATTAACAATGAAGCCGTTTTTGTAAAAAGACAAGAATTAAGTCTTCAGCAGCAATTTGGAAGTTTTGCGAGACAGAATACTACATTGAGATATAAGCAGAGCAATGCCAAATGGGTATTCGATGGCAAGTATTACCAACTGAACGCAAGAAACAACTTTCAATACAGAGATCTGGGTGAAGAAGGCTTTCCCTTGCAAAGATTAAGCAATGCAGAAGTCAGTCAACAAAGTTTCATGCAATCCATCTACTATCGACCGAAATCTAGTATTCGTTGGGAAGCCCACTTGTGGTACATGAATTCCAATCGCGATATTCCTTCAATCTTTACTGTAAATAATATTGGAGAAAACCAAATAGATCAATCTTATAGAGCATTGTTTGGTTTTAAAAAGTATTGGAATAAAGTAACCTTAGATATCAAGTCTTCCTACTTGGAAGATCATTTGAAATACAGACAAAATAGTATCAGTAACCATAGCTTGGCCATCAATCGATCTTCAAAAACCTTTGCTGAAATACAAAGAGAGTGGAATAAGACAACATTGCATTCTAGATTAGACCTTGAAATCAATAGAGCCCAACAAGCTTCTTATCATTCTCCTGTTCAGCGAGAAAGAACCTCTCTCTATTTGGAAGTAAATAGAATTCTTGCCCCAAGAATTAATTTAAACCTTGCCATTAGACAAGAATGGATATGGGCGGAAGATCAATTCTTCTTGCCAAAAATCAGATTGGATTATTTCCTGAATGAGAAGAAAGACATGCAATTGTTCTTGGCTTCAGCAAGAAACTTAAAATACCCATCCCTCAATGATCTGTATTGGGAGTTTGGTGGCAATCCGGACTTACAAGCAGAATTGAATGAAACCGTAGAATTAGGAATTGCGAAAGAATTGGATTGGAAACAATGGAAATTGAAGGCAAGATCGAATCTATATTACTCTAGAATAGATAATTATATACAATGGATACCAACTAATTATGGGTATTGGCAAGCACAGAATTTGAAAGATGTTGAAGTCAAGGGAATTGAAAGCATGCTAGAAGCCAATTGGAGAAAGAATAAAATAGATGGGGCCTTAAATTTTAACCATACTTGGACACAATCGGTGAACAAGAAAGCCATTCATGAGAAAGACGAATCGGTTAATCAGCAATTGATTTACATTCCGGAAAACCAAGTAAATGTTGGTTTTAATGTTAGATATGATGGATATAGCTTGAATTATATGTGGCAATTTGTAAGTGAACGCTATGTCACTTCAGACAATACAGCTTGGTTGCCTTATTTCCAGCTATCTAAAATCACAGTAGGTAAAGAAATGAAATTTAAAAAGATAAGTATGGATGTTGCATTCAGTGTGCTTAATCTGATGGATTTAGAATATCAGAGCATACAAAGCAGACCCATGCCTTATCGCAATTACTTAATCAGTTTAACCCTTAAATATTTAAAATGAAAAAAATCGTTTACATTCTCTCTTTAGGTCTTTTGTTTCATGCTTGTTCAGAAGATAATGACAGTCCAGAACAAATATTTGTTCCATTACCTCCAGTTGTTCAAGAAGTTACTGAACCTCAGGTATTGGTGTTGAATGAAGGAAATTTCCTTTCTGGAAATGGAAGTGTCTCCTTTTATAATGCTGAAGATGACCTATTGTTCAATAAGGTATTTCAGTCCAATAACGCTGGAAGGTTATTGGGTGATGTGGTGCAATCCATGGTAGAAATAGATAACAAATACTTTATTGTAATCAATAACTCCAATAAGATCGAAGTGGTAAACAAAATGGATTTCTCTTCATTGGGTAAGATTGATCCCATCAATCAGCCAAGGTTTATTTTGCCAATTTCATCTACTAAAGCATACGTCAGTGAAATTTCATTTGGAGGTCAAGGTGTAATTCATATAATAGACCCTTCCAGCCTTAGCAAAACTTCTCAAATATCAACTATAGGATGGACAGAAGAAATGATCATGAGCAATGGCAGAGCATATATATGCAATGTGTCTAATAATAATGTAGCTGTATACGATGTTAATGTGGATACCTTAATCACTGAAATTCCTGCAGGTGTTCAACCTCAGCACATTGCGATGGATAAAAACGGCATGTTATGGGTAGCTAGTAGCGGTGGTTTTAATCAATCCAATCCAGCATTAACTCAAATCAATCCTAAAAACAATACAGTTGTTAAAAAGTTGGAATTTAATGATGTGTCCAAGAGCATATCTGAGATTGAGTTCAACAAAGAAGGAGACCAACTCATTTATTTGATGGGCGACTTATTTAAGGTATCAATAGATGCTACCGATTTACCTACAACGCCATTTATCTCTGCGAACTCAAGAACATTTTATGGGCTAGGAGTGCATCCAAAAAGTGGAGACATATACGTTTCTGATGCGATCGATTTCTCTCAAAAAGGAACAGTATATCGATATGACAAAAGCGGGAATGAGATTACTAATTTTAAAGCCGATGTTATTCCAGGAGCATTTTTCATGAGAAATTAAGTAGATGAAATCCCATTTACCAGAAAGAATAGTCTGTTTAACTGAAGAAACAACAGAAACCATATACCTACTGGGCGAAGAAGATCGCTTGGTAGGTATTTCTGGTTTTACAGTTCGACCCAAAAGAGCCAGGAAGGAAAAACCTATAATATCTACATTTATTGATGCTAAGATTGAGGAGATTATTGATTTGAAACCCGATCTAGTTATCGGTTTTTCCGATATACAGGCCGAAATAGCCAAGGAATTAATCGCTAAGGGAATTAGCGTCTGGGTCAATAATTATAGGGGAGTAGATGGGATTCTAAATATGGTTTATCAATTGTCTACATTGTTGGATAAGAAAGAAGCTGGCTTAAAGATCATCTCCGAATTTGAAGAACGCAAATCAGCGATAGAATTGGAGACAAAGACATGGACTAAAAAGCCAATCGTTTACTTCGAAGAATGGTATGATCCATTAATTTCTGGAATTCAATGGGTAAGTGAATTAATAGAGATGGCTGGAGGCAAAGATGCCTTTTCTGAACTGAGTCAAATGAGTTTGGCCAAGGATAGAATTATTGCAAATCCTGATGATGTATTGGCAAGAGAACCGGATATTATACTGGCTTCTTGGTGTGGCAAGAAATACAAAGCGGAAAGAATGTTTAAGCGCAAGGACTGGAAAAGCATGAATGCGTATCAAAACAAACAGTACTTTGAAATTGATTCTTCCATCATCCTACAACCCGGTCCTGCTGCAATTTTTGAGGGTTTGGATATAATGCATCATATCTTTAAAAATTGGCAACTTCAACAATAATTTGAACAAACCAACATTTATGTGTTGGCATCTTAATAACTAAGTGTTTAAATAATCCATAATTCGGAATAATATTTGTTGCTTTTCCGATATTTGTTGATTGCACAAAATGCACCCTTTGAATAGAAGAATCACATATATTTTCACCATTGCATTCTTGCTCCTGTCTAACATTGCCTTTGGGCAGTGGCGCTTGATAATGGAGTTCAAAGTCACAGATGAGGGAGCGAGACTTCCAGCAGCCGAAATAAATGTTTTTCGGGATGGGAAATTTGTAGAAAAAGTCTACACGGATGGCAAGGGTAATGCTGACATTCCCATGGATCCTGGTGGTATATATACCATTGAAATTGGTGGTAGCGATGGTTTTGTAAAAAAGAAATTGGAAGTAAACACCAAAAGTGTTCCAGCAGGAGCTGCAGAGGGGGATCAATTCCTTCCTGCGGAAGTAGAGTTATTTCAAAAGATTGAAGGATTGGATTACCATGTATTGGATGAACCAATTGGAAAGTTTTTATACAGTGAAGATTTTGGTGGCTTTGATGTGGATTTGGATTATACCAAACAGCGAAAAAAAGCCTTGGACCAATTGGAGAAAGATTTCCTAGCCCAGAAAGCTAAAGAGGCAGAATCACAGAAGGAGAGAGAAAGGCAATATGCAGAAGCCATAAAAATAGCTGACAAAGCCTTTGCTACTGAAGATTGGGAAAAGGCGGAACAAGAATATCTCCGGGCGGAGAAATTAAATCCATTAGAGACTTATCCATCTTTTCAGTTGGCGGAATTAAAAAGTAAGCTAATTGAACTTCGTGAGGTTAATAAAAAATACGATGAAGCCATTCAAAAAGCAGATGCAGCAGACGCTGCCAAAGATTTTCAAGCTGCTGTAGCCTTATACCAAAAGGCCTCTTCGATTAAACCCAATGAGCAATATCCTAAAACCAAAGTCAGTGAAATTCAAGGCATGCTAGCCTCTCAAGCAAAGGCTGATCAGGAGTATCTTGCAGCAATTGAAAAAGGTGATCGTGCATTGCAGTCCAATGATTTAGAAGGAGCAAAAGCAGCATTCGAAACTGCTAGTCAAGTAAAACCTGCAGAAGAATACCCAAAGAATAAGATTGCTGAAATCAACGATATCATTCAAAAGAAGGATGCCAAGGAAAAGGAATATCAAGATGCGATAACAGCTGGGGATAATGCACTTGCAGCCAAAGATTATGAGAACGCCAAAAGCAATTATCAAAAGGCTTTGGGTATAAAACCCACGGAGAAGTATCCGCAAGCTCAGATTGATAAGGTGGATGGCTTATTGGCCAGTGCGGCCAAAACGGAACAGGAGTATTTAGCTGCAATTGAGAAAGCTGATCAGGCTTTATCTGCCAATCAGCATGCTACTGCTAAAACCGCATACCAAGAGGCGAGCAAGATCAAACCTTCTGAAGAATACCCTAAAAATAAAATACAAGAGATAGATCAGTACCTCGCTGCCCAAGCAGAGAAGGATAAAGAGTATCAGGATAAGATCAAAGAAGCAGATGGTGCTTTGGCTTCCAAAGATTACGAAGGTGCTAAATCGGCTTATCAGGCTGCTTCATCCATTAAACCTATTGAGGAGTATCCCAAAACCAAGATTGGGGAGATCGATGGCATTTTAGCCAATTTGGCCAAACAAGAAGAGAATTACAATGCCGCCATCAAAAAGGGAGATCAAGCATTGGCCTCTAAAGATTATGAAGGGGCAAAATCGGCCTATCAAGAAGCATTGGGTGTGAAACCCGATGAAAAGTATCCCCAGGAGAAACTAGATGAAATCGGAGGCATATTGGTAAGTATGCAAAAAACGAATGAAGAGTATAACAAGGCCATTCAAGATGGAGATGATGCATTGGCAAATAAGGATTACGATAAAGCCAAAGGTTTTTACAACAATGCGATTGCGTTAAAAGGGGAAGAACAATATCCAAAAGATAAAATACAGGAAATTGACAATACCTTGGCCAAACAGGCGGAGGAACAAAAGCAATATGATGATGCAATTGCTGCTGGAGATCAAGCCATGCAAAATGGAGAATTAGAAGAGGCAAAGAATTCCTATAATGCAGCCTTAAAAGTCCGACCTGAAGAAGATTACCCCAAAACTCAAATTGGAAAAATTGATCAGCAATTGGCCGCCAATCAGGAATTGGATCAAAATTACAATGCTGCAATTCAAAAGGGCGATCAGGCTTTTGCTTCCAATGATTATGCAAATGCTATAAAAGCTTATGAAGAAGCTTTAGCCTTGAAAAAAGAAGAATCCTATCCCCAAGAAAAGATTGATGAGGCCAAAGGAAAGATTGCGGAAATTGAAGCTCAGGAAAACGCTTATGCAGAAGCCATCAAGAAGGGTGATGCTGCATTTAAAAGTAAAAGCTGGGAAGATGCCAAACAAGCATATAGTGATGCATTAGCCATAAAGCAAGATGATTATCCCAAAGGCAAAATCGAGGAAATTGATGCTACCTTGAACCAATTGGCAGAAGAAGCAGCAGCGGCCGAAAAATTAGAAGCAGATTATGAAGCGGCAATTGAAGAGGGAGATCAGAAATTAGGGTCTGAAGATTATGAAGGTTCTAAAGCTGCCTTCCAAAGAGCATTGTCTTTGAAATCTGATGAGAAATATCCCAAAGAAAAAATTGAAGAGATAGAGGAAACTGTTGCTCGATTGGCAGAAGAAAAGGCTGAAGAAGAGCGATTAGCTGCGCAACAGAAAGAATACGATGCCTTGATAGCCAAAGCAGATGGTTTACTTGGGAAAGAGCAATTGGATGAAGCTAGAACGGAATACCAGGCTGCATTAGCCATAAAAGGAGATGAACAATATCCAAAAGATAAAATTGAAGAAATCAATGGCATTTTGGCGGATGCCCAGGAACAAGAAAAAAAATACAATGATTTGATTGCTTCTGCGGATGGATTGTTGGGCAAGGATAAATATGAAGAAGCCAAAGGCAAATACCAAGAAGCCTCGGCAGTCAAGACGGAAGAACAATACCCCAAAGACAAGATTAAAGAGATTGATGAAAAACTAAATGCAATTGCGCAAGAACAAGAGGAGATTCGATTGCAACAAGAAAAAGAAGCAGAAACGGATGCCAGATATCAAGCTTTGATTGATGAAGGGGATCAATTACTGAAAGACAAAGAATTGGAAGCTTCCAAGTCCAAATTTGAAGAGGCCATCGGAGTTAAAGACGAACAGTATCCAAAAGATAAAATTGCAGAGATAGAAGGCTTAATAGTAAAACGTTCAGAAGATCAAGCCAAAGAGGCAGCTGCAGCAGAACAAGCTAAAATTGAAGAAGAGTATCAAGCAATAATTGATGCTGCCGATCAATTCTTTGGTGCAAAAGATTATGACAATGCGAAAAGTAAATATGAAGAGGCGCTAACTGTTAAACAAGAAAGCTATCCGCAGGAAAAGATCCAAGAGATTGAAAATCTATTGGCACAATTGGCGGATCAAGAAGCCAAAGAGGCAGCTGCAGCAGAACAAGCTAAAATCGATGAGGAGTACCAGGCAATAATTGATGCTGCCGATCAACTTTTTGGTGCAAAAGATTATAACAATGCGAAAAGCAAATATGAAGAAGCATTAACGGTTAAACAAGAAAGCTATCCGCAAGAAAAGATTCAAGAGATAGAGAATCTATTGGCGCAATTGGCAGATCAAGAAGCCAAAGAGGCGGCAGCAGCTAAACAAGCGGAGATAGATCAGGAATACCAAAATTTAATCGGTGAAGCCGATTCTTATTTTGATTCTGAAGACTATACTCAAGCGAAGGAGTTGTATAATAATGCGCTTGCCGTAAAAGATGAACAATATCCAAAAGATCAAATCGCTGAGATAGATCGACGATTGTCAGCACAAGCTGCCAATGAAGCTGCAGCCGCAGAACAGGCCAAAATTGAAACCCAATATTTGGCCGTATTGGAGAAGGCAGACAATGCTCTAAATGCTAAACAATGGAATGAGGCTTTGCAGCATTATTCAGAGGCCAGTAGTTTAAAACCAGCAGAAGAATATCCTAAAAATAAAATTGCTGAAATCAATGACCTATTAGCACAAGCTAAGGCTGCGGAACAAGCCAAAGAAGTAGCAAAAGAAAATGCATTTCTAGAATTAATTCAACAGGCAGATCAAGAATTTGAAGCGAAAAGATATTTAGAAGCCAAGAAGATTTACCAAGATGCATTGGGAATTAGTGATGAACAATACCCTAAAGATCAAATCGCATTAATTGATCGATTAATGGCCGAAGCGAAAGCCAAAGAAGAAGAAATTAGAATCGCTCAAGAAAGAGAAGCCAGAAACAACGAATCCTATAATGCAGCTGTATTGAAAGGAGATGAATTGTTTAAAAACCAAGATTATGTTCCAGCTAAGAATGAATACCAATTGGCCAATGGATTAAAACCATCAGAGACTTATCCGCAAGAACAGATCGAAAAAATTAACCAGATCTTATCACAACAGGCAGCAGCTGCTGCAGAAGCGGATAGAAAACGACAGGAAATTGCTGATAAAGAAAAGCGTTTCGATGAATTAATTACAGCCGCTGATTTTGCATTTGAAAGAAAATCGTACCGATTGGCAAAAAGAGATTATCAATCTGCTCTTGATTTGAAACCAGATCGAGCCTACGCCAAAGAACAATTGCAAAAGGTGGTTGCTTTAATAGAGAAAGAAAGACAGGCAGAACTAGCTCGGGTAGAAGAAGAAAGCAAACCTATCCAAATTAAAACTGGTCCTAGAGCTACCATTAATAATAAGGCAGAACAGGATTTAGACAAAGTGTATCAGGACATGTGGGCCAAGAGAAATGGTGAGAAGAGAGAAGAATTGGAGCAAAAGACAGAAGTGGTGAAAAACCTACAAGATGCTTTCAAAGAAAAAGAGGAGGAAAACCAGCAAGCGGAAATAGATAGGATTGAAGCCATTTCCGTTTCCGTTGATGAAAGCAAATCGGTTTCGGATAAATTCTACATGCAAAACCTAGAAACTGTTCAAGATAAAGAAGTAGCTGTGCAGGAATATAAAACAGAACTGAATATAGAGAGTCAGAGAGATAGAGGAGATGTATTTGCAAGTTTATCAGATAAGCAAGAAATTATATTGACCTACCAATCTGAAAGCAACGAAGAATTGGTAGATGGCAAAAAAGAAGAAGTTGAAGAAGATTATGATGAATTGAGTGAGATCAATCAATATCGCACCCAAAAGCAAAGCGAGAAAATTAAAGAAGAAGAAGAAACTTATGTGCGAAAAGCAAAAGACATTGAGACATTCAATCAAGGTAAATCCGCAGAATTATTGGAAAAGAATACTGGACACATCAAAGATGTGCAAGAGGATTGGGACCAAACCATAAAAGGTTACAACAAAGAATTGGGTGATAAGATATCTGCAAATCAGGAAAACATCAACGACAAAGCTTTAGAAATTCAGCAATACAAGTCTTCTCGAAGTGATCATTATATGGAGAACAAAGAAATCATAGAGGAGAAGACAGAGGACTTGAAAGAGGTGCAAGAAGAATGGAATGCGGAAGCAGAAGAAAAAAGACAAGAGAATAAAGATCCAGAGTTTTATGAAGGAGAAGATAAACCAAGACAGGATCGATTGGCTGGTGAATTACCGCAAGGTGTGACCGAAGAAGTTATTGAAAATACCAATGGAAGTACTACTTTAAGAAGGTATGTGGTAAACGGCACCCAGACAGATGTTTATGAAAAAACATATTTTACTTGGGGCGGTAAAGTAACCTATACCAAGAATGGAACGCACATTACTTCTGAGACTTGGGACTCAGAAAGCAAGTAAACCTAAACCATTCCATGGCTTTCAAATTTGGACCTTACATATTGATATTGCTTTTCTTGCAATACGCTTGTCAGCCTAAAGCAAAAATTGAAAATGACCGAGTTAGTCAGGAAAGCTCCACGCATTTCCAGATAAGCCAAAAAGACAACTACCAGTTGTTGGAAGTCGATAAACCATTTGTCGGAGGAGAGTTTAAAGAAAGGTATGTGCTTTATCCAAAAGGGGCTGCAAAACCAGAATTAGACAACATCACTCATTATATTGAAACCCCTGTGGAACGCATCGGGATTACATCGACTACGCATTTGGCTTTTCTTAATGAATTAGATGCCCTGAAGAGAATAAAGGCAGCTACCAATCTGGATTTGTATTACAATTTGAATTTTAAAGCACTAATAGCACTCGATTCTGTGAAATCAATAGGTGCTCAGGGTATCAATCAAGAATCTGTGGTATCTTCCAATTTGGAGGTAGTTTTTGATTATGCAATTGACATGCAATCTTACAAAGGCGTTCAAAAGAATAGAAAGCTAAATCAAAATGTGATCTTAATTTCTGAGTTCATGGAGGGAACTCCATTGGATAAATTGCAGTGGTTAAGTGTTTTTGCCTTGTTTTTAGGAGAAGAAGCACAGCAAATGGCAGATAGTATCATACAAACCAGAGAAGAGCAATATGAAGCTTTAATTGAAAAGGCCAATAAGGTGACTAAAGAAAGCGAAGTGATGATTGGGTTTCCTTGGCAAGGCAATTGGTTTGTCAGTGGTGGAGAATCTTTTCAGGCAAGATATTTTAGCGATGCATCTGCAAACTATATCTGGAAGGATTTAAAACAAGAAGCCAGTGTTCCACTGACAATAGAAAAGGTAATTCACGATGCTTTGGAAGCAGACCTATGGATAAATCCTGGAATAATGCAATCCAAGAAGCAAATGTTGGAAATAGATCAAAGGTTTTCCAATTTCAAAGCATTTAAGAACAACCGCATATACAGCAATTATAAGCGTTCCAATGAGTTGGGTGCCAACGATTATTGGGAAAGTGGAGTAGTGCATCCAGAATATATATTGGCAGATTTGATTAAAATCCAGTATCCGGAACTATTGGAAGCGCATGAATTGTATTATTATTATAAGTTAGAGGAATAATGCAATCTAGTCGGAATCGATATCTGTTTGTAGTCCTAATTCTTCTGTTGCCTCTTTTGTTTGTCTTGGATCTATTTTTCGGAAGCATAAACATTCCTTTTGAGCAAGTTTTAGACATATTAGGTGGAGATGCCAAGCAGGATTCAAATTCTATTATCGTTCTGCAGTCTCGATTGCCAAAAGCAATCACCGCGGTATTGTGTGGAACAGCATTGGCAGTTTCTGGATTACTCATGCAAAGCTTATTTCAAAATCCATTAGCTGGTCCTTATATATTGGGAATTAGTTCAGGTTCTGGCTTGGCAGTAGCCATTGTTATAATGGGTGCTAGCATTTTTGGAATATCACTTACCTCAGTAGTCGCATTACCAATAGCCGCAATGATTGGCGCCATAAGTATATTGATACTCTTGTTTATTTTATCCTTTAAAGTCAGAGATATCATGACTTTGCTTATCCTGGGTGTAATGGTTGGTGCTATTGCTACCGCTTTTATTGGCATCATTCAGTTCTTTACTTCCGACTATCAATTGAAATCCTATCTCATTTGGACCTTGGGCAGTTTGGAAAGTGTAGATTATCAGGACTTGAAAGTGATGGCTATGATCATCAGTATATCCAGCTTAGTGATATATCTTTTTTCAAAAAGCTTGAATACGCTGCTACTTGGAGAATCCTATGCCAAAAGCATTGGGGTTTCCATCGTAAAGACCAGATTGATTGTAATCTTGGTCAGTGGAACTTTAACAGGCATTGTAACTGCCTATTGCGGTCCTATAGGTTTTATTGGAATTGTCATACCGCATTTGGCCAGATTAATGTTCCAGACAACTAGCCATCAGGTATTGATTCCCGCTTGTATATTAATGGGAGCATCTACTTTGTTGTTCAGCGATTTGATATCCAATTTACCAAGTGATGGTATTCGGTTGCCAATCAATTCCATTACTGCCATTTTAGGAATACCTGCAATTCTTTGGATTATACTCAATAAAAGAACCATTTCTTCTGGATTTTGAATAAGAAGATAATACATATCAACCAACTTTCTTTGTCTTATCCAAAATCAAATAAGGTGGTATTGGAAAATCTTAACTTAAGTGTAAAAGCGGGGGAGTTGGTGGTTTTGTTTGGAGAGAATGGGGCAGGAAAGTCCACGCTTTTAAAAGCAATAAGCTCAGACTTAACTGCAATGCGAGGGGAGATTTTGCTAAACGCTAAAGCAATTAGAGATTGGAATAAAAAAGATTTGGCTGCAATGATGGCCATTGTATTTGCCAATAATAAATACAGCAGTTTACTAAGTGTATTTGAGTTTATCTCCTTTGGTCGATTTCGTTTTACCAATTGGCTAGGACAGATTAAAGCACAGGATCGAGAGGCTTTAAATGCCATACTTGAATATTGCAACATCCAGAAATTGGCAGCTAAGAAAATGAATGAGTTGAGTGATGGGGAAAGGCAAAAAGTGTTGTTGGCAAGAGCATTGGCCCAAGAAACGCCATTGATGTTGCTAGATGAACCAACCACCCATTTGGACATGCGCAATACCATTGCCATGTTTAAGCTTTTGAAAAGAGAATGCAAGGAACATCAGAAAACCATTATACTTTCTTCTCATCGAATTGAAGAATCCTTAAAGATTGCAGATAAAATCTGGCTTTTCCATGATAAGGGAGTGCTGGAATCAAATCCTTCAGAATTTCAGAAATCAAAGGAGATGCAAAGTCTAATCTTTGGAAAGGAAGAACTGGACTGATTATTTTTCTTCTTTGGTACCTAAACGCTTGGAGGTTTTTTTTTGCTCCTTTTTATAGGCCTTCTGCATTTTCTTGGCCACCTTATCGTAGTCTTCCTTCAGTTGCTGACTGGGTAATTTGTTTTTTTTCATACCCTTTTTGCTTACCCCACTAAATCCTTTGTAAGGATTGCCACAATTGGTACAAAGCAAAAGAATGGAGAACAATCCCAAAAATAAAAATAGCCTAGTCTTCATATTCTCTACTTAAAATCTTTACATCGCGGATCAATTGATCTACAGATTGTTCAGAAGTTCCATCATAAAACCCTCGAATTCTCTTTTTCTTGTCTACCAACACAAAATTTTCTGTGTGGATAAAGTCATTTACACCGCCATCACCTTCTGTAACCGCTGCAAAATAGGACTTTCTGGCCAAATCATAAATGACTTTCTTATCCCCAGTGAGAAAAACCCATTGGTTTAAATCTGCACCATATCTACTGGCATAGTCCAATAAAACGGCTGGAGAGTCCACTTCAGGTTGTACAGAGTGGGAGAGTATCATAAAATCCTCTAATAGGGCAAATTCTTCTTGTACTCTTTGCAATTGTCCAGACATATCTGGGCAGATGGTAGGACAATTGGTAAAAAAGAAGTCGGTTACATAATACTTGCCTTCAATCTTATCTTGGGTGAAGGTATTCCCATCCTGATCAATCAATTCGAAATTGGCGATGTGGTGATCCTTTTTTACCGATTGCTTAGATATATCAACCAATTCTGGGTTGATCTGAGAAGGGCTATAAATGGGTAGCGATTGGCTATCCTGAATAAAATGATATGCAATGCCTATTCCAACAAGCAATATTATTCCTGGAATGATTAAGGCTAGGCTATTCCTCTTCTTGTTTCTTCTTTTCATTCTTGAAAACCATTTCTCCTACTTCGATTCCATCTCTTTGAAAGTAATACCGCAATATTTTTTCCAAAGATTCTATATTCATCTTTTTGGCCAATATCTTTTTGTCCTTATCCAAGAGGTAGGTCTGTGGAGTGCTGTAAACATCATAGGTTGTTCGGAAATTACTTTTATAGTTTCCACCATCCGAACCATTGATCCAATTCAGATCATGCTTGTTGATGAACTTTAACCAGTCTTCATTTTCAAATTCACTGCCAACACCGAATATTTCAACCCCATAATCTTTGTATTTATCGTATAACTTCTTCAGTTTGGGAGTAGCCACTTTACAATGTCCACAAGTAGCCGACCAGATATAAACTACTGTATAGGGAGCATCCACATCAAACAATTGTAGATATTTCTTCTGTGCGGTATCCTTAACCACAATGTTTGGTGCTTTTTTACCGATTAGCAAAGGATCTAATGCAATTGCTCTTTCGGAGATCTTGGCCAATTGCTTTTCATCGTACCATTCATCTGCAACTCCTTTCATGTAGTAGTTTTTGGCCAAATGCACAAAAACAGCATCCATGCCCATTTGCTGCATGCGTTCGTATTTCGATGTCAAAAAAGTCAATGTATACTTCATGATTTCTTCATTGGCTTTGGCTTTACCCAAAACAATATCTACGGCTTCAATCAAGGAATCCGCTTCTTGCAAGAACAATTTGCTTAAGAAATATTTTAGCTTTTCATGGTAAGCCGAAGTGTGCAATAGGCGTTGATCGGAGAAATCAAAATCATCCCAAAAGTGCTTTTTGAAATAGCGGAACTCAAATGTGCTATCTATGCTGCCATCTTCATTTTTAGGAGGCTCTGGAGTTTCTGGATAGGCAATGGCCTTAATGAAATTGCTGGAAAAGCTGCCTTGGTATTTTTCGTGAAAGGATTTGATATAGGCTTTAACTTCCGCATCTAATGCCAATAACTCTTCATCTACTTTTGCAATTTCTTTTTCATCGCTTGTCGCCCCTTTTTTCTCATGCAATTCTTTTGCAACTCCTTGTTTAGCATTCAGGTAGTTCATGTATTCCATGAAAAGGTGGTTTTCTTTGCCACCTTCAAATTTCATACTGGGAATGATGTTGTCTAATTGAGTTTCTATTTTTAGATCTTGATCATCCACCATAAAATCAAAGACCTTTGCGTTGTCAGAAATAAAGGAATACATGCCGTGTTCCAAAGTGTCTTTCTTTCTGTTAAAAACATACCATCCTTTGCTATTGATTTCCGCAGTATCTCTATAGTATTGCCCTTTCCCAAAATAGTAGGCGAGATAAGTCAAACTATCTTCTA
>JGI12316J15310_10000050_pt65 | contig 14993 bp, 10 predicted proteins | sample MarCyaLeptolynsp_FD_15310 | JGI IMG/M metagenome (IMG submission 15310)
CCCTTCGGCCTTGGCGGCACGGTGACCGCCGGCATCATCTCCGCGCATAACCGGGACATCGGCTCCGGTCCTTATGATTACCTTCAGATCGACGCTGCGGTGAACCGTGGAAACTCCGGTGGCCCGAGCTTCGGTCTTGACGGCAAGGTGGTCGGTGTGAACACCGCCATCTTCTCCCCGTCGGGCGGCAATGTCGGTATCGCGTTTGCCGTCCCGGCGGCGCTGGTGAAACAGGTCGTGACCGAGCTGAAGGACGACGGCAGTGTCGACCGTGGCTGGCTCGGCGTCGTCATCCAGAACGTCAATGACGACATCGCCGACTCCGTGGGCCTCGCCAAGTCCAAAGGCGCCATGATCACGAAGGTGACCGAGGACGGGCCTGCCTCCAAGGAGGACATCAGGGCCGGTGACGTCATCGTCGAGGTGAACGGCAACGAGGTGAAGGATTCTCGTGATCTCGCCCGCAAGATTGCCGATCTCGATCCGGACACCGAGGTCAAGCTCTCCATCGTTCGCTACGGCGACAAGCGCGAGGTCGAGATGACGCTGGGGTCCTTCCCGACCGCCAAGAAGCTCGCCGCGCTACAGCGCGACGAGCCGGAGGATCTGAGCAAGGAGATGGACGACCTTGGCCTGTCGCTGGCGCCTGCGGTGAAGATCCCTGGCGCGGGTCAGCAAGGTGTGGTCATCACCGAAGTCGATCCTGACAGCGATGCCGCGGACAAGGGCCTCAAGCCTGGCGACATCATCCTCCAAGTGGCCGGCGTCGACGTCTCCGATCCCGGCGACGTGGCGGACGGCATCAAGAAGGCCATGGAAGGGGTCCAAGGCGACAAGGACTCCGTCAAGGTCCTCATGCAGGTGAAGACCGGCGATCAGACGCGTTTCGTAGCGCTTTCGCTGAAGAAGGCTTAAAACCAGCCTTCTTTCGCCGGAGGGCGGCGCGGTTTCCCCCCGACTGCGCCGCCCGCCATTTTTGCCGTCAATACCATTTCTCAATCAGGGAGGCCCGTAAGCTATGCGCGTTCTGGTGATCGAGGACGATCAAGAGACCGCAGCCTTTCTCAAACGGGCGCTGAAAGAGTCCGGTCATGTCGCGGAATACGCGGCGGACGGCCAAGCGGGCCTCGACCTTGCCAGGACCAATGCCTACGACGTCTTGATCGTCGACCGCATGCTGCCGAAATGCGACGGTCTCGGTGTGATCAAGGCGCTGCGCGCCGAAGAAATCCGTACGCCGGCGCTGATCCTCTCCGCCCTTGGCGAAGTCGATGACCGGGTCAAGGGGCTGCGCGCCGGCGGTGACGACTACCTCACCAAGCCCTACGCGTTCAGCGAGCTTCTGGCGCGCATCGAGGTGCTGGCGCGCCGGACATCGCCAGAAGAAGGTTCCACCCGTCTTTCGGTCGGAGACCTGGTTCTCGACCGCCTGTCCCATAAGGTGACGCGGGCTGGCGAGGCCATTATCCTGCAACCTCGCGAGTTTCGTCTGCTCGAGTACCTGATGAAGCACGCGGGGCAGGTCGTGACCCGCACGATGCTGTTGGAGAATGTGTGGGACTACCACTTCGATCCGCAGACCAATGTCATCGACGTTCATATCTCGCGCCTTCGGTCGAAGATCGACAAGAACTTCAGCCAGCCCCTCCTGCACACCGTCCGCGGCGCCGGTTACACCATCCGTGACAGCGCTCACTAAGCTCTTCCGCACAACGACGTTCCGTCTATCGCTGACGTATCTTGCGCTGTTCAGCGCAGCCGCCGTGGTGGCGATCGTGTATCTTTATTGGAACACCACGGTGCTGCTGACGCGGCAGCTCAATCAGACGATCGACGCGGAGTTGAAGGGGCTCGCCGAGCAGTATCGCGGCGGCGGCCTGGACCAGCTCGTGCGAATCGTTGCCGAACGCAGCCGCACGCCGGGAAACAGCCTCTATCTCGTCGCTGACGGGGAGGGGAAGCAGCTGGCGGGGAACCTGAGCGCCGTATCGCCGCAGCTCTGGGACAGCCTGGGTCCTGTGGAGTTCTTCTACACGAGGCCCGCGCCCGGCGGTGTGGAGCGGCGGCTGGCCTTTGCCAATGTCTTCCGGCTGCCCGGCGAGCACCGCCTGATCGTCGGCCGCGATATCGAGGACCGGCGGGAGCTTGCGCGTCTCATCCGCACGACGATGTTGTGGGGCTTGGGCGTGATGGCGCTGGTGGGTATCGGCGGCGGCTATTGGGTGAGCCGGAGGCTCCTGGCGCGGATTGACAATCTCTCAGCGACGACCCGCACCATCATGGAAGGCGACCTGTCCGGCCGGCTGCCTGTGAGTGGGTCGGGCGACGAGCTGGACCGGCTGGCGCAGAACCTCAATCGCATGCTGGCGCGGATCGAGCAGTTGATGGCCGGCTTGCGCGAGGTCTCGGACAATATCGCGCACGACCTGAAGACGCCGCTGAACCGATTGCGCAATCGGGTCGAAGAGGCGTTACGCGAACCTGCCGAAGAGGCCACCTATCGCGCGGCGTTGGAAAGCACCATCGACGAGGCGGACGGTCTCATCAAGACGTTCAACGCCTTGCTGTCCATCGCCAGACTGGAAGCAGGTGCCGGTGGGGACAATCGCGACACGGTCGATCTTGCAGCGCTGGTGAGCGATGTCGCTGAGCTCTACGAGCCGGTGGCCGAGGAACGCGGCATCGCGCTCAAGTCTCGGGCCTCCGGGCCGATCATCATTCGCGGGGACCGCCAGCTGCTCGGGCAGGCCATCGCCAATCTCATCGACAACGCGCTGAAGTACGGTGCCCCCGCTGCCCAAGGTGGCAATGGCTACGCGCCGGAAGTGGATGTGCGGGCGAAAACCGACGACGAGGCGGCCGAGATCATTGTCACCGACCGGGGGCCGGGGGTGCCTGCGGCGGAGCGCGAGCGGGTCCTGGGGCGCTTCGTGCGGCTCGAGGAAAGCCGCTCCGAACCTGGGAGTGGACTGGGCTTGAGCCTTGTCGCGGCGGTGGCGAGGTTGCATGGTGGCAGCCTGAGGCTTGAGGACAACGAACCCGGCCTCCGCGTCGTCCTCATGCTGCCCAAGGAGGGAGACGCGCTCGTCAACGGGGCGGCCGATGCGCCGTCCACGGGAGCTGAGCCGAGGCCCACGTGACGGCGTTCGCCGACCGCATTACCGATCGACCTCAAGTTTACGATGCAGACCGCGGGGCCGACGTGCTGCAGAGCGTTCTCGACGTTCTGCGCGAGACGCCGAGGCTGGAGGCCGCGGCCGGTATCGCCGAGTCGCTGAAGCCGAAGGCACTATTGGAAGCCGTTTTCTCCGCCGCGCCCTATCTGGCGGCACTGGCGCAGCGCGCCCCCGACATCTTGGCCGACTGTCTGATGCGTGACTGCGACGCCCATCTGGCGGAGGCCGGGGCTGCTCTCGCCGTGGACGTCGCGAAGGCGTCAAGTGCCAAGGACGTTATGGTGCTCTTGCGCCGGTTCAAGCAGCGCAGCGCGCTTCTCTCGGCGCTCGCCGATCTCGGCGGGGTGTGGTCGACGGAAGCAACGCTGAATGCACTCAGTGAGGCTGCCGACATCACGGTCGAAGCTGCCGTCTCGTTTCTCTTTCGCCAAGCTCATGAGGCGGGCAGGATCTCATCGCCCGAGCCGCGCGGGTATTTCGTGATCGCCATGGGGAAGCTCGGCGCCATGGAGCTCAACTATTCGAGCGATATCGACTTTATGGTGTTCTACGACACCGAGCGGGCCGGACTTGCCGAGGGTGTGGAGCCGTCGCCGTTCTTCGTGAAGTTGACGCGAGAGCTCGTGCGGCTCGTTCAGGAAGTGACTGGCGATGGCTATGCCTACCGCACCGATTTGCGGCTGCGGCCCGATCCAGGTGCGACGCAGATTGCACTCTCCACCGATGCGGGCCTGACCTACTACGAGAGCTTCGGCCAGAACTGGGAACGCGCGGCGCTGATCAAGGCGCGCATCATGGCCGGCGACCGGGTCGTGGGCGAGGATTTCCTCGATCAGCTCTCCCCTTTCATTTGGCGCAAATATCTGGACTTCGCCGCCGTCGCCGACATCCATGCGATGAAGCGGCGCGTGCATGCCCACAAGGGCCATGGCGAGATCGCCGTCAGCGGCCACGACATCAAGCTCGGCCGTGGCGGCATCCGCGATATCGAGTTCTTTGCGCAGACCCAGCAACTAATCGCCGGCGGGCGTCATCCGGAGCTGCGCACGCGCGGCACGCTCCAGACGCTGGCGGGGCTTGCCGAAGGCGGTTGGATCGAGCAGGCCGCCGCCGACGACTTGACGAGTGCTTATCTCTTCCTGCGCCGTATCGAGAACCGGCTGCAGATGGTGGGCGACCAGCAAACCCATATCATCCCCAGCGATGGTGCGGAGCTCGACCGCGTCGCCCGATTCTCGGGATTTGAGTCCGCGGCGGCCTTCGGAGACGCGCTTATGGCGCGGTTCAGACTTGTCGAGGCCAACTACGAAGTCCTGTTTGAGAAGATCCCGGAAGCGTCGACGGCGCCGGGTATCGTTGTCGCCGATGACACCGATCCGGGTGCGCTTGGGACGCTTGAAGAGCTGGGCTTCACCAATCCCGCCGCAGCGATGTCCGCCATCCGGGCTTGGCAGTCCGGACGCTACGCGGCGACGCGCAGCGCGAAGTCCCGCGAGCGCTTGACGAAGTTCCTGCCGCACTTGCTTGAGGCCTTTGGGCGCACCGCAGAACCTGATCTGGCGCTGGCCACCTTCAACAAGGTCATCGCGAATTTGCCGGCCGGCTTGCAGTTGTTCTCGTTGTTTGCCGCCAATCCGAGCCTGCTGCGCCTTGTCGCCGATATCATGGGGACGGCGCCGCGCCTTGCCCGGATCATCAGCCGGCGGCCGCGCCTACTCGATGTGGTGCTCGATCCCGGCTTCTTCGGCGACGTGCCGTCGCCCGAGACGCTCAAGGAGCTTGTTGGCAGCGCCGTCGCTCAAGCTCCGGACTATCAGGATGCGCTCGATCTTGCGCGCATCGTGGGCCGCGAACAGGGATTTCTCATCGGTGTCCAGGTTCTGTCCGGGACGATTTCGGCCCGTCAGGCGGGGGCGGCTTATGCGGTGCTGGCGGAGACATTGATCGAGGTGTTGTCGGAGCGAGTCCGCAACGAGCTTGAGGTCCAGTATGGGTGCATGCCTGGCGGCGCGGTGGCGGTTGTGGCCATGGGCAAGCTCGGCGGCAACGAGATGACGGCGGCGTCCGACCTCGATCTCATTACCGTCTACGACTTTGCTGGCGACGACGCGCAGTCCGACGGTGCACGGAGCCTGCCGGGAACGCAGTACTACACGCGGTTTACGCAACGGTTGATCGCGGCGCTGTCAGCGCAGACGGCCGAAGGGGCACTCTACGAGGTGGATATGCGGCTGCGCCCGTCCGGCAGCCAGGGGCCGGTGGCGACGAAACTGTCAGGGTTCATCGCCTATCAACAGAAGTCGGCATGGACTTGGGAGCATCTGGCCTTGACGCGTGCGCGGGTCGTGATCGGTCCGCCTGCGCTGCGCGACAAGATCAACGAGACGATCAAGGATGTGTTGACGAGGCCGCGGGACCGCGCGGCCGTCGCCGCCGATCTCAAGACGATGCGTGGCAAGATCGAACACGAAAAAGGGACGCGCGATCTTTGGAACCTGAAGCAGGTGCGTGGCGGCTTAGTCGACTTGGAGTTTATCGCCCAATTCCTGCAGTTGGTGAATGCCGTGGAGCACCCGGACGTGCTGGATCAGAACACGGAGGCCGCGCTAACGAAGCTCTCGGCCGCCGGTGTTTTGGCGCCGAACGACGCGGAGATACTGATCCCTGCGGCCCGCCTCTACTACACGCTGACGCAAGTCTTGCGGCTGTGCTTGGATAGGCCGTTTGCCGCGGATGAGGCTCCGCTTGCGCTCCGGGAACTCTTGGCGCGCGCGGCCGACATGCCGGACTTCGAGGCGTTGGAAGCGAGATTGAAGGAGACGGTCGCAGCGGTGCACGCGGCATTCGACCGGATCATCGCCTAGCATCGGCGGCTTAGACGGTCAGGCGCTTTCTGCCAGCTCGCTCTCGATCGAGGGGTCGGTGTCGGAGGGCGCAGTGGTGCGAATAGGAAGGCTGCACGTCACGGTCGTGCCTTCGCCTTCGCGGCTCTTGATCTTCAGCGTGCCGCCATGGAGTTCGACAAGCGCACGCGAGATCGCAAGCCCGAGACCGCTGCCTTGATGGCTCTTTGAGAATTGGTTCTCGACCTGCTCGAAGGGTTTGCCGAGCTTTGCGATGTCGGCGTCGGCGATGCCGATGCCCGTGTCCTTGATCGCGATCTTCACCTGTCCGCGGCCGCGCGAGAGGTTTATGTCGATGCGGCCGTCATCGCGTGTGAACTTGACCGCGTTCGACAGAAGATTGAGGAAGATCTGCTTCAAGGCCCGGCGGTCGGCATCGATATTCAGATGCGCTGGGCCGTGGCGTTCCACTGTGATGCCGCGCTCGGCCGCGGCTTGACCGACGACTTTCATGCTGTCCTCGACGATGTCGGCCACGTCGACCTTGCCCAGGTCTAGCGTCATTCGACCGGCTTCGATCTTCGACATGTCGAGAATGTCGTTGATGACCTCAAGAAGATAGGTGCCGCTCTCGTAGATATCGCGGGCGTATTCCTGGTACTTCGCGTGACCCAGGGGGCCGAACAGGGCCTGCTGCATCACTTCGGAGAAGCCGATCACGGCGTTCAGCGGCGTGCGCAGCTCGTGACTGATATTGGCCAGGAACTCGGACTTGGCGCGGTTCGCCGCCTCGGCCCGGTTCTTCTCGAGTGCGTACTTCTCCGCAAGGTCGACGAGTTGTTGTTTCTGATGCTCCAACTCGCGGCGGGACAGCCGCAGCTCGGCGACGCTGGCGCGCAGTTGCTGCTCGCTCTCGGCAAGGCGGGTTTGGCTTTCCTTCAGCACGGTGATGTCGGTCCCGACGCTCACATAGCCACCGTCGCGCGTACGGCGCTCATTGATATGAAGCCAGCGGCCGTCTTCCAGTTGTGCCTCGTAGGTCCGGGACTCATCGGCGTCTTTGCCCGCGACGGCGATTCGCTTGGAGACGATTGGCTCCGACGCCGCGGCGATCACGTCGTCATACGAACTTCCCGGCTGCACCATGTCGTCGGCAAGGCCATGGAACTGCTGGTACTTGCTATTGCACATCACCAGCCGGTTCTGGTTGTCCCACAATACGAAGGCCTCGGAGATCGTCTCCACCGCATCGCGGAGCCGCGCATTGGCGTCGGCCGCACCGGGCAGGGCATCTTGATCGGCCAGTACCGCCATGCCCGTGAGATAGGGTTCCGCTTCTGTCACGCGGGTGATGTGTCCCCGGAGGCGTACCGCGACCCAATGGCCGTCAGCGTGGCGCAAGCGGAAGCACTGATCGAAAAGGTCGATGCCTTCACGCATGTGCCGGTCGACTTCGGCCCGTAGGTCGTCGTCCGGATGGAGGGCTTTGCAGAGTTCGCCGAACGGCATCGCCTCGCTGGCCGGCTCCGCCCCGAGCAAGCGATACATGGGCGCGGACCAGTGGACATGGCCGCGGGCCAGGTTCCAGCGCCAGACGCCGCACCCCGGCAGCGCTTCCGTGAGCTCTTGCGCCAAGGTGTCCGTGTCGTCCTTGGCCGTCACCGCTGGCACGAGATAGAGAAAGCTGCCCGCGATCAAAACGAGGACGAGGCCGGCACAGATGAGCAGGCTGATCTCGATGATGGCACCCCCGCGCCAATCGGCCAGCACGCCGCTCATCGGCTGAATGAAGGCCAGTTGCGCGTCGGTGCGCGGCACGTTGCGCACGGTCACGATTGCGTCGGTGCCGTCCAGCAGGGTGAGGCGCAGCACGCCGGCATCGGCGCCCATGATGGTCAGGGGCTGTTGGGGTCCGAGAACGGTGAGGAGATTGCCCTTATAGCCGCTGTCGATGGGCGCCCGGGCCTGGATCTCGCCCTCCGCATCGGCGAGGAGCGCCACGCGTCCATCGCTGGTGCTACCCTTGGGCAGGCTTGCGGCGAGCGGTCCTTGCCAGTCGGCGCTTGAACTCAAGGCCTCGGCCTCGAGTTCGAGGGCTGCGACGTCGGCCATCAGAGCCAGCTGCCGTTCGGCCGAACGGATCGTGGCGTCTTTGCCGCTGCTGATTTGATAGGAGAAGCCCAGAGCGGCCACGAGGCCGAAGCCGATCAGAAGCAAAGGCACGAGTTGGCGCAGGCTTTCGGCGGAGGGGAGACGGCCGTCGAGCACCACGGCCCGCAGGTCCTGCCATATTGGCCCTGCGATGGAAGAGACTCCTTCGCCTCGCGCAGAACGCGTCCGCGCCATTCGGTCCCCCTTCTTCTCCTGCGTCTGCAGTCCCGGAGAAGTTGCCGCATCTCCGAATCGCTTCCGTCCATGGAATCGAGGACGGCCGCTTCTGTCTAGAGGAAATCTGTGGAAACTCGGTTAACAAGCCGTTGACAGCTTGTGCGACTCTCAACCGGCTTGGAGGGTCTTGGTGACGATCTCGTAGCTGTCGGTGGAGAGCTGCTGATCGGCAAGCCGTTCCAGGGCGCCCTTGGCCTGGGCTTGCCGCACCGGTTCCAATGTCCGCCAGCTCTCGAAGGCGCCCAGCAGCCGCGCTGCCACATGGGGATTGAAGCTGTCGATCTCCAAGGCTTGGGTGGCGAGGAGGGTGTACCCCCCACCGTCGGCACGATTGAAGCCGGACGGGTTCGCCTGGGTGAAGGAGCCGATCAGCGCTCGCACACGGTTTGGGTTCTTGAGCGAGAATTTCGGGTGCTCAAGGAGCCCGCGAACGGTTTCCACGCTGTCGGGCCGGGCGGCGCGCGCTTGCACGGCGAACCATTTGTCCAGAACGAGCGGCTCCTCTTCCCAGCGCGTATAGAAATGGTCGAGCGCTTCATCGCGCGCGGGCGTTTCGAGGTGCGACAAGGTGGCCAACGCCATGATGGCGTCCGTCATGTTCGTGGCCTCGCGGTAGTGCTGCAGCGCCCGCTCGATCTCCTCGGGCCTTTGCGTTGCCACCAGTAGATCGAGAGCGGCGTTCCGCAAGGCACGCAAGCCCGCGCTCTTTGGATCGGGTGAGAACGCACCCTCCGGCGCGGAGGTTTCGTAGAGCTCGACAAGCGTCTCGCCGATCGCCTCGCCGAGGGATGCGCGCAGCGCGTTGCGGGCCGCGTGTACCGCGTCGGTGTCGACATCGTGTGCAAGCTCGCGCGCGATGTCGGATTCACTTGGCAGTTTCAACCCTTCGGCGCGATAAGCCGGCACCAATGTCTCGTCCCGCACCGTCGCCGCCAGTGCCTGGGCCAGGCGTCCTGCTTCCTTGCCGGACACGGGGCCCTTATCGAGGCCGTTTCGGGCTGCGGCGGTCAGGAGATTGGTGGCGTAGGTTTGCGCCGCTTGCCAGCGATTGAAGGGATCGCTGTCATGGGTCATCAGGAATTCAATCTGATCGGGCTCGAGACTCGTGGTGAGGCGTACCGGCGCGGAGAAGTCGCGCAAAAGGGACGGTGTCGGCGGCGCGGGCACGTCTTGGAATTCAAAGACCTGCTCGCGCTCGGTGACCTCGAGCAAACCGTTCGGCAGCGCCTCACCGTCGAGCTTGAGAGGCAATTCGTCTCCGTTGGCCCCGATGAGCCCCACCTTTAAGGGGATGAGCATCGGCTCCTTGCTCGATTGGCCAGGCGTGGGCGGTACCACCTGGCTCACTTTCAGCCGCGCGGTCTTGGCGTGGGCGTCATAGTCCAGCGAGCAGGCGAGTTCCGGCGTGCCGCTTTGCGTGTACCACAGCATGAACTGGCCGAGATCGCGGCCCGAGGCGTCAGCCATCGCGGCGACGAAGTCCTCGACCGTGGCCGCCTCGCCATCATGGCGCTCGAAGTAGAGATCGAGGCCCTTGCGGAAGGTGTCGCGGCCGAGCAGCGTTTGCAGCATGCGGCAAACCTCGGCCCCTTTCTCGTAGACCGTCGCCGTGTAGAAGTTGTTGATCTCGATGTAAGAGCCGGGACGCACCGGGTGCGCCAGCGGACCGGCATCCTCCGGGAATTGGTGCGATTTCAGGAGGCGCGCGGTGATGATGCGCTCGACCGGTCCCATGCGCACGTCCTCGGTGAACTCCTGGTCGCGAAAGACGGTCAAGCCTTCCTTCAAGCAAAGCTGGAACCAATCGCGGCAGGTCACGCGGTCGCCGGTCCAGTTGTGGAAGTACTCGTGGGCAATGACGCTCTCGATCGAGGCGTAGTCTCCGTCGCTGGCGGTGTCGGGGCGGGCCAGCACAAGCTTGTCGTTGAAGATATTGAGCCCCTTGTTCTCCATCGCGCCCATGTTGAAGTCGCTGACGGCGACGATGTTGAACACGTCGAGATCGTATTCGAGGCCGAACCGCTCCTCATCCCAGCGCATGGACCGCTTCAAAGAGTCCATGGCCCAGGCGCAGCGGTCTTCCTTGCCGGGCTCCACATAGATGGCCAGCGCCACATTTCGGCCGGAGGCGGTGGTGAAGGTGTCGTGGATCGAGGCTAGGTCGCCGCCAACCAGCGCGAACAAGTAAGACGGCTTCGGGAAGGGGTCGTGCCAAACCGCGTAGTGGCGGTTCGCGCCCGGAACCTCGCCCTGCTCGACCGGATTCCCGTTTGAGAGCAGGATCGGCGTGTCACGGTCGGCTTCGATGCGAACCGTGTACACGGCCAGCACGTCGGGCCGGTCGATAAAGTAGGTGATGCGGCGAAAGCCCTCCGGCTCGCACTGGGTGCAATAGGTGCCACGGGAGCGATAGAGCCCCGAAAGCTCCGTGTTCGCTTCCGGATCGCAGAGCGTGGCGATCTCGAGGGTGAAGGGCTCGGCGGGGACGCGCGCCAGGGTGAGTTTGCCTGGCGAAAGCGCGTAGTCGTCCGCCGTGAGATCTTCACCATCCAGGGACACCCGCTCAAGCGTCAGCGCTTCGCCGTCCAAAACCAGCGGCCGTCCCTCGTGCGCGGCGGTGGGGTTGGGGCGTAGCTTGAGCGTGGAGACGACGCGCGCGGCCTTCGGCGCCAGCTGGACATCCAGCATGACCTCGTCAATCAAATAATCGGGCGGCGCGTAGTCTTTGAGGAACTTGGTCTTGCGGCTGGCGTCGGTCATGAGGGGGAGCGTCCTTTCGCGTCGCTCTTAGAGGGCAGAGGCGCCAATGCCAAGCCCCGCGCGGAAAAAAGCGAAAGTCACGCCGTTGGCTGCTCGTCGAGAGGGGTGTGGCGCAAGCGCAAGGCATTGCCCACGACGGAGACCGACGACAGGCTCATGGCGGCGGTGGCGATCATGGGGGACAGCAAGATGCCGGCGACGGGATAAAGCACGCCAGCGGCGATCGGCACGCCGGTCGCGTTATAGACAAACGCGAAAAACAGGTTCTGCTTGATGTTGCGCATGGTGGCGCGGGCGAGTGTGATGCCGCGCACCACGCCGCGAAGATCGCCCTTGAGCAGGGTGAGCCCTGCGCTTTCCATGGCGACATCGGCGCCGGTCCCCATGGCGATGCCGACATCGGCTTTCGCCAGTGCCGGGGCGTCGTTGATGCCGTCACCGGCCATGGCGACCACGGCGCCGCTCTTTTGCAGGTCCTCGATCAGGGTGAGCTTCTCCTCCGGGCGCAGTCCAGCATGCACCTCGTCGATGCCAAGCTTGGCGGCAACGGCCTTCGCCGTCGTGGCGTTGTCGCCTGTGGCCATGACGATGCGTAGACCGAGCGCGTGAAGCCTGTTGATTGCCTCCGCCGCGCTCTCCTTGATGGGATCGGCGACCGCGACAATGCCGGCCAGTTTGCCACCGACGCCGAGGAACATCACGGTTTGGCCGTCTCGGCGCAGAGCCTCGGCCCGCTCGGCAAGGGGGCGGATGTCGACGCCGGCGCCGTCCATGAGGCGCGCATTTCCGAACAACACCTCGCGGCTTCCGGCGTGGCCCTTGACGCCTTGACCGGTGACCGCTTCGAAGTCCTCGGCTTTTTCGGCCGTCAGGCCTTTGGCGTCCGCGCCTTTGAGGATTGCTTCGGCGAGGGGGTGTTCGCTCCCCGCCTCCAGCGCGGCCGCAAGCCGAAGGACCTCGTCTTGGTCGAACCCCTCGGCCGCCTCGACGCTGGTGAGCGCCGGTTTGCCTTCGGTCAGCGTGCCTGTCTTGTCGACCACGAGCGTGGTCACGGCCGCGAGCCGCTCGATGGCCGCGGCGTTGCGGACGAGCACGCCGGCTTGCGCCCCGCGTCCTGTTGCAACCATGATGGAGATCGGCGTCGCCAGACCAAGCGCGCAAGGGCAGGCGATGATGAGCACGCTGACGGCGGCCACCAGCGCGTGGGCCAGTTGCGGCGAAGGCCCGAAGACGATCCAGGCAAAGAACGCGATCACTGCAATGGCGATCACCGCCGGTACGAAATAACCGGCAACCACATCCGCGAGACGCTGGATAGGCGCGCGCGAGCGCTGAGCATCGGCGACCATGTTGACGACTTGCGCGAGCGTCGTCTCGGCGCCGGTGCGATCGACGCGCATATCGAAGGCGCCGGAGCCGTTCAGCGTCCCACCCGTGACGACGTCGCCGCCGGTTTTCGCCACCGGGACCGATTCACCGGTCAGCATGGATTCGTCGACGCTGCTGCGCCCGTCGATCACGGTTCCGTCGATGGGAATCTTGTCGCCGGGCCGGACCCGCAGCGCATCGCCGACCTTCACGTCGGCAAGGGGCACCGTCTCCGTCTTGCCCCCCTTCGAGACCCGCAAGGCCGTTTTGGGCGCAAGATCGAGGAGGGCCCGTATCGCGCCCCCTGTCTTCTCGCGGGCACGCAGCTCCAGCACTTGCCCCAACAGCACCAGCGTCACGATGACCGCTGCGGCCTCGAAATAGACAGGGACCAAGCCATGCGAGTCCTTCATGGAGGCCGGGAAGAGTCCAGGCGCCAAGGTCGCGGTGAGGCTGTAGAGATACGCAGCGCCGGTGCCGAGCGCGATGAGGGTGAACATATTGAGCCAGCCGGTGCGCAGCGACTCAAACCCCCGGGCGAAGAACGGCCAGCCGCACCACAAGACGACCGGCGTTGCCAGGATCAGCAGCAGCCATTGCTCGGCCTGCGGCGACAGGAACGGGAGAAGCCGGATGCCCAAAACATGCGCGCTCATGTCGATGGCAGCGATGATCAGCGACAACGGCACGGCGACCCATAGACGCCGCGTGAAATCGATCAACTCCTCGTTTGGTGGCTCTTCGGCTGTGATGCCCATCGGCTCCAAGGCCATGCCGCAAATCGGGCAAGGCCCGGGTCCCTTTTGGACGATTTCGGGGTGCATCGGGCAGGTATAGAGCGTGCCCGGCGGCGCCGGTTTTGGGTCGTCTTTCACGGTCAGATAGTGCTCCGGGTCTGCGGCAAATTTCGCCTGACAACCGGCCGAGCAGAAATGATAGGGGTGTCCGTGGTAGTCATGGTTGGGCGTTCCTTCGAGCGGATCGACCGTCATGCCGCAGACGGGATCGATGGCGAGATGGGCGTCGGCGGGTGCGGCTTGTGTCATGCTTTCAAGGTCATGGGGACTCTAAGTTCATAGGGTGATTCATGCGGCATGGCACGGCGCAGCCTAGCATAGTCTAAGGACACGCCGGATTTGGGAGGCCTTTCATTTGCGGACGATTGCCATTGAGATCTCCATCGCGCTTGCGGCGCTGACAGGTTTTGGCGCGGGCTATCTCTTGTGGGACCAACAGGCCAGCTACTATACGGCCGACGTGTCCACGCTAGGGCCGGGCCCCCAGAACGACCTCATCCGCTACGGACATGCTCTCGTTGTCGACACGCCGCGCTATATCGGTAGCGGGGCGCAAGACCCGGCCATGGCGTATGCCGGAAACGACCTGGCCTGCCAGAGCTGCCATTTGAAGGCGGGCCTGCAACCTTTTGCGGCGCCTTTTGTCTCCACGGCCGCGACCTTCCCGATGCTGGTCGACAATAAGGTCCTGACGCTGCCCGAGCGGATTAACTCGTGCGTCGAGCTTGGCTTGAATGGCCGGCCGTTGCCGTTCGAGAGCCGCGAGATGGCCGGGCTCATCGCCTATATCGAGTTCGTCGGTAAGGATACGCCTGAGGGCGTCCGCGTGCCGGGGAGCGGGCTGATGCCGATCGACTTGCCCGGAGGACCGCCGGATTCGCGCCGCGGCGTGGAGGTCTACGCGCAGCATTGTGCGACATGCCACGGCGCCAACGGGCAGGGCGAACCGAAAGTGCGCCCTGAGGTGGGCTATTACGTGCCGCCGCTCTGGGGCAACGGAAGCTTCAACGGCGGCGCCGGCATGGGTCAGACCGCCTATGCGGCGTCCTTCATCCGCGCCAACATGCCCAAGGGGACGGACTACCGGTCGCCTGTCCTGACCGTGCAGGAGGCGTGGGACGTCGCGGCCTTTATGATCTCTATGCCGCACCCGCTGGCGCCGCCGGAGCCCGAGCCGGACCCTGTCGCCGCGGATGCCGCGCCGGCGGAAGACGCGCCGGCCGATGGGGTGCAGCGGAACTAGCAGGCCCCGGACCATGCCTGGCGCTGCATGGCGTGTGCTCTAAGCGCTTCGCCGGGATAGGGCGTTGTCGTTGGAGGCCGCAGCATCCAGGACAATGCGGGCGATCTCCTCGGGCCGCTCAAGTGCCGAGAAGTGGCCCGTGTGCTGAAGAGTGATGGGGCGGCTGCCGGGAAGACGGTCGGCGACTTGCGCGCGCTCCTGCGGGCGCGACCAATCATCATCGCCATACACGACGGTGACGGGGACCGTGATGTCGCGATAGAGGTCTCGCGCTGCGATGAAGCTCGGAAGCGCCTTCAGATAGGCTGTCTCGGCGGCGGCATAGCCTGGACGTTTGCCGCTTCTGAGTTGCTCGACGACGAAGTGCGCAGGCAGCTTCTTGGGATCATGGAAGCCGCCACCCATGATGCCGCCAAGG
>JGI12316J15310_10000171_pt7 | contig 14969 bp, 13 predicted proteins | sample MarCyaLeptolynsp_FD_15310 | JGI IMG/M metagenome (IMG submission 15310)
CATTCGGCTTCGGAGTGTTGCCGTGCTGCAATTGCTGCGTTGCAATAAGTCGGTTACTAAGACGCGTCTCAAGCTTGAACGAGGGGGTAGAGATGCGGCTTGGCGCGTGGGGGTGGAGTCTGGCCTGTTGTGCCGTGCTGGCGTCGGGGAGCGCATCCGCCGTCAGCCTGTCCACGTCACTGAAGAACTACTATGCGGAGTTCGAAATCGTCCTTGAGTGCGAGGTGAAGGAGCATCTCAGCACCGCGGAGGCCGACGCGGCTGAAGCGGCCATGGACAAGATCGAGGACTACTATCTGAAACGGGACGCCTCCATCGATCCGGATCGTCTTCTGAAGCAGGCGGTTGCCGACAAGAACGAGGGCTTTCGGATCATGGCACGCGGGGGCGGGGGCCTTGGACCCTATTGCCGGCAGTCTTTGCGGGAGCTCCTGAGCAAGGCCAAGGAAATCGAACCGATCACCCCGTAACCAGGGCCTGCGCTGGGTGGCGGACCCACGCAGGGCCGGGAACGGCTTGCTTTCGTCCAATTGGTGCAGTGATCGCCTTATAGGGCCAAGCCAGGCTGAACGAAGGCCTTCCTTGATACGTTAAGGTTTTGATCCTAAATGTTCAGCTGTCTTGGACACGGGGACCCCGGTTCTCCCAGGGCGGCGCCGAGGCAAACCATTGGAGTGATGCAAATGATTGCGAGAGGACTTTCCTCGCTGCTCTTTATCGCCGCGCTGTTGGCGATGTCCGTGCCTGCAGCGGCTCAGTATTCGAAAGCTGTGAAGGGCTCCTGCAAGAACGATTACAAGCGGTTTTGTTCCGCCTACGCGATTGACGATCCGGGCTTGCGCAAGTGCATCGACAAAGCCGGACCTCGATTGTCGCGGCGATGTGTGACCACGCTCGTGAACGAAGGGCATGTGAGCTTCCAGCGCGCGACCCAGCGTTGGGGGCACAGCCTTCAGAAGGTCCAATAGATTCCAAAGCGGGACATTGCGTGCCGTGCTGAGAATGGCCGGGGTTTCCCCGGCCATTTACTTATTGAGGGCGCCGCCGATCTGAGCAGCGCCCATATCGTCCGTGCTATGTATTTTTGCCAAATCTCCCATAGGGATTGCCGATTTAAACCATGTTCCTTGCCGTAAGTTCCAATGCCAGGTGTAACGTTTGGAAGGCAAGGAGGCTCTGAATGAACAGAATTGCTCGGACTTTCTCGATTGCCGCGACGGCGCTTTTCCTGGCCGGCTCGGCCGCCTACGCCGCCGACACTGCGGCGGCTCTGAAGGCTCTCGACCCTGACGACGATGGCACGATCGACATGCAAGAGGCGCTTGCGGGCGCCAAGAATGTCTTCGAGAAGATCAATCCCGACAATGACGGGACGCTCGATGCCGCCGAGCTCAAGGGCCGTCTGGACGAGGCGGGCCTGAAGGCGGCCAATCCGGACGGCGACGGCACGCTGGATTGGGACGAGTACAAGGCGTTGGTGGAGAAGAAGTTCAAGGCCGCCAACCCGGACAATGACGGCACTATCGACCTTAAGGAGCTTGAATCTCCGGCCGGTCAGGAGCTGTTGAAGCTCATCTATCCGTAAGCTGCTTGGCAGGGGCGCGGGGCCCGGTCTTCCGGTTCCGCGCTCTTCTTGCCTCTGGGTTCGGCCCGGCCGCGCTCCTTGCCATTAGCAAGACACAAACCATCGCCATGAGAGGTTAATAGCCTGGCAGGCCGCGCCCGGGGGATACGGGGAGCGGCCAGGCGATGTTCTGCGGCGGGGGAGAAGTCCGTGACGGATCTCTACACGGTATTGGGCGTAAAGCGGACAGCGGCCCGAAAAGACATCCACAAAGCCTACCGGAAGAAGGCCAAGGCGGCCCATCCGGACAGCGGAGGGTCCGTGGAGGCCTTCAACGAGCTGGTTTTGGCATATTCGGTGCTGGCGGACGAACAGTGCCGGACCCACTACGACGAGACGGGTGAGATCAATCCGCCGCGGCCGGACAATTTCACTGGCGGCGCGATCGAGATCATCGCCGAGAAGCTCGGCCTCGTGATCCATGCCGAGCAGGATCTTGTCACCATGGATGTGGGCCGGCTGATCGAGCAGGCCATCCGCGACGACATCGCCGCCCGCAAGGAGAGCGTCACCCATCAGCAACGCGCGGGCGAGCGGCTCGCGGCGTTGCGGGCGCGGACCAAGCGCAAGGCCGACGGCGATGCGGATCATTTGGTGGCCCGTGTGCTCGATTGGCACGAGGTGGCCATCCAAAAGCACATCAAGAAGCACGAGGAGTCGATCCGGTTCTTGGAGCGGGCGTTGGTGATCCTGAACGACTACTCGTTCACCGACGATCTTGCCGCCCAGCAGGCCGAAGAGGTGACAGGGGCACTGAACGACATTCTCGTGGCGCTAGACGAACTCGCCGCGGTCCTCAACTCAAGCCCCACCCGGGCCGACGCCATGCCGCAAGGGGCAGGGCCGACCGCCTTCGGTTAGCAGCCCATCAAGGGGTGGCCGAAAGGCTCTGTCTCGCGTAGATTTTCCGGCGAACCTCTTGGGGGTAGGGGAGTTGCGCGGATATATCCTCATTGCCGTGTTGTGGTGCGTGGTCCAGGCTGCCGGCCTGGAGACCATCTCCGTGGCGTATGCCGATGCCGAGGCGACCTCCGCACCGGTTGCGCCCGCGCCTCCGATAGGCCTGCGCAAGCTGCCCTGGGAGACCGACAGCCCATCGATCGAGCCGGCTTCACCCGCGTCAGCGGAAGAGGCGCCTCTTGCGCCCCGCGATGTCGAGATGTCGCCCGCGGCCCAAGAGCCCGCTTCAGAGCCCGCTTCGCGCGAGGCCAGCGACGAACCGCAGGTGCCGCCCCATCCGACCGTCGCGATCATCCGGAAGAAGCTTGCCGATCCGCGCGTCACCCAGGATGCCGATGGCAACGATGTCGCGGCGCTGCAGGCCTTTTACCGGGCTTGGGGCGAGCCGCCCCTGTGGATCACCGAGATGGGCTTCTCCGCAAAAGCGCAGGCCGTTCTGTTGGAGATCGACCGGGCGGAGGCCTGGGGGCTCGACGGTGAGGTCTTTACCCTGCCGGACCCCAATGCGCTGCCCGCCAACGAAGAGGCCCGGGCGCTTGCGGAGATCGCGCTTGACCTGGCTATCTTGAAGTATGCGCGCCTTGCGGGTGGGGGGCGGCACGTACCGTCCGAGATCAGCGATCTCTTCGATCAAACGCCCGCCCTCCGCGCTCCCGACACCGTCATCGCGGACATCGCAGCGGCCGAGGCGCCGGACTCCTACCTGCAATCGCTGCACCCGCAGCATGCGCAGTTTGCCGGACTACGCAAAGCGCTCGCCGAGGCCCGCGAGGCGGAAAAACCGAACGAAATAGACATCCGCCGGCTCGTTATCAATATGGAGCGCTGGCGCTGGATGCCGGACGATCTTGGTCCGTTCCATGTGTTGCTCAACACGCCTGAGTTCATGCTGTACGTCATGAAGGACGGCGAGGAGATCTACCGGGACAAGACGCTGGTGGGAACGATTGGATACCCCACGCCCGTGTTCTCCGCCGACTTGGAGACGATCGTTTTCAATCCCGATTGGGTGGCACCGCCGTCGGTCCTTCGAGACAAGTTGCTGCCTGCCCTGAAGCGCAAGAACTACAACATCCTCAAGTCCAACAAGATGACGGTGAGCCTCAACGGCAAGCGGGTCGATCCCGCCAAGGTCAACTGGAACCGCGTCAATATTCACAGCTACACGTTCAGGCAGCAAGCGGGGCCGAAGAACGTCTTGGGCAAAGCGAAGTTCCTCTATCCGAACAAGCATGTCGTCTACATGCACGACACGCTTCCGCCCCGGAAGAAGGTCTTCAAGAAGGACATGCGGGCGATCGGTTATGGCTGCGTGCGCATGGAGAGGCCCCAGTCCTTTGCCGCGCTGATGCTCGACGAGGATCACGAGTTGCCGAAGAGCAAGGTCGCGAAAATGTGGAAGACGGGCGTCAACAAGGCCGTGACCATGGAGAGCAAGCCCCCGGTCCACACGACTTATTTCACGGCTGTCGTGGACGAGGAGGGGACCGTCAAGACCTTCAAGGATCTTTACGGCCTCGACCGCAAGCATGCCGTGGCGCTCTTTGGCGGTCCCCAGGGCTTTCCGCTGCCGCCGCCAGAGCCGAAGCGCGAGCCCGCGCGCCACAACGTGGCGTCAACTGCTCCCACACAAGCCCAAAGCGGGAGTTGGTCCAACGCCCTGGGGTTTGGCGATTAGGACGACGTCAGCCTTCGCGTTCGTTCGCTAGAGGAAAGAGATCACTCTGCCGCCTGCGGCTTGCCGGCGGGCGTGTGGTCGCGATGCCGCACCCAGCGCTCCGTGCGGCCACGCCACCAGGCCGAGACGTTGTCTCCCAACATGAGCAAGCACGGCGTCAGCACCAGCGTGAGGAGGGTGGCGAAGGCTAGGCCACCGGCGATCGAGCTGGAGAGCTGAGTCCACCATTGCGTCGACGGCGCGCCAACCGAGAAGTCCTGGCCGATGATGTCGATGCTGAGGCTGAACACCATCGGCATGAGACCGAGCACGGTCGTGATGGATGTCAACAGCACGGGCCGCATACGTTGAGCGGCGGTCCTGAGAATCGCTTCTTGCGCCTGCATGCCCCGCGACCGCAGGTCGTTATAGGTGTCGATCAGAACGATGTTGTTGTTCACGACAATTCCAGCGAGCGCGATAATGCCGATGCCGCACATAACGATACCGAACGGCTGGTTCGTGACAAGCAAGCCCAGCATGACACCCGCGGTGGAAAACACGATCGCGCTTAGGACCAGCGCCGTCTGATAGAAACTGTTGAACTGCGTCACGAGGATCGCCGTCATCGTAAAGATGGCAATGAGGAACGCCTTCATAAGGAAGGCACCGGCCTCGCGTTGATCCGCGTCCTCACCCTTGAAGATGACCCGAACGCTTGGGTCTAATTCAGACTCCGCCACCGCCTCCTTCAGCTTCGTCACCTGGTCGTCCACCAGAAGTCCTTCGGCGACGTCTGCCTTGATCTCGATAACGCGATATCCGTCCGTGCGATTCAAGTTCCCTGTCTTCGGCGCCGGTTCGAAACTCACAAAATTGCCGATGGGCACTTGGCCATTCGCGGTCGGGACGCGAAGCCTGTTCAGGTGCTCCAAGTTGCGTTCAGCAAGCGGAAGCCGCAGTCGGATATCGACCTCTTCGTCGGCGTCGTCGGGCCGATACTCGGCAACGAGCATGCCGTTGGTCAGCATGCTCACAGCTTCGCCCAGTACGGCGACGTCGGCGCCGTTTCGCGCGGCTCTCTCTCTATCGACCCTAAGCCGCCACTCGATCCCAGGAAGCGGCCGGCTGTCTTGCACATCGACGTAGCCGCCAATCTGATCCATGTGCTCCAGCAGCTGCTCCACCACCGGCGGCATTTTTGTGGGGTCGCGGGACGTGACCCGGACTTCGATCGGCTTGCCCGCGCTCGGCCCGCCTTCTTGCTTGCGCACCTCTAGGATGACGCCGGGAATGTCGGCCGTCTTATCGCGCACGTCTTGGAGAATCTCACTGGCGCGCGGGCGCGTCCGCCAATCGGTAAACTCCAGCTGGATGATGCCGACCACGTCTTCGGCGGAGCCTGTCTGGGACGGCGGCGCTCCCGCGCCAACCGTGCGCGCATACACCGTCTCGAAGTAGGGTATGGCCAGCAGCCGCATCTCGACCTTGCGCACAACCGCATCGACTTCTGTAACCGACAGATCGCCTCGGGCCCGCACCTGAACCTGCGCGACTTCGGGTTCGACCGCAGGGAAGAACTCGACGCCCCGGCCCAAGAGTCCGAACGCGCCATAGGTGCCAATCAGGAGCGCAACCGCCACGCCGAGGACCTTTCCCGGATGGGCAAGGAGCCGCCTGAGCGTCCTGAGGTAGTACCCCGCTGTGCCGCCGATCTTGTCGAGGTCGCCATCCTCGGCTGCGCGAATGGCATTCAGCAGTCTTCGGTCGCCTGTATCTGCGCGTCCAAAAATGCCGCCGAGCACCGGTATGAAGACCAGCGCCATGGCCAACGACGCGGCGAGCGTTGCAAGAACGGTGATGGGCAGAAATTTCATGAACTCGCCCACGATACCCGGCCAGAAGAGCAGGGGCAGGAACACTGCCATGGTCGTCGCCGTCGAAGCCGTGATTGGCCACGACATGCGCTTGGCGGCTTCCGCATAGGCTTGCCTGGGGGGTTTGCCTTCCAGCATCTTTCGGTCGGCGAGTTCCGTGGTGACGATGGCGCCGTCAACCAGCATGCCGACAACCAGGATCAGGCTGAACAACACCACGATATTGAGCGTCAGCCCGAGCCACGAGATGACGAGAATGCCCGCAAGGAACGAGCCCGGAATGGCAAGGCCAACCAAGATGGCGGGCCGCACGCCGATTGCGGCAATGATGACGATCATCACCAGCGCGATCGCAGCAAGGACGTTGTTCTGAAGGTCACTCAGAATGTCGCGGATCTGTTCGGACTTGTCCTGCATGAAGCTGACGTCGACGCCCGGAGGCCAGCTCTCCTTCTCCGCCGCTACGACAGCACGCACCTCCTTGATGGTCTCCACGATGTTGGCGCCTACGCGTTTCTTGACCTCAAGCGCCAAGGCGGGCTTTCCGTCGACACGGGCGAACCCTTGCGGATCCTTGTAGGACCTTCGCACGGACGCAACGTCGCTAAACTTGACGACGGTTTTGCCGGCGACCATCACAGGAAGATTGAGCAAATCCGTCGCTTCTTCGATGACACCCGGAACCTTCAGCACCATGCGCCCGGCGGACGTCTCCAGCGCACCGGCCGCCACCAGCCTGTTGTTGCGCTGTACGGTATTCAGGATGTCGGCGAAGGAGATCTTATAGGTTTCGAGCACCATCGGATCGACGATGATCTCAAGCAGCTCTTCTCTGTCACCACCGATATCGACGTCGAGCACGCCGCCAAGAGCTTCGAGTTTGTCCCGCAGGTTGCGCGCTATGCTTACGAGCGTACGTTCTGGCACATTGCCCGACAGCCCGACGGTGATCACCGGAAAGAGCGCGATATTGACTTCGCTGACCCGAGGCTCGTCGGTCTCCACCGGCAGCTCGGCCCTGGCGATGTCCACTTTCTCGCGCACGTCCTCCAGAGCCGTGTCCGGATTGAAGCCAGCATCGAACTCAAGCGTGACAGCCCCGTAGCCTTCACTGGCCACGGAGCGGATCTCTTTGATGCCCTCGATGGACTGAAGCTCTTTCTCCATCGGGCGTATCAGCAGACGCTCGGAGTCCTCGGGCGAGATGCCCTCATAGGTCATCGAGATGTAGATGATGGGGATGGGGATGTCGGGGTCGGCTTCCTTGGGGATCGTCGTATAGGCCACGGCGCCCATGACGACGATCATCACGAAAGCCAGCGCCACAGCGCGCGTTCGTGCAAACGCGGCGTCGATGATCGCGTTCATCGAGCTGCCGTTGGTTCGTCGATGCTGCCTGTGGTCAGCTGTGCCGCCGCCTTCTGAGAACCGTCCGGTCCGGGGCCGCCTTGCTCCTCGGCCACCTGGACCTCCTCGCCAATCTGCACGTACCCGTGACCCAGGGTAATGATGCGCGCCTCGGTCGGCAGACCGGTGACCCAGGCGCCGTTGGCGTCGGACATGACGATCAAGGCTTCATGGAAGACAACTTTGTTGTCCTTATCGACCGTCTTGACTCCAAGCTTTCCTTCATCGTTGAGCGACAGATGGGCGGGCGAGACAAAATGCGCCATCACCGATCCCGTTGGGATTCTTGCCTCGGCGCTGATGCCGGCCGGGATTGTCCCGTTCGGGTTGGGAAGCTCGATTTCGATCCGGAAAGTCCGCGTATCTTCGTCCGCGCGCGCGGCGATGTACCGGATCTTCCCTTCGCCCTCTTGACCCGTTGCGAAACTCAGATTCGCCTGCTGACCGACCCGGAGATCGGTGATGTCTTGCTGGTTGATCTGAACGCTGACGACGAGCGGATCGTTGTCGACGATTGTCGCGACTTCACCATTGACGTCGACGTAGGTGCCGAGCTCGATGGAGCTCGTTAGCACGTCGCCCGCGAAGGGAGCCCTGATTTCAAGACGCTGCAACTCAATCGTCGCTTCTTCCAGTTCCGCCTTGGCGGTCTTCAACGACGAGAAGATCTGATCAGCCTGCCTTTGGGTCTGGTACCCCTTCTTGCCCAAAGCTTGGGACGCTTCGTAAGCGCTCTCATGCTCCAGCACACGCGCCTTGGCCCGCTCGATCCGCGCTTTGCGGTCATTCTCCTCAAGCCTTGCAATGACCTCGCCGGCGCCCACCGTGCTGCCTTCATCGGCCAGGAGTTCGACCACCTTTCCCATGGTCTCGGCGCGAACCGTCACCGTGCGGTTCGGCTCTGCCTGTCCTTGGGCCACGATGACTTGTGCGACTGGTTTGGCTTCCTGCGTCCGGACCGAAACGGTCATCTTGGGCACGGCATCCGCGGCGGCCGGCGCGGTTGATGCCTCAGTACCGGCCGTCCTCAGAAAATAGCCGCCGAGCACCCACGCCACGAGAGCGACGGCGAACAACGCAGCGATGAGATACGACTTCTTCAAAATCCAAGCTCCAATTCGAATTCCGCTGCATTCCGGCCTGACGGTTCACGCAGACGGCCTTGCGGCGACACGTTTCTGGCGCGCCGAACCCTGCCGCTCCGCCTCCCACGCATCGATGACGTTCAGAAAGCTCTCCATCAGCGCCTCATAAAAGGCATCGAGCTCCTGCAGCCGGTCATGAGTCTCCGTCATGTCCTCCGGCAAGGCCTCTTGCGTGTTGTCGACAACCTCGCGCGCGCGCCCCATCCGCCGCACAACGCCCCGCAGCATCCGGGCATAAGGTTGGCGGCTCAGCCGGAAATAGTCCTGCCGGTCGCCGGGTGTGGCAGTGCGCTCGATAACCCCCAAGTCCTCCAGCAATCGCGTATTCGTACTGATGCTCGCGCGGCTCACGCTCAAGCGTTCGGCCAGTTCGTTCGATCCGAACGGCCCTCCATGCATGATCATCAGGCCCATAATGCGGCCAGCAATGCGGGGCAGGCCCTCCGCCTGGAGGATCAAGCCCATTTGCTCGACAAATTCGGCGATGGCGTCTTCGGGTTTTTGGGTCATGGCCCAAATATCGTGCGTTTTGTACGTTCAGTCAATACTGAACAAACAGGACGGACTGTGGACCTGGCGCGGAGGGCGGGCCAAAAGGGAATAGGGCTCAACCGCTTTGCTCCCCGGAACGCAGGCTTCCGGTTTACTCGCCCCCGGCTTGCCTCTAGAAAGCCTGAGCAAAAACGGGCTGGGGACATATGTTCAAGAAGCTACTCATCGCCAATCGCGGAGAAATCGCCTGCCGGATCATCCGGACCGCAAAACGGCTCGGAATCCAGACGGTGGCTGTCTATTCGGAGGCCGACCGCGACGCGCTCCATGTGGAGATGGCGGACGAGGCGGTGGCCATCGGCCCGGCGGCCGCGGCGCAATCCTATCTGGTCATCGACAAGATCATCGCCGCAGCCAAGGAGACGGGCGCAGAGGCGATCCATCCAGGCTATGGCTTCTTGTCGGAGAACGCGGCCTTCGCCAAGGCGCTGAAGACGGAAGGGATCGTCTTCGTGGGGCCGAACCCCGAGGCCATCGAGGCCATGGGGGACAAGATTGAGTCCAAGAAGCTCGCCGCCGAAGCCAACGTCTCGACCGTGCCCGGCCATCTCGGCGTGATCGAGGACGCCGACGCCGCGGTCAAGATCGCCGACGACATCGGCTATCCCGTCATGATCAAGGCATCGGCCGGCGGCGGCGGCAAAGGTATGCGCATCGCCTATAGCCGCGAGGAGGTGGCCGAGGGTTTTGCCTCGTCGCAGTCGGAAGCCAAGTCGAGCTTCGGCGATGATCGTGTGTTCATCGAGAAGTTCATCGAGGAGCCGCGGCATATCGAGATCCAGGTGCTGGGCGACAAGCACGGAAATGTCGTTCACCTGGGCGAACGTGAGTGTTCCATCCAGCGGCGTAACCAGAAGGTCCTCGAAGAGGCGCCGAGCCCCTTTCTCGACGCCAAGACGCGCGCGGCGATGGGTGCCGAAGCCGTCGCCCTGTCAAAGGCGGTGAATTACGATTCCGCGGGCACCGTCGAGTTCATCGTCGACAAGGATCGGAACTTCTACTTCCTGGAGATGAACACGCGCCTTCAGGTGGAGCATCCCGTGACGGAGTTCGTCACCGGGCTCGATTTGGTCGAAGAGATGCTGAAGGTCGCGAACGGTGAGAAGCTCTCCATCAAGCAGGCGGACGTCAAGCTGAAGGGGTCGGCGATCGAATCGCGCATTTACGCCGAAGACCCGGCGCGGAACTTCCTCCCGTCCACGGGACGGCTGGTGCGCTTCCGCCCGCCGAAACTCGGGACGGAGGACGGCGTCACCACCCGGCTCGATACCGGCGTGGAGGAGGGCGGCGAGATTTCCGTCTACTACGATCCGATGATCGCCAAGCTCGTGACATACGCACCCACGCGCATCGACGCGATCGATGGAATGGGACGTGCTCTCGATGCTTTCGCCATTGATGGGTTCCGCCACAACATTCCGTTTCTTGCGGTGCTGATGCGCAACGAGCGGTGGCGCGAGGGGCGGCTCTCCACCAAGTTCATCGCCGAGGAGTTTCCGGACGGCTTCCAGCCGCCGGTGCCCACGGGGCGTGTGCGCGACGTTCTGGCGGCCGTGGCGACCAGCATCGATCACCTGTCCAATAACCGGCGCCGCACGATCACCCAGCAAATGCACGGGGAGCCCGTGCAGTTTTCGGACGTCCGCGTGGTCGAGTTGGGCGAGGAGCGGGTGCGGGTCTGTGTCTCGGGGCGCGACTATCCCATGACCGTCACCGTCGGCGGCGAGGATACGGGCGAGGCGGCCAGAGAGATCGTGCTTCAGTCGTCCTGGTGGTTCGGCGAGCCGGTTTGGGAGGGAACGGTCGACGGTGAAGAGGTGGCTGTGCAAGTCCGGCCGATCCTCAATGGTGTCCATCTGACCTATGAGGGTGTCGAGGCGCCTGTTCGGGTGTTCACCAAGCGGGAGGCGGACTATCTCGCTCTCATGCCGGAGAAGGAAAAGCCGGACACCTCCAAGCTGCTTTTGTGCCCGATGCCGGGTCTGATCGTTTCGCTCGCGGTGGAAGAAGGCCAGGAGGTCTCCGCCGGCCAGACGCTATGCGTCATCGAGGCGATGAAGATGGAGAACGTGCTCAAGGCCGAGCGCGACGGCACGGTCTCCAAGATCCTTGCCGCGCCGGGCGACAGCCTCAATGTCGACGCCGTGATTCTGGAATTCGCCTGACCGCGGACGCGCCGTGATGCGTGGCTTGAGAGGCGGGATGAAGGTCTTTGAAGGACGCAGTCCGCAGCGCACGTTGACCGTCAGAATCAAGGGCCGGGTGCAGGGCGTCTACTACCGCGCCTGGACCGAGCAGACGGCGCAGGGCCTTGGCCTTGACGGCTGGGTCCGCAATCGCCGGGACGGCAGTGTGGAGGCCGTGTTCTCAGGGCCTGAGGATCGGGTCCATGAGATGCTGCGGCTGTGCCATGAGGGCCCGCCAGACGCCAAGGTCACGAGCGTCTCGGTAACCGATGAGGGCGGGGCGCCGCCGGCGGGATTCGCGGTGCTGCCGACCGAATAGTCAGCGACTATCGAATCTATCGGCGAAGTGCACTTTCAGCGCGTCGTCGACGTGGGCGATGTCGGTCTCAGCGCCGAGCGCGGCAAGGCTCGTGACGGGTGTGCCGTGGAGGCCGCACGGCACGATGCCGGAGAAACGCGCAAGATCGGGATCCACGTTCAGGCTGATGCCGTGAAACGTCACCCAACGGCGCACGCGCACGCCGATCGATGCGATCTTTGCATCGCCCACGAAAATGCCGACCGCGCCGGGACGGCGTGTGCCCACTACGCCGAGCGCGGCGAGGCTTGCGATGAGCCAGTCTTCAAGTCCTGAGACGAAGGCCCGCAGATCGCGGCCGCGAGGGGTGAGGTCGAGCATCACATAGGCCACGCGCTGGCCCGGCCCATGATAGGTGTACCGCCCGCCCCGGCCAGTCTTGAACACGGGCAGCCCGCCGGGATCGAGGAGCTCGTGTTCCTCGGCGCTGGTGCCAGCGGTGTAGAGCGGCGGATGCTCCAAGAGCCAGACGCACTCCCGCGCATGGCCGCTCCGGATCGCCTCCACACGGGCATCCATGGTGGCAAGCGCCGTCTCGTAGGGCACGGGGCCGGAGGCCGTGATCCACTCCACAGGGGAGGACGTCGGGTCTTGATGGCGTGTGGCGGCGGTCGGTGGCATGACGCGGCATCATAGGGCAAAACAGGGCAAACCTTGCACCTCTGGGGCAGGTTTGGTAAGGCAGCGGACCCCGGGAGGCTTACCGGCGGGGTGGCATATTGCCATATCCGGGGCCGGGCTCTCGGGTTGTTAGCGGTCGTGGCGGAATTGGTAGACGCGCAGCGTTGAGGTCGCTGTGGGGTAACTCCCGTGGAAGTTCGAGTCTTCTCGACCGCACCATTTTTTCTTACATCTTTTCCTCAGCTGGCGCCGCACGCAGTCGTGCATCGTCCGCCGTCTGCCATAGGCTTCGCGCGGCTGGCCTGATATCACAGGCGGGCCGGTGATGGTCTCGCCGTCTTCACATGAGGGCGGCTTGGGGGCGGCGACCGAAAGAGCCGCGCCCCATCCATCTTGAAGGCGCGACCTCAGGGATTGGACGGGCGATGCAGGACGCCGCAAGCGAAATTCAATTGCGCGACGAGGACGGGGACATCCGTCCCGGCTTCCTCCACGCGATTGCGGACGCCTTAGAGGCCGATGACGCCGCCAGCGCCCGCGCGCTTACCGTGGGTCTGCACGAGGGCGATCTTGCGGACCTCCTCCAAGTCTTGCGCGCCGACGAGCGCGCCCAGCTGATCACTGCCTTGGGTGATGACTTCAAGGCCGCGGCCCTGCCGGAACTCGACGAACCGGTTCGCGACCAAGTGCTGGAGGATATGCCAGCGGAGCAGGTCGCTGAGGCGCTGCAACAGCTCGAATCGGACGAAGCGGTCTACCTGCTGGAGGACCTCGACCGGCAAGAGCAAGAGGACATCCTCGCGAAGCTGCCCTATTTCGAGCGGGTCGCGCTGCAGCGGAGCTTGGAATATCCCGAAGACTCCGCGGGCCGCATCATGCAGACCGATCTGATCGCGGTGCCGCCGTTCTGGTCGGTGGGGCAGACGATCGACTATATGCGCGTGGCCGAGAATCTCCCGGACCGGTTCTACGAGATCTTCGTGGTCGATCCGGCCTATCACCTGATTGGCTGTGTGGCGCTCAATCGAATCCTGCGGTCGCGGCGGCCGACGACCATCGAGTCCATCACCGATGAGGATGTTCACCCCGTTCCCGTCGAGGCCGACCAGGAGGAGGTGGCCCAGCAGTTCGAACGCTACAACCTCACCTCGGCACCCGTCATCGACAAGGACAGACGCTTGGTGGGCGTGATCACCGCCGACGATGTGGTCGAGGTCGTCCAGGAGGAGGCCTCGGAAGACATCTTGGCGATGGGCGGCGTCGGCGGCGAGTCGGTGAGCGACACGGTCTGGGAGACGACGCGGCTCCGCTTCAGCTGGCTGTTCGCCAATCTGATCACGGCCATCCTCGCTTCCATCGTCATCAGCCTGTTCGAGGCCACCATCCAGCAAATGGTGGCTCTTGCGGTGCTCATGCCGATCGTTGCGTCCATGGGCGGCAATGCGGGCACGCAGACCATGACCGTGGCCGTGCGCGCGCTGGCCACCCATGACCTCGGCCCGGCCAACGCCATCAGAGTCATCTTGCGCGAATCCGCTGTCGGGCTCGTGAATGGGCTGCTCTTCGCGGTCATCATGGCGGCGATCGCCTATTTCTGGTTCGGCAGCGATGAGCTTGGTCTGGTGATCGGGCTGGCGATGATCGTCAATCTGTTCGCTGCAGCCCTTGCAGGGATTCTCATTCCGCTGGCCCTGGAAGAGCTCGATCTCGATCCGGCGGTCGCTTCCAGCGTCTTTGTAACCACGGTTACGGACGTTGTGGGCTTCTTCGCCTTTCTCGGCCTTGCCGCTTTGTGGTTAGCTTAGGCGGCAAGAGGGGTCGATGTTCTTCTATATCGCCAAGGTGGTCTGGTTCGTGTTGCAGCCTTCAACGCTGATCGCGCTGCTGATCGCCTATGGGGCAATCCTGATCTGGACTGGTTGGGCACGGTGGGGGCGGCGGTTCGTCACCGTCGGCGCGGTGCTCCTGCTCGCCGTGGGCCTGTCGCCTTTGGGCAACGCGCTGATTGTTCCGCTGGAGGACCGCTTCCCGCGCGCTGATCTCGGTCAGCCGCCGGCGCTGGCGGGTCTGATCATCCTTGGAGGTGGGGAGAGCCGGCTGGTGGGCACCGCGCGCAAGGCGCCGACGCTGAACGAGGCCGGCGAACGCCTGCTGGAAGGCGCGATCCTGGCGCACAAGTTTCCGGACGCGAAAGTGGCGTTCTCAGGCGGTGATGCGGGCATCCTCTACACGGCGGGCAGCGAGGCGGAGGGCGCCGCGGCCATCTTGGTGCAGCTCGGTGTTGCCCGGGATCGGCTGATCCTGGAGGCGAACGCGCGGGACACCTATGAGAACGCGGTCTTTCTCAAAAAGGAGCTGGCGGACGGGGACGCGGTTGCCAAGGGACGTTGGCTCCTCATCACGTCGGCCTATCACATGCCGCGCTCCATGGGTGCGTTCCGGCAGGCGGGCTTCGACGTGGAGCCATGGCCCGTGGACTACCGCACCCGCGGCCCGGCCGATCTGACCCGGCCCTTTGATAAGGTCTCCGAAGGCTTGCGGCGCGTGGATACGGCGACCCGCGAGTGGGTGGGGCTGCTGGC
>JGI12316J15310_10000131_pt2 | contig 14943 bp, 8 predicted proteins | sample MarCyaLeptolynsp_FD_15310 | JGI IMG/M metagenome (IMG submission 15310)
TCACAGTCACCGTGCCCAATCGTACGGGTGAATGGTCATGGTTTAGTTATTCTTGGGTAATAACATCATATCAACAATGAAAAGGCATGATTCCTTAATATCACTATCGAGATTTCATCGTTCGTGCCTATTTCTTGCATTAGTTGCGAAAAAGAATGCACCTCCCATTAAAGGTTACCCAACTGATATGCAAGGAAAGGCTAAATACGCCATTTCATTCTATGAAGGGCCTCTTAAAAAACATTTTCAGTTGGAAGAGCGACTTTGGGATTATGCCTTTGATAAGTCGAGTCAGCTCAAAGAGATTATAGAAAGCTTGATCTTAGAACGTCAACAGCTTAGGGGACTCTTTAAAACACTTGCCGAAAACCAATCTGAAGATCTACTCAATCAAATGGGTGTTCTGCTTGAAAAACATGTGCGCAAAGAGGAAAGAGTTCTTTTCCAGCAAATACAGAGCGATTTGACCGAAGAAGAACTCTCTCAAATTCCTGAGTTTCTCAAATAGCTATTCTACCCTCAGCGCCTTGATGGGATTAGATCTCGCTGCTCGCATAGCATGGTAACCAATGACAATAAGCATTATGAGGAAAGAAAGTAAGCCGCTTACCAAGAATACTAATGCGCCAACCTCAATCCGATAGGCAAAGTCACTCAACCACTGATTCATCAAGTACCAGGTGATCGGGATAGAGATAATAAAAGCCAAAACAAGTTGTTGGCTAAACTGCTTCAGTAGCAAACTCAAAATGGTAAATGTAGGCGCTCCTAGTACTTTTCTGATACCAATCTCTTTTATCTTGTTGTTCACAACCATAATCGTTAGACCTAGAAGTCCAAAAGCAGCAATTAAAATGCTAATGATGGTAGCAATGCCTGCAATTTGATTTACCCTAGCTTCATTTTCATACATCAACCTCAACCTCTCATCAATAAAACTGAAATTAAGTTCTTCATTAGGAAAACTTCCCTCCCAAACTTCTTCCAATAAACTTTGGACATTTAACAGGCTATTACCCGTGTACTTGAAGAAGACTTTCGGTATTGGGTTTGAGTTGATGTTAAAGTCACTGGCACCTTGTGCTATGGGACCAGCATTTTGCGTAATAATGAGTGGATTCACTTCAGTATGCAATGATTCGAAGTTGAAATTTTTTGCCACACCAACGATCCGGTGAGCTCCAAAATCATTACCAGGTAGCTTTTTGCCTAGAGGGCTCTCAGTACCAAAGAAGTATTCTGCCGCTGATTCATTGATTATAATAGATTCAGTTTTGTCTATTTCTAGTGCTGGATCAAAATCTCTTCCTTCTGCCAATTCAATTCCAAAACTCGAATTATAATAAGGATCCGTAACCAGAAGTGTAAACTGTTTGAACTGCCCCTGTGTATCGCTAAACCCAAGTGTTGTCCAGCCGGATGTCCCGAACATATGATTAGCTGCACTGATACTAGTCACATCTGGATAAGTTTCCAGTTTAGACTTCAAAATTTCGGCATTTTCAAAACCGCTTGTGATTCGATCAAAGAGTCCTTGGGCATCAGGTTTGGCATACATGTTCACAGCTACCATTGCCTCCTTTTCATAACCCAAATCTGTGTTTTGCAGAAAATTAAGCTGACCTCTCATAACCAAGGAACCTGAAATAAGAAAGATTGTCAGCAACAACTGAAAAACCATTAAGGACTTCCTGAACAAGCCTGTTCCTCGTCCGCCACTCGCTCCTCTTAACACGCTAATCAACTTAAGGTTAGAAAGTACAAATGCAGGATATAGACCGGTTAACCCGCCAACTACCATCACAAGCGCCAAGAACAAAAGAGCATTACTATAGTCTAAAGGAATGGCTATCTGAGTTCCAGCAAGTTGATTGAATGTCGGTAGTAACAAATAGGCTAATCCCAATCCAGTCATAGCAGCGAATGCCGTAATGAGTATACTTTCTGAAAGGTACTGCCAAATCAAACCGCTCTTCTGTGCTCCAACGACCTTACGAATACCGACCTCTTTGGCTCTTCTGATTGACTGACCTGTTGATAATGTGGTATAGTTCATACAAGCCATAATCAAAACAAGAAGCCCGATAGTGGCCAGGACATAGACATAATTAGGGTTCCCAACGGGCATGGCAGCAGCAGGGAACTCTGGATTCAGGTGAATATCTTCCAAAGGCTGCAGCCCCAGAACGTACTCACCTTCCTCCACTTCATCTGCAAGTATAGTGTTAATCATCCCAGGCAGCTTAGCCTCTACAGCTTCTATACTGGCATTCTCCTTAAGTAAAACAAAGGTTTCTGGAGCAATATTAAACCAAGCTTGCAGTGCTCTGGGGCTATAAAATCGAGTCAGGTCTTCATTAGATATAATCATATCCATTTGAAAGCCCGTGTTGGCAGGCATATTATCCATCACAGCCGATACTCGATACGAAACCTGCTCTTCTCCGATCTGAAGTAAGAGTTCTTCACCAATGGCTTCACCTGCACCAAAATATTTTGTGGCATAGTCTTCAGAAATGACGACATCCTCTCTACCGAGTGGAGTTGATGTATTACCCCTATTTAGATTAAAAGTGAAGAGGTCAAAGAAACCTGGAGATACGATGGCTACTCGTTCATTAATTCTATTCTCTCCTTCCCCAACCAAAAACCTATTGTAATCTACCCTCACTGTAGCCTCGACCTCAGGTATATTGGCCTCTAAAGCATCTGCCAGAGGTAAAGGAGAAGAGGTATAGAAAAAAACCTGTCCCTCTCCATAGTCCTCCTTGCTCCACGTTCTGTATATGCGTTCTCCCTTTTCGTGAAATTTGTCAAAACTTAATTCCTGACCCACATAGAGAGAGATTAGAATAAAGCAAGCCATGCCAATGGCTATGCTTCCGATATTGAGTGCCGTATTGGTTTTTTGCTTCCATAACACCCTTGCAGCAACCTTAAAATTATTTCTTGTCATTGTTATTAGATTTGAGTTTAACCTATTCGTTTTTTTGATATTGGACCATTTAAAGAACCTCATTACATCCCAGACGAATTTAGTCTTAGCAACCAACCGGGATTGCCTGACAATTCGGACTTCAAAAAGCTCATGCACATCTCCCTGTATCTCCTCTAGAAACTCCTCTTTGCAATAGAGCTCTAGAAAACGATCGGCCCATTTAGGCGGCATTATCTTATTACTTTCGCTCATTCTATCCTACTACTATTCATATCGAAGAATATCCACAGGGTTGGTTATAGCCGCTTTCAACGATTGATAGCTCACCACTGCTGCGGTAACCAAAAGGGTACCAAAAGCAATAATTATAAAATGGACCAATTGTATATCTATTTGATAAGCAAAGTTGTCAAGCCATCCATCCATCACATAGACAGTCAATGGTATTGAAATTGTAAATGCGACTACCACGGGACTGACAAATGCACGATAAAGTAGCTTGACAATTCCTGAAGTATTGGCGCCTAGGACCTTTCTTATTCCAATCTCCTTGAAACGATTCTTAATCGTCAACGCAGCCAAACCCAACAAGCCAAGACATGCAATGGTAATGGCCAGAATAGCCACTAAAGTAACCATAGCATTTGTCCGTTTTTCGTTTTCATACATACGCTCCAATCGCGTGTCGATGAACTTCAGTTCAAAAGGTTCACTGAATCTTTCGTTCCATACAGCTTCTATTTGCTTACTCAATTCCTGAATATTGTCGAGCTTGATGCTCGCAATTACAGTGGCACGTGTACTCTGGTTAATACTAATTCCATTAATTCCTTTTAGAATGGGCTCTGTATTCATGGACATGACCAGAGGCCTGATTCGCTCATGCAACGTGGCATAATGAAAGTCTTTCGTTACACCGATAATGCGGTGCTCACCAAACCTATCACCAGCTATCTTGGCTCCGATAGGATTTTCCAACCCCATTTCACGAACAAACGCTTCATTGACAATAACCCCTGTTTTTCTGACATTCTCGCTTGCATCTCTAAAGCCATCACCCTCTAAAATTTCAATTTTAAAGAGGTCAACAAAGTCTTCTCCTATATGATTGAAATGAAACTCTTTTGTTTCTCCATTGGCGTTTTTATAGTCTAAGAGAATCCAACCTTCATCTCCAAAATAGTTATTGGATCGGCTTATACGCTCTATGTTTGGCAGTTGCTTGAGACGTTCGATCACTTGCTCGGCCAGAAGTCCGTTCCCTTCCATAATTTGGGACATCCCTTCATAGTTTCCTTTGGCTCTCGGTAAACGAAAATAAACCTTTGCCTCCTTGTCAAAACCAAGATCTTTCTCGCTTAAAAACTTGATCTGATTCTTCATAATCAATGTACTAGAGACAAAAAAGATGGCGGTCAGAAACTGTATGACAATCAATGAATATGCCAATCCATTCTTTCCGTTCCTGGCTAGATTACCGCTTTTTAATGCAACAACTGGCTTGAAAGATGAGAGGACAAGGGCTGGATAAATCCCAGACATTATGCCTATGATTAGTATTGCGATGGCCAAGGCCTGAAATAGTGAGGTACTAAAGGTCAGTTCTAGCGTCTTATCAGCGAATTCATTGAATATAGGTAACAATAGTGAGCTGATGAAAACACCTAAAATCCCTGCCAAAATGGTCAAGATAAGCGACTCACTGAGAAATTGCAGCATCAGTTGGCCTTTAAAAGCACCCATAACTTTTCTAACACCTACTTCCTTTGACCTCTTCATAGATTGACCAACTGACAAGTTGATAAAATTGATGCCAGCCAACAGAAGTATCACAAACCCGACAATCCCGAGGATCCTAACTGTACCTAGATTTCCAGGAGTAGTGTCCCCTTCGATTTGTGTATCAAAGTGAATCTGAGTCATCGGCTGTAAGTTGATAGTCGCTAAGCCTTCTTCATAGTCTTCACCCAATGCTGTTTTGACCATTTCTTCAAACTCAGCAACCAATTGTGGCACGTCCACGTCATTGTTTAACCTCACATAGATCTCAGTGGAGTAAACAAACCAATTGTTCAATTGATGCTCGTTTATTATTCGAGTATTATTTACATCGGAGATAAGTGAAGCATATTGAATAGATGAGTTTTTAGGTGGATTTTCTATAATACCACTCACCAAAAATGAAAGATCATTTCCTCTGATAGTGTAATCGATGGTTTCTCCTAAAACATCAATAGAACCAAACCGTCTAATGGCCTCTGATTCAGTTAGCACTATTTGCTCTGGCTGACTTAGGATGTTCTCTCTTTTTCCTGAGAGTAATTTGAAATCAAAAACCTCAAGGAAATCTTCTCCAACAACTGTTACTTCAGAAGTAATGGTACGCTGATCAGGAGAGGTATAAGTAGCAATGCCTCCCCAGACTTGTACCACATTCTCAATTTGTGGATAATCATTTTTCAGGGGGGTCGCCATAACGATTGGCACTACTCCCTCATAATATTCTTCTCCCTCATCATTTTCAAGAACCCAAACTCTATAAATGCGATTGATTGAACTATGAAATTTATCATAGGACAACTCGTCTTGTACATAAAGGAACGTGAGAATAAAACAGGCGATTCCCAATGATATACCAATTAAATTAATGCCTGTGTAAAACTTGTATTTGCGTAAACTACGCGAAGCGATTTTTAAGTTGTTCTTGACCATAGTGAATTGAGTAAAGTTTAACCTATTTGATTTTTTGATATTGGACCATTTAAAGAACCTAATTACGTCCCAGATGAATTTGGTCTTGGCAACCAGCGGACGTTGACTGTTGACTCGCACCTCAAAGAGCTCATATACGTCTCCTTGAATTTCCTCCAGAAACTCCTCTTTACAATAGAGCTCTAGAAAGCGATCGGCCCATTTGGGGGGTGATATGTCCTGACGTTTATTCAATTTTGACCAAATGAGATGTCTGGAATCCTATTGTAAAGTTTCATTCTAAGCGATTGGGCATCATCCAATGCTTTTTTTCCAAATGAGGTCAATTCGAAATAGCGCTTTCTCCTTCCTCCTCTTGCATTCGTTGCTCCTCCCATCTCGCTTTTTACAAAGCCCTTCTCATCCAAACGTCTTAACGCAGAATGAATGGCACTTATATTGACAGTCCTGCCTGTCTCCAGCTTGATTTCATCCATTACTGCCACCCCATACGCTTCAGGGTACAAGGCTCCTACAGTAAGCAACACGAGTTCTTCGAATTCACCTAAATATGTTCCTTTCATAGCTGTGTAATTATTAGTTACACAAATATAAAAGAAATATTTCTTTCATATTTGTACAACATATAAAAAAGAAAAATGTAGTCAGTCGTAAGAAGCTGGTACTGAACTGTAGAAATAAAAAAAGCGCCTAAGGCGCTTTTGAGTTAATCGATGCTTTTAATATCCTATTCCGTCCGTAGCGAATCCACGGGATTAGAATTCGCTGCTTTCAATGATCGATAACTGACAGTTATCAAAGCAATTGCAATAGCAGACAAACCAGAGATAATGAAAACTCCTACCCCTATGCTGGTTCTATACTCGAATTGGCTCAACCAGTCCCTAAGAATATAGAAGGCAATAGGACTGGCAATCAAAAAGGCTATAATTACCTGTTTGGCAAATGAAGATGAAAGCAAGTAAAATAAATTCCACTGGCTTGCTCCTAGCACTTTTCTAATGCCCATCTCTTTAACTCTTTTCTGTACGGTAAAAGAGGCAAGACCAAAAAGTCCGAGGCAGGCTACAAAAATGGACAAGCCTGCACCCGCCTTAAATATCGCGTTGGCCCTCTTCTCTTTTTCATAAAACACTTCCAACTGACTGTCAAGGAAATGGTACTCCATGGCTGTGCTCTGGTCAAACTGCTCATGTACTTTAGTTGCTTCAGCTACTATAGTACTCGGGTTACCGGTAAACTTGAGAGTGAAATAATCAATTGATGCGGAAGGGTTATTCCATGAGCCAATAATGATTGGTTCAACTTTGGAATGCAAAGACTTGAAGTTAAAGTCTTCTAATACGCCTATCACCTGTACGGACATTCTATTACCTCTGCTGAGTATCCTTATCGTCTGTCCGATTGGGTTTTCAAGTCCAAAGGCTTCGGCAGCCGTTTGGTTGATCAAGACTTTTAGGGAATCTGACTGATCGTTACCTGAGAAGTACTCTCCTTGCGTTATAGAAAAATCGAAAGTCTCAATCATACCTTCGTCAAATCCCATGAAGTATGTATTTGTAGAGTCTCTTACATTTCCCTCATTATCAGTAAGATAAACTCCTACTTCGTTGATCCCTTTCCATTCACCCGGTACTCTTGACGAAACGCCTACGCTTTCCACCCCTGTGATCTTCTCATACTCCGACCTGATGGCCTTAAAGTCTCTTCTAACCCGACCATTGTTAATATCAATAACGACAAGGTTCTGTTGATCAAAGCCTAAATCTTTATTGCCTATAAATGACATTTGATTCTGAACGACTAGCGTAGTTATGATCAGCACAATCGACATGACAAATTGAAATACTACCAGTGCTTTTCTGAGGGAGAATGAGCCAGAGGAGAATCTCTCTCCTTTTAATACTTCCACTGGTTTGAAGCGAGTCATGAAAAGTGATGGATAAACTCCTGAAAGTATACCCACTGACAGTGTAATGATGATGAACATCGGCAGATAGTCCATCAATGTACTCAGGCTAAAATCAAATTCTTTTCCTGTCAATTGATTGAAAAAGGGCATGCTAATGTCTGTCAGTCCAATGGAAATGAGAAGCGCAAAAACTGTAATCAAGATCGATTCAATTAAAAACTGACTCACCAATTGTCTTTTCACAGCTCCGACAACTTTTCTGATTCCTACTTCTTTGGCCCTAAAGACAGCCTTAGATGTAGCCAGATTCATATAGTTCACAGCAGCAATCAGAAGCAGGAACAATGCTATGGAGCTAAAAATTATGATGTAACTTCTATCACCTAGTTCAGTTTCATAACCAGCCTCAATGCCCTCGGAGTCAAAATGAATATCCCCTATGCTTTGAAGATCATAGTCAATGACTTGTGCTAGGTTTGGATTCACCTTGCTGTCAAAAAGTAAATTGATTTTCTCTTTCAATGGCTTCAAATCTGTGTTTGGAGCTAATACTAAATAGGATGACGCTTGAAAATGCGTCCAATTGGTTTGCATTTGCGTGTACCGCTCATTACCGCTCATTGCTGTCATCAGGATATCCAATTTCAAATGGGAATTACTTGGCATATTCTTCATTACTCCAGTAATGCGATATTCACCTCCAAAGGACATTCTTAGTGTTTCTCCAACCACATCAGTTCTCCCCAAAAACTTAATAGCCTGCTTCTCAGACAGAACAATTGAGTTAGGTTCAGACAATGCCGAGGCACGGTCACCGGATATGAGTTCAAAGTCAAAGACCTCAAAAAAATGTTCATCCACCATACTGTAGCTGCGTTCAGAATAGCGCGTCTCATTGATCACAAAGTCCATATGCCCGCCCAACATTTGTAATGAAGTGGCATTTTCTACCTCGGGCAGCTCATCTACCAGAGTTCTTGCCAGTATGGGCTGCGTAGCCGAAAAGCGTCTATCACCATCAGGACTGTGCTGAATGAGAATTCCCCTCACCATGTCTTCAGACCTTGAATGAAAGCCATCATAACCCGCTTCATCTTTGACATAGGTCAGAAGCAAAGTTGCTCCAGTGATACCAATGGCCAGGCCAATGATGTTTATAAAGGAATAGGCCCTACTTCTCCAAAGTGAACGAAAGGCAATCTTGATATAGTTCTTTAACATGATGTTGTTGTTTAAGCTGAATTTAAGGACTCTTTATTCTGACCGAAGCGTTTTAGATGGGTTGATCAAACCTGCTCTAAGTGCCTGAATACTAACTGTAGATAAAACAATAATTAAGACAATGACTGCTGCTACTAAGAAGCTGCCAATACCGATACTAATGCGATAGGCAAAGCCGCCCAACCACTGATCAATAAAGTAATAAACGATTGGTATTGAGGCCATACTAGCCACCAGAGCAATAGGCACAAAGCGTTGGTTCACCAACCATACTAACTGTTTTACTTTGGCACCTAAAACCTTTCTAATTCCGATTTCTTTGATCTTCCGTTCGATTGTAAAAGCAGTCATTCCATAGAGCCCAAGACAGGCAATGAATATGCAGATAAAGGCAAAAGTCTGAATGGCCGTTTGGAGTCTATCTTCATCTCCATAGTATGCCTTTAGATTATCTTCCAAAAACCAATGTCCCATTGGGTAGTCTGGTTCTATAGTGCTATAGACCGACCTTACATGATCGACTGCAAGCTTTTTATTGTTTGGATCGAGCTTTATGGTAAAAAACCAATTTGTGCCCCGGCTCACACGAAAAATGGCAGGCGACACTTCAGACCTAAGCGACCTGAAGTTGAAGTCTTTAACTACTCCAATAACGGGTGTATCATCATTCTGAGGAGACCATAATTTGACATTCTTTCCTACCAGATCAACTCCTCCATAGGCCCTGACAAATGCCTCATTGACGACAATAGCTGAACTATCTGTACTTAAATTTGAATCAAAACCTCGTCCGGAAACAATTTCAATATCTTGAATATCGATAAAGTCCATTCCTACTGTGAAGAATGTGGCAACAGGCGCCTCAGATGCAGTAGTTCCTTCTAGAATTGCCAAACCAGAATTATTGGTGGATTCGAAACCAAGGACATCCATTCCGGCTGTCACGCCTGTAATGTAAGGGCTTTTGAGTAGTTCCGTTCTGAAGGTCTGAAGTCTCTCTGCGAGTTTGGGTGAATTATTGGGAACGATAAGTATATCATCCTTACTAAAACCTAATTCCATATTATTTACAAAGCGGCTTTGCTTGACGATTAACAAGACAGAGCTAATCAGTACCATAGTAATGAACAGTTGAATACCCACCAGGATCGTTCTCAGACTATTGCCCTTCAATATACCCTTACCACTCGTTGTCTTTAGTACTTCTGAAGGTCTGAATCCGCTTAGAATCAGTGCCGGATAACTGCCTGAAATGAGATTGACTGAAATGAGAATGACAACCAAACTGCTTAGGTATGCAGGGTTACCGAGCAATGCATGCCTTAAATCTGTCTGCATTAAATTCTCAAAGAATGGTAAAGACACGTCTGTGACCAGAACCGATAATAGGACAGACAATAATGAGATTAAAAATGCCTCACCCATAAACTGAGCAATCAATTGACCTCTAAAGGCACCAAATACTTTTCTCACACCAATCTCCTTGCCGCGCGAAATGGCCTTGGCCGTTGCAGCATTCACATAATTCATGCAAGCGATCAGAAGAATGAAAATTCCAATGGCGCTTAATAGATAAAGGTTCTGTTTATCTCCAGTTCTAAACCCATTGAAGACCATGTCACCCGACTCGAAGTAAATGTCTTTCAGGGGCTGAAAGGTATAGGATTCTCGTTCCAAACTTTCAACTACATCTGGTCGGTCTTTGTATAAGTCTCTAAAAAATTGCTTTGTATTGGCAGCTACATCATTGGGGTCAATACCTTCTGCGAATTTGAAAAACCCGTAAACGGAATTAGCAAATCCCTCCCTCATGATAATGTAGTCATTGACCTCATCTCTCAAATCAAAATTGAAAACGAATTCGAAGTCAATATGAGAGTTCTTCGGATCTTCAATAATTCCAGTGACAATCCAAGAGAAATTCATATTGCCAGATACTTTCAAACTTTGCCCCATTGGATCGTCATCTCCGAAAATCTTCCTGGCAGTTGACTCAGTGATCAAAACATTGTTAGGTCCATCTAGGGCAGTAGCTTTGTCACCTCTGACCAACTCGAAATTAAAGTAGTCGAAGAAATCGGATTCGGTAGCAAACAATGAACGCGTCTTGTATTTTGTGTCTTTATACTCGATCATTTGTGGTCCCGCACCCCAATCTCTCACCAAAATGACATCTTCGACACCTGCCACATTTTCTGCGATCTGATCTAGAGATTTGGCCGATACTATCCCGAACTTCCTAAACTCTCCATCTCCTGTCTGCTCTGTCATTTGAAGGCGATACGACTGTTCTTGATGGAACTTATCAAAGCTCAACTCATTTTCGACATACAATAGAATCAGGGAGAAACAGGTAATTCCTATGGTCAACCCCAGTATGTTCATACCGGCATAAACCTTATTCCTTACTATGTTGCGATACGCTGTTTTGAAGTAATTTTTTAACATGGTGCTCTATTTTTATTCGTATCTCAGACTAATAACAGGGTTTCTCCTAGATGCTTTTAAAGCCTGTCTAAATGTTGTTAATAATGCTATAACGGAAATGACCATCGCAGCCAAAATGAATGGTTTTATGCCCAGGTCAATTCTATAGGCAAAGTCTTCTAGCCACCTGGTCATCAAATAAAATGACAATGGCATGCTGATTATAAGGGAGATTAAAATAAGCCTTAAGAAATGGCCATTAATCATTAAAGAGATACTCTTGACCGAAGCTCCCAATACCTTTCTAATTCCTATTTCCTTGACGCGTTGTTCGATGAAATAACTTACAAGACCATAGAGACCAAGGCAAGAAATAAAGATGCTTAGGATGGAAAAAATAGCTACAATCTTTAAAAAGTTCTGCTCAGCACTATACTGTCTGGCAAACCAGTCATTGATAAAGTAGTAGTCAAATGGATACCTTTCTTCCAAAGAGGCATGGACTGTTTTGATATGATCTACAACCGATCGCACGTTGCCAGATATCTTAATGGCCAAATGGTTCGGGTATTCGTTGATGATCATCACCATAGGCTCCACAATGTTTGTGTTCAATGCTCGGTAATTAAAATCCTCTGTTACACCTATGACAGGTAACTCTGTGGGGCCAGAGAACCTTAGGCTTTGGCCTTCAATTGTCTCCCAACCCACTTGTTTTACAAAAGCTTCATTGACAATAACCGAAGATACGTCAGTAGCGAACTCTCGACTAAAACCTCTGCCTTCAACTATGTCTATGCCATATACATCCAGAAAATTATAATCAACCCTGAAAAACCTAATATCCATTTCTTCTGTGAAGCCCTTAGGAATTACCGTAGTTCCAAATGTACCACCTCCTATTGCAGCCGGACTGGCCGATGTCTTTACTACTGCTGGGTGTTTTTCCACTTCCTGTCTCAGTGCATCGATTTTGGCTCCTAACTCTTCGTTCAGCTCCATGATCATCACCTGATCAGTATCGAGACCTACATCTTTATTCAATAGAAATTCATTCTGGTCATATACCACCAAAGCTGCAGCGACCATAACGGTAGCTAAAAAGAACTGAAATACGATCATAGACCTCCTTAGCGTCCCTCCTTTGAGTGCACTGGCCTTTCCAGTCTTTAAAACTTTCACAGGTTTAAAAGCAGACAAAAACAATGCTGGATAAGCACCAGAAACGAAGCTTGTAATGATGATAATCAAAAGGATAAGCCCCAGCGTAGTGGTCTCAAAAATTTGAGAACTCTCCAGAAACTTACCAGTTATACTGTTAAAATAAGGGATTGATAGGTCAACGATTAATACTGCAAGTATTCCAGAGATGGTTGTGATGAAAAATGCTTCTCCAACAAATTGAGTAAACAGTTGACCTTTTTGAGCTCCAAGGACCTTTCTTACACCGACTTCTCTAGCTCTTCGCATTGCCTTTGAAGTACTGATATTGATGTAGTTAATCGCAGCGATCAACAAGATAAATACTGCTATAAAGTTGAATATGGTTACAAATGAGCTGCTTCCTAACCTTAAATTGAAGTTCCCCACCTGAATATCATCTGAACGCAAATAGATATCGTTAAAAGCTTGAAGGTATAGTTTATAATCATCTACCCTTTCCGGAAAGTTGGTTGCCATCATATCCACCATTCTGTCTTCCATCGAAGCGATTTCTGCATTAGGTGTGAGTAGCAAGTAAGTATTCATTACTTGCGCCAACCAATTGTTTAAAAAGCTGAAATTCAGATTCCCTTCTCCTGGCAATGTTGAAGTCCAGGATATTAATGCGTTGAATTGCATATGGGAGTTGCGAGGAACGTCTTTCATAACGCCAGTAACCTGAAAAGTTGTGCTGAATATATCCAGTTGACTTCCTAAGGGGTTTTCATTTCCAAATAGTTTGGTTGCTAGCGACTCTGTAAGCACAATTGACCTGGTTTGTGAAAGCGCTTCCTTAGGATTACCAATGACCATCTCAAAATCGAAAATCTTGAAGAAGGCGCTATCGGCAAAGGCCAACATATCTTCCTGAACGTGTTTATCGGCATGAGAAACTACTTGAGTATTAAACCAGGGTTGAAATCGGGCAAAATGCTTTACTTCTGGAAAGTCAATCAACATCTGGGGTCCCATCATACCTGAAGATTCGGCCGACTTGCTGACTATTCCCGCCTCATTTGTATAGAATTTATTGATCCGATAAATATTATCTGACTGGGTGTGAAAGTCATCGAATGCATATTCATCCATCACAAAAACTGTTGCCAGGATAGTACAAGCCAACCCAAGAGAAAGACCGAAAATATTGACCAGTAGATAGGCCTTCATCTTGAGTAAATTCCGGAAGGTTATTTTGAAATAATTTTTTAACATGACCTCTGGGTTTTCCTCCTAAGTGTCCAAACTTGTACCAATTAATTAACCCACTATCTATCAGTTAGTTACACCTAATTGCAACACTGGTCAGTGAATATTTTGTCCATCTCCAAAACAGGACTGCCCAAAAATGGGCACTTTTCAATAAATTCATGGGCCTAAAGCATTGATCCAGTGTCCTTTTTATAGTTGGTATTATAATGGAGGTAAATAAAGCATGAAAGACAAAGCAAGAATTCTGATCGTAGACGATGACAACTATGTCATGCTGTCCATTCGAATTCTGCTGGAACAGCATTATACAGATGTTCGAGGTATCAACAACCCACAGCAAATCGAGTCTGCTTTTTCAGAGAACCATTATGATGTGGTTATTCTGGACATGAATTTTAAAGCGGGTGAAACAGAGGGTAAAGATGGTCTCCGCTTTCTAAAACTGATCAAGGACCTTTCTCCAAACACAAGTGTGATCTTTATCACAGCTTATGGTGAGATTGATCTGGCGATCGAAGCAATTAAAGAAGGTGCATTCGACTTTCTGGTGAAGCCTTGGCAAAATGAGAAGCTATTATCGACTGTTGCGGCTGCATTTAGACTAAATCAGTCGTTCAAGGAGATTCAACAACTCACTTCAAAGCAAAAAGTACTGAATTCAATACTCGATGCTCCTTTCTCCGATATCATTGGCGAATCCGCAGCCATCAAGTCAGTCCTTACTCAAATCGAAAAAGTAGCTGGTACGGATGCTAATGTCCTAATCACAGGAGAAAATGGTACCGGTAAGGAACTCGTTGCCCGAGCTATTCATAGAAGTTCTCAAAGAAGCGAAGAAGTCTTTCTTAATGTTGATATGGGTGCTATTACCGAAACGCTTTTTGAAAGCGAGCTTTTCGGACATGTCAAAGGATCATTCACAGACGCTAAAACAGATCGAGTCGGAAAATTTGAAGCAGCAAATGGTGGTTCTCTTTTTCTTGATGAATTAGGAAACCTAAGCCTCCCTCTTCAAGCCAAACTCTTAAGGGTAATTCAAGATCAGCAGGTTATTCCTGTTGGCGCCAATGAGGCTCGAGATTATGATGCCAGAATCATTTGTGCCACAAATTCCAATCTACCGAAAATGGTCAATGATGGCACATTTAGACAAGATCTCCTGTTCAGAATTAATACTATTGAGATTAGGCTACCATCCTTGAGAGAACGACTTGAGGACATACCGTTATTGGCCGATCACTTTCTCAATAAATTTAAGACCAAGTATGGAAAGAAGGGCTTGTTTATACCAGACAGCATTTATAAGAAACTGGCTAAATAT
>JGI12316J15310_10000064_pt2 | contig 14927 bp, 15 predicted proteins | sample MarCyaLeptolynsp_FD_15310 | JGI IMG/M metagenome (IMG submission 15310)
AACACCGGCTTGCGCTTCTCCATGAAGGCCTTGCGCCCCTCGGCGTAGTCGGCGCTGTTGAAGCAGCGGTCGACCAGGGCCTGGATGGCGTCATCGTCCAGGTCGTCGCGGCGCTTCACGATCTGGTCGATGGTGAACTTCGAGGCTTCCATCGACAGCGGGGCGTTGATCGCCATCTCGCCGCACATCGCCGCCACGGTCGGCTCGAGCTCCTCGGCCGGCACCACGTGGTTGATCAGACCCATGGCCAGCGCCTGCTCCGGGGTGTAGCGCCGGCCGGTGAACAGGATCTCCTTGGCCCGCGACGGCCCGACCAGGCTGACCAGGCGCATCAGGTTCAGGGTGTCGTAGGCGATGCCGAGCCGGGCCGCTGGGATGCCGAAGGTCGATCCCTCGGCGGCGATCCGCAGGTCCGCCGTCATGGCGATGCCGAGACCGCCGCCCATGCAGAAGCCGCGGATCATCGCGATCACCGGCTTGCGGAAGGTGATGATGGTCTGACGGGCGTCGCGCGAGATCTGGGCGTAGCGCTCCGCCGCCTCGGCGTCCGAGCGGTTCTTGTCGAACTGCGAGATGTCGGCGCCGGCGGTGAAGGCCTTGTCCCCGGCCCCGGTCATCACCACCGAGCGCACCTCCTCGGCGGCGTCGAAGGCGTTGAAGGCGTTCTGAATTCCCTCCCACATCTCGAGCGAGATGGCGTTGCGCCGTTCCGGCTGATTGATGGTGAGCCAGCCCGTGGCGTCGCGGATCTCGGCCAGGATCTTCTCGGTTCCGGTGTCGACCATGTGTTCGGTGTCCTTCAGGTGGTTCCGGCGTGGCGGAGGGTGGGATTGTGGGTCGGACGGAGATTAGCCGGTCCGGCGCGGTTTCTGGACCATCTTTGTATACCATTCGCCGAATCCCGGGCGAATGTCACGGGACGGGGGTTGCCGACGGCGCCCGGCGGGCCCTAGACCTTACCGGTGCGACCTGGATGGAGAGGGACATGTCCGCGACGACCATCGCAACGACGCCGTTCGACGGCCAGAAGCCCGGTACCTCCGGCCTGCGTGCCAAGACCGAGGTCTTCATGCAGCCGCGCTATCTGGAGAACTTCGTGCAGTCGGTGTTCGACACGGTCGGCCCGCTCGCCGGCAAGACCCTGGTGCTCGGCGGCGACGGGCGGTACTTCAACGCGGACGCGATCCAGACCATTCTGAAGATGGCGGCGGCGAACGGCGCGGCGCGCGTGGTCGTCGGGCGCGACGGGGTGCTGTCGACGCCGGCCGCCTCGGCGGTGATCCGCCACCGCAAGACCGATGGCGGTCTGATCCTGTCGGCCAGCCACAATCCCGGCGGCGCCGACGGGGATTTCGGCATCAAGTACAACATCCCCGCCGGCGGCCCGGCACCGGAGAGCATCACCGGGGCGATCCATGCCCGCACCACCGAGATCGCCGAGTATCGGATCGTGGAGGCCGGCGACATCGACCTGTCGATCGAGGGCGAGAGCCGGATCGCCGACATGGCGGTCGAGGTGATCGATCCGGTCGCGATCTACGCCGACCTGATGCGCTCCCTGTTCGATTTCGCGGCCATCCGCGCGCTGTTCGCCGCCGGATTCCGCATGCGGTTCGACGCCATGCATGCGGTGACCGGACCCTATGCCAGGGCGATCCTGGAGGGTGAACTCGGCGCGCCCGAGGGAACGGTCGTGAACGCGGTCCCGCTGTCGGATTTCGGCGGCGGGCATCCCGACCCCAACCCGGTCTACGCCGCCGCGCTGATGGACGAGATGTTCGGTCCCGCCGCGCCGGATTTCGGCGCCGCCTCCGATGGCGACGGCGACCGCAACATGATCGTCGGCCGGAACACCTATGTGACGCCGTCGGACAGTCTGGCGGTCCTGGCGGCCAACGCCCATCTCGCGCCCGGATACGCCGGCGGCATCGCCGGCATTGCCCGCTCCATGCCGACCTCGCGGGCGGCCGACCGGGTGGCGGCGGGCCTCGGCGTCGAGAGTTTCGAGACGCCGACCGGCTGGAAGTTCTTCGGCACCCTGCTCGACGCCGGCCGAGCGACGATCTGCGGCGAGGAGAGCGCCGGCACCGGGTCCAACCACGTGCGCGAGAAGGATGGGCTCTGGGCGGTGCTGCTGTGGCTCAACATCCTGGCCGCGCGGCGCCAGTCGGTGGCCGAGATCATGGCGGATCACTGGTCCCGCTACGGCCGCGACTACTACTCGCGTCACGACTACGAGGCGGTCGACAAGGCCGCCGCCGAGGAGCTGATGGACGCGCTGCGCGGCATGCTGGGTGGTCTGCCGGGGCGTGAGGTCGAGGGCCTGACGGTCACCGAAGCCGCCGATTTCGCCTATACCGATCCGGTCGACGGGTCGACCGCGGCGAAGCAGGGCGTGCGCATCGTCTTCGGCGAGGCGGCGCGGGTGGTGTTCCGGCTGTCGGGGACCGGCACGGTTGGCGCCACGCTGCGGGTCTATCTCGAGCGCTACGAGCCCGATCCGGCGCGTCAGGGCGAGGATCCGCAGACCGCGCTCGATCAGGTGGTGCGCGCGGCGGAGTACCTGGCCGGCATCCGCGCCCGCCTGGGTCGCGATGCGCCCGACGTGCGGACCTGACAACCATCGGTCGACGGCAATCCGAACCTAACGCGCAACAGGAGGCCTGGATGACGACCGCAGACTTCGACCCGGACGCCTATATCCGCGCGACGGCGCCGCTGCTCGGGCTCGATCTCGACGAGGAGCGGATTGCCGCGATGATCCCATTTCTCGTCCTCGCCGCCGAGATGGCACGCACGCTCGAGGAGGCGCCGGTGCCGGCGGGCACGCTCGCGCTGGCCCCGGTGTTCGATCCGTCATCGCAACCGGAGTGACCGGGCGATGAGCGGCGTGGACGCCTTCTCCAGCGCCTGGACCGTCGCGGAGGCGGTCCGTGCGGGCACCGCCAGCGCCGAGTCAGTTACGCGCGCCGCCCTCGATCGCGTCGCCGCCGCGAACCCGCTCGTCAACGCGTTCACTGACGTCACCGCCGAGCGCGCCATCGCCACGGCCCGGCGCATCGATGCGGACCGCACGGCCGGCCGCGCCCTCGGCCCCCTGGCCGGCGTGCCGTTCGCGGTGAAGAACCTGTTCGATGTCGCGGGACTGCCGACCCGCGCCGGCTCGAAGATCAACCGGGACCTGCCTCCGGCGGCCGAGGACGCCGTCCTGGTCCAGCGCCTGGAAGCGGCCGGCGCGGTGCTGATCGGCGCCCTGAACATGGGCGAGTACGCCTATGACTTCACCGGCGAGAACGCCCATGACGGGCCCTGCCGCAACCCGCACGATCCGAGCCGCATGGCCGGCGGATCGTCGGCGGGCAGCGGTGCTGCGGCGGCGGCTGGGATGGCGGCGCTGACCCTCGGCTCCGACACCAACGGCTCGATCCGGGTGCCGTCGTCGTTCTGCGGCGTTTTCGGGCTCAAGCCGACCTACGGCCGGCTGCCCCGGCATGGCAGCTTTCCGTTCTGCGACAGTCTCGACCATCTGGGACCGTTCGCCCGCTCGGTCCGCGACCTGGCGGTCGCCTACGACGCGTTGCAGGGGCCGGACAGCCGCGATCTCGCCTGCGCCGTCCGCCCGGTCGAGCCGGTATCCGCCGGGCTGGAAGCCGGCATCGACGGTTTTCGGATCGGCGTGCTGGACGGCTATTTCTCGACCGAGGGCCTGCCCGAGGCTGAGGCCGCCGTGCGCGCGGTGGCGTCAGCGCTGAACGCGGGCGCGCGGGTCGAGGTCGAGGGTGTGGCGGCGGGTCGGGCGGCCGCCTTCATCCTGACCAACGTCGAAAGCGTCGCGCTGCACATCAAGAATCTGCGGACACGGCTGGACGATTTCGATCCGGACACCCGCGACCGCTTCCTCGCCGGCGCCATGATCCCCGGCTCCTGGTACGCGCGCGCCCAGCAGGTGCGGCACTGGTACCGCCAGCAGTTCGCCCGGGTGTTCCGTGATGTGGACGTGCTGATCGCGCCGGCCACGCCGTTCCCGGCCCCGGCGATCGGTGAGAAGACCGTGGTGTTGCGCGGCCGCGAGATGTTGATGCGGCCGACGATCGGACTGTTCACCCAGCCGATCTCGGCCATCGGCCTGCCGGTCTGCGCGGTTCCCGTGGCGCGGCAGGGGTTGCCGATCGGCGTGCAGGTGATCGCCGCTCCCTGGCGCGAGGATCTTTGCCTGCGGGTGGCGGCGCATCTGGAGACCGCCGGCGTGGCCGCCTGTGTGGCGCCGCCCACGCTCTGATCCCGCCGCTCGCGGATTGCCAACGCGGCCACGCCCGGGCCAGGGTGGTGAGGTCCCCTTACGCCAACGAAGCTCCATGTCATGGCCTCCGATGCGCCGAACGACCGCCAGCGGGATCCGCCGATCGCCGCTTCGATCCGCACGGTGATGGGGCTGCACGCGGTCGGACGGCAGCGGGAGGCACTCTCGCGCGCAGCCGCGCTCGTGCGCGACAACCCCTGCCGCGCCGAATTCTGGGACACGCTCGCGGTCTGCGCCATGCCGCGAGACCCGGCGCGCGCTCGCGTGGCCGCCCGGTTCGCCCTGATCCTGAAGCCGTCGGCGGTGATGGCGCAACAGATCGTGTTCGCCGGCGAGCACGTCGATCGCCCGCGCGATGCCATCCGCCATCTGCGCCGGGCGCTCGCGGTCATGCCGGATCTCGCCGACCTCTGGATCCGCCTGGCGGCGTCGATCCGGCTCCTGGCCGTGGAACCGCCCCGCGCTTCCCTGGAGCGTCGCGCGGCGGTGCTGGCACCGGGCGCGCCGAGCGCCTGGGTTGCGCTCGGCGACTGGGCCAAGGCGGCCGGCGACAAGGCGACCGCCGTTGCCGGCCATCGTCGGGCCGCGCTGGTATCGGCTCCGTCACCGGCGCGCCTTTACGACATCGCCCTCGTCGAGCCACGCGCCGTTCCACGCGACCTGCGCGACACCATCGACCGCCAGGCCCGGGCCGGTGAGCTCGGTGGCGAGGCGCTGGAGACGGCCGGCTACGCCCTCGGCCTGTGCTGTGACGCGGAGGACGATCGCGACGCGGCGTTCGAGTGGTTCTCGCGGGCCAACGCGACCCGCGCGGCACGGATGCCGGAGACCCATCGCTACAACCAGCTGCTGCTGGAGCGGTCGCTCGCGACGACGATGCCGGCCCTGGACGTCCCGCGCGACCCCGGTGCGCGCCACCCCACGCCGATCTTCATCGTCGGCCAACCGAGCTCCGGGACGACCCTGTTGGAAAGCATGCTCGCGATGCATCCCCGGATCGACAGCGCCGGCGAACTCCCCACCATGAACCGGATCGCCGGGTCCCTGACCGGCTACCCGGAGAGCTTGACGGACCTGGACGCCGCCACCGCCCGAACCCTGATCGACGCCTATCGGGAGGGGATGGCGCAGGTCATCGAGACTGACGCGCCGTTCGTGATCGACAAGATGCCGACGAATTTCACCCTGCTGGGTCTGGTCCGGCTGCTGTTCCCGGACGCGCCGATCCTTCACGTCTCCCGGCATCCGATGGCGGTCGGCTGGTCGCAGTTCCGCCGGCGGTTTCGCGACGGCCACGCCTTCTCCCTCAGCCTGGAGCGGATCGCCGAATACATGGCGATCCATGACCGTTTCATGGGGCATTGGGATCGCGTGCTCCCCGGCGCGGTGCTCAGGGTGAGCTACGAAGCGCTGGTCGAGGACCCTCGCCGTGAACTCGAACGCGCGCTCGACCGGATCGGGCTGCCGTGGGATCCCGCCTGCGTCGCCTACGAGACCGCCGCGCGGCGGATCAACACCGCCAGCGCCATCGCCGTCCGCCGGGCCCCGGACCCCCGGCGGCTCGACGACTGGCGGCGGTACGAACGCCACCTGGAGCCCCTGCGCCGCGCGTACCTCGCCCAAGGCATCGAACTCTAGCGGCGGGCAGCAGGGTGGCGGTCCGGCGCGCCACCCCGGATCCGTGAACACGCCGGGAGCGTTTTCGACTTGCGCCGACCCGCGTCCCGCGGCATCTATTTTGGTATGATTGTCGGACAAAAAATGGATCCGTATTCCGACTGGCCTTTCGACCCGGCGCCGCTCGCCGGCCATTTGGCGGAGCAGGGCCTCACCCTCGATCCGACGGTCCCGGCCGAGCGGTTTTCCGGCGGGCTCGCCAATCTGAACTACCGCATCACCGTTGACGGTCGACCCGTCGTGCTGCGCCGCGCGCCGTCCGGTCCGCTGCCGCCCGGCGCTCATGACATGGCGCGCGAGCATCGCGTTCTCTCGCGCCTGGCCTCCGCCTACGCCCTTGCGCCGCGCAGCATGCTGCTGTGCGCCGACCCGAACATCCTCGGCGCGCCGTTCCAACTGATCGAGTATCGCGCCGGCCGCACCGTGCGCGGCGCCGACGTCGACGCCCTGCACGCCGGAGAGGACCTGCCGGGCCGGCTGTGCGATCTGCTGGCCGGTGCGCTGGCCGATCTCCACCGGGTCGATCCGGCCGCCTGCGGCCTCGACGATCTCGGCCGACCCGACGGTTTCGTCGCGCGCACCGCGGAGCGCTGGTCGGCGCGGACGGCGGAGATCGCCGAGGGTCGGACCGAGGCGGCTCTGGCCGCTGATCTCGGCGGCTGGCTCACGCGCCATCTCGGGGGCTGGCGCGGCGGAGATGCCACGCTCCTGCACTGCGATTTCAAGCTGGATAACGTCATTCTGCACCCGGATCGGCTGCAGGCGGTCGCCGTGGTCGACTGGGACATGGCGACCCGGGGCGACCCGCTGTTCGACCTCGCCACACTGCTCAGCTACTGGGCGGAGCCGGGCGACCCGGACTGCCTGCGCGGTCTCGAGCAGATGCCGACGGCGCATCCGGGTTTTCCGAGCCGCCAGGACATGGCCACCGCCTACGCCCGCGCCAGCGGCCGGTCGCTAGACGGGTTGGAGGAGATGCGGGTGCTCTGCCTGTTCAAGCTCGCCGTCGTCTTCCTGCAGCTTCACGCCCGGTGGCGGTCCGGCGCGATCGGCGACGAACGCTACGCCCGGTTCGAGCGGCTGGGATTCGATCTGATGCAGCATGCCTGGGATGTCGCGCGGGGTGCCGCGCCCTAACATCGGTCAAGGACGACCGCACAAATGAGGGATGGAAACCGATGGACTTCTCGACCCCCGACCACATCAAGGACCTGGCCGCGCGCACGCGGGCCTTCGTCGCCGAGACCGTCATCCCCTACGAGAGCGACCCGCGCTGGGGCGGACACGGGCCGAGCGAGGACCTGCGCGCCGAGATGAACGCCAAGGCCAAGTCAGCCGGTCTGTTCGCCCCGCATGCGCCGACGGAGTTCGGTGGTCTCGGCCTCTCGCACCTGGAGCGGACCTGGGTCTTCGAGGAGGCCGGATACTCGCTGCTCGGCCCCTCGGCCCTGCATTGCGGGGCGCCGGACGAGGGCAATGTCCACCTGCTCGACGTGGTCGCCAGCCCGGAACAGCGCGAGCGCTACCTGAAGCCGCTCAGCCAGGGCGGACGCTCCTGCTTCGCCATGACCGAGCCGGACGGCGCCGGCGCCGACCCGTCGCTGTTGGCGACCACCGCGCGGGTCGACGGCAACGGCTACGTCATCTCCGGGCGCAAATGGTTCATCACCGGCGCCGAGGGGGCCAAGTTCGTCATCATCATGGCGAAGATCGAGGGCGGCCCGCATGACGGCGGCGCCACCATGTTCCTGGCGCCGATGGACACACCGGGCATCTCGCTCGATAGCCAGATGGACACGCTCGACACCAGCTTCGCCGGCGGCCACTGGCAGATGAGCTTCACCGACGTGCGGGTCGACGCCGACGCCGTGCTCGGCGCGCCGGGCGAGGGGTTCCGCTACGCCCAGGTCCGACTCGCCCCCGCCCGGCTGACCCATTGCATGCGCTGGCTCGGCTCGGCGCGGCGGGCGCACGACACCGCGCTCGATTATGCCAACACCCGCACCGCCTTCGGCCAGAAGCTCGGCCGGCACGAAGGGGTCGGCTTCATGCTCGCCGACAACGAGATGGACATCCGTACCGCCCGGCTGTCGCTGCAGCAGGCCTGCTGGCTGCTCGACCAGGGCGATCGGGCCGCCGAGGAGAGCTCCATGGCCAAGGTTCAATGCTCTGAGGCGATCTGGCGGGTGGTCGACAACGCGGTCCAGATCCTCGGCGGTGCCGGAACCAGCGCGCATCTGCCGGTCGAGCGGATCTTCCGTGAGGTCCGGGGATTCCGAATCTATGACGGCCCGTCAGAGGTGCACCGCTGGTCCCTCGCCCGCAAGGCGCTGAAGCGGGCGGAGGAGGCGAGGGGATGACCTCCGGCTTCGACTGGGCGGTTCCGGCGACCTTCAACTTCGCCGCCGACGTGGTCGACCGTTGGGCGGAGGACGGCGATCCGCTGGCCCTGATCTGGGCCAACGCCGCCGGCGAGGAGCGCCGCTTCCACTTCTCGGACATCGCCCGGCTCAGCCGGCGCGTCGCCTACACCCTGGCCGAGGCGGGGGTGGGCAAGGGCGACCGCGTGCTGGTGGTGATGCCGCGCATTCCGGAATGGCAGATCGCCATGGTCGCGGTCATGCGCCTGGGCGCCATTCCGATCGCTTGCATCGAGATGCTGACCGCCCGCGATGTCGCCTATCGGGCCAAGCATTCGAGCGCCGTTGCCGTGATCTGCCGCGCCGCCCATGCGGACAAGATAGAGGCCGGCCTCGGCGGCATCGCGATCCGCGTCGCGGTCGGAGCGCGGCCCGGCTGGGTCGACATGACCGCTTCCTACGATGCGTCCGGCGAGGCGCCGGCGGCGACCGTCGGCGCCGAGGACCCGGCGATGATGTACTACACCTCCGGCTCCACCGGGTATCCCAAGGGGGTCGTGCACGCCGCCCGCGCGGTCTTCGCCTGGCGCTACTGCGCGCGGTTGTGGCTCGACCTGAAGCCCGGCGAGCGGATCTGGTGCGGCGCCGATACCGGCTGGTCCAAGGCCGGAACCAGCGTGCTGATCGGCCCCTGGTCGGAAGGCGCGACCGCCTTCCACTACGATGGCCCGTTCGACCCCGCCGAGCGCCTGCGCCTGCTGGCCCGGCACCGGATCACCGTCTACTGCGCCCCCGCGACCGAGCTCTACCGCGTGGTTCAGGAGGACATCGCCGCCCACGACCTCTCGGCCCTGCGCCGCACCGTGTCCGCTGGCGAGGCGATGAATCCCGTCGTCGCCGAGAAGTGGACCGCCGCCACCGGGGTGCCGGTCGCCGAGGCCTACGGCCAGACGGAGACCCTGATGACGGCGCTGACCACCGCCGACATCGCGCCCAAACTCGGCTCCATGGGGGTCGCCGCCCCCGGTTGCGACCTCGCGGTGATCGACGATGACGGCGCGGTGAAGCCGAACGGGGAGGTTGGGCATGTCGCGCTGAAGATGCCCTGCGCCCTCATGATGCTCGGCTACTGGCGGGAGCCGGAGCGAACCGAGGCGGCGTTCGTCGACGGGCCGGACGGGCGTTGGTTCATCACCGGCGACCTCGCCTCGCGCGATGGCGACGGGTTCTTCTGGTATGCCGGGCGCTCCGACGATGTCATCAACTCCGCCGGCTACCGCATCGGGCCGATCGAGGTGGAGAACGCCATCCTGGAGCACGAGGCGGTGATCGAATGCGCGGTCGTCGCCGCCCCCGACCCGGAGCGCGGCGAGGTGGTGAAGGCCTATGTCGTGCTCAAGGATGGCGAGGCCCCGAGCGACGAGCTCGCCACCGGGATCCAGGCGCATGTCAAGCAGGCCACCGCCCCCTACAAGTATCCGCGCCAGATCGCCTTCCGCGACTCCCTGCCGAAGGGGCCGACCGGCAAGATCCTGCGGCGGGCGTTGCGCGACGAGGCGCGGGCGGCGGCGAGGAACGGACAATGACCGGCGGCTTCACCCTGGACCCGATCCAGACCGAGCCCGCCTATCGCATCGCCGCCCGTGCGCTGCGCGAGAAGATCGTCAGCGGCGAGCTGGCGGTCGGCAGCACCCTGCCGTCGGAGATGGCGATGGCGGACCTGCTGGGTGTCAACCGCTCGACCGTGCGCGAGGCGATCCGGGCGCTCGAGGAGACCGGCGTGGTGGCGCGGCGGCGCGGCGGCAAGAAGCTCTACGTCACCGCGCCGCCGGCGGCCGCGCTCGCCGAGCGGATGACCACGGCGATGGTCTTGCACCGGATCACGGTGGAGGAGCTGTGGCAGTCCATGCTGGTCCTGGAGCCGGCGACGGCGGCGCTGGCGGCGGCCCATGCCGGTGCCGAGCATCTGGCCGCCCTGGACGCCAACCTGTCGGTCTCGGAGGCCAGCAGCGGCGACCGATCCGCGATCGCCGCCCTCGACCTCGCCTTCCATGATCTGATCGCCGAGGCCAGCGGCAACCGCGCGATCCAGCTCGCCCGCCGGCCACTCGGCGCCCTGTTCTATCCGGCCTTCGAGCGGGTGTTTCAGTTGCACAACGCCGAGCCGCGGATGATGGTGGCACACCGCACCGTGGTCGCCGCGATCCGGGCGGGGGACGCCGCCACGGCGGAGGAATGGATGCGCAAGCACATCGTCGATTTCCGCCGCGGCTACGACCTCGCCGGTCTCGACCTGACGGCGCCGATCACGCCGAACGACGGCGGTTAAGCTCCGGCCAGGCCGACGGCGGCGAGCCCTTCCTCGGTGCGCAGGCGGAAGTCGGTTCCCCGGTATCCGTCCGCCGCCTCGTTGCACAGCCAGGCGATGCCCCGCGCCACCCAGTCCGGCGGAATGTGGTCGGACGGGTCCAGCTTGCTCACCGGGTTGACGCCGGAGGCCTTGATCTTGACCTGCATGTCGGTGGCCACCGTCCCTGGGCTCATGCCGATTACCCGGATGCCCTTGTCCGCGAACTCCTTGTGGGCGCAGGCGGTCAGCGACAGGACCGCCGCCTTCGACGAGCAGTAATGGCTCCACCCCTCGAGCGCGCTGGTCGCCGCGCCCGAGCTGATGTTGATCACCGTGCCGCCCCCGGCGGCGACCATGTGCGGCAGGGCGGCGCGCAGGCCGTGATAGACGCCCTTGACGTTGACGTCGATCACCTGACCCCAGGCCTGCGGGTCACTCTCGTCGAGCCGGGCGATCGGATCGATCAGGCCGGCATTGTTCACCAGGATGTCGATCCGCCGGAACCGCTCCCGGCAGAGCGTGACCGCGCGCTCGACATCGCCGTAGCTCGCGACATCGCAGGCGACGGCCTCGGCGGTGCCGCCGGCGGCTTGGATCTCCCCGGCGATCGTCCGCACGGCGTCGACGGTCCGCGCCGCCAGCACCACGGTTGCGCCGAGGCTCGCCAGGTGACGCGCCGTCGCCGCGCCGATCCCCCGGCTAGCCCCGGTCACAAGGCACACTTTTGTGTTCCAGTCAGTCATTGAGCAGTCCTTTCGCGTCCCCACGGTGGCGCCCGGCCCGAGGGTTTGTACCACGGCCCGGATAGGCATGACCGAGACATAGCCGGTGCGCATTTCGTCGGAAACGCCAAGACACACACGGTCTTACTGCGTAATCTGCATGAATGAACCTGCACGCCCTGCGCTTGGCCCTGCTTGTCGCGGAGGCCGGAAGCTTCGCGGCGGCCGCCCGCCGCTCGGATGTCGATCCGTCCTCGGTGTCGCGACTCGTCGCCGGCCTGGAGGCCGAGATCGGCGTCCGGCTGTTCCACCGCTCCACCCGTCGGCTCTCCCTCACCGAGGAAGGACGGATCTATCTCGACCGCGTCGCGCCGCTGCTCGACGAGTTGGCCCAGGCCCAGGAGGACGCGGCCGCTGGACAGGCCGCGCCCCGGGGCTGGCTGCGGCTGACCGCGTCGACCGCCTTTGGAACGGAATGCGTCGTGCCGCTGTTGCCCGAGTACCGCCGCCGGTTTCCGGAGATCCGGCTGGAATTGGTGCTGAATGACGGCAAGCTCGACCTGGTCGGCGAGTCGCTGGACCTGGCCCTGCGGCTGGCGCCGGCGCCGGATGGCGACCTGATCTCCACCCGGCTCGCCGACACGCGCTATCGGGTGGTGGCGAGCCCCGGATGGTTGGCGGATCGCGGTGCCCCGCGCGCGCCGGCCGCCCTGTCGCCGATCGACTGCCTGCGTCAGTCCCTGGACGGCTACCGCGACACCTGGCGCTTCCAGGGCGATGACGGCGCATGGACCGAGGTCCCGGTTTCGGGCTCGGTGATGATCTCGGCGCCGCTCGCCTTGCGCGAGGCGGCCCGTAACGGCCTGGGGCCGGCGCTGCTGGCCGACTGGCTGGTGCGCGGCGACCTGGCGAGCCGGCGTCTGGTCGACCTGTTCCCGGATCACGCCGTGACCGCGACGACCTTGGACACCGGCGTCTGGGCGCTCTACCCGAGCCGCGCGTACCTGCCGGCGAAGACGCGGGTCACGATCGACTATCTGCGCGAGGCCCTGGCCTGACTGGCGCGCGCGTTGCATGGCCAGGCGCGACCAGCCGGAACCGATCGCCCGGCAACGGTCGACCGGTCAGGGTGAAACAGCAGCGATAGGGCCGAAATCGAGCGATGCGCGGACCCATGCAGTATCCAGTCCCCGGCGACGCGGACGACCCGTTGTTCCAGGCATTCTATGCCTACTGGGACAGCAAGCGCGGTGGCCGCTCTCTGCCGCGGCGAAAGGACATCGATCCCCTCGAGATCCCGGAGCTGCTTGGGCATATCAACGTCATCAAGGTCCACCGCGCCCGCGGTTCGCTTCGATTTCAGTACACGCTGTGGGGCACGTTCATCACCGATCTTTACGGCGACGATTTCACCGGGCGGTTCCTCGATGAGATCATCCTGCCGGTCGGGGTCGATCGGGTTGCCGCGGCGTTCGAGCAGACCGTCGCCACCGGACAACCGCATTTCTGGCGCGTTCCGGTGCCGTGTGGCATTCGGCGCTACGCGAGCAATCGCCGCCTGCTCTTGCCGCTGTCGGAGGACGATGAAACCGTCACCCACATGATCGCGATGATGATCGGCGATCCGCGTGACGACGATCCCTATGGGCAGAGAGACTAGACCGCTCAGAAATTTCCACCGTCGACCCGGAATTCCTGGCCGGTGCAGCCGCGCGCGGCGTCGGAGGCCAGGAACAGCACCATCTCGGCGACGTCCTCCTCGACCATGTCGCGCTTCAGGCACTGGCGGTCGTGGATCGCCGCCCGGTCGGCTTCGGAGATCCAGTCCCGGCGCTGGCGCTCGGTCAGGATGGCGCCGGGTACCAGCGAGTTCACGCGGATCCCATCGGCTCCAAAGTCACGGGCGAGCGAGCGGGTCAGGCCGAAGGCGGCCGCCTTGCATGACGAGTAGACCGCCAGGTTTGGCACCGCGATCGAGGGCGCGATGGAGCCGAAATTGATGATCGATCCGCCGCCGGCCCTGACCATCAGCGGACGGGCCGCCTGGGCGGCGAAGAACTGGTGCTTGATGTTCACCGCCACCAGCTCGTCCCAGATCTCCGGCGTGACGTCGTCCGCGGGCACGCGCAGATCGCGGGCGGCGTTGTTCACCAGCACGGACAGGCCGCCGGCCGGTTCCGCCGACGCCTCGACCGCCAGGGCGAGCGCGTTGGTGTCGGTCACGTCGCAGACCGCGAAGGTCGGCCGAACGCCGGTCGCCCGTTCGGCGGCGTCGGCCAGGGCGGTGCCGGCCTCGGGATCGATGTCGACGAAGCTCACGCGGCTGCCCTGCTGGCAGAACAGGGTGACGATCGCCGCCCCGATTCCGGTCGCGCCGCCGGAGACGAAAACCGCTTTGCCGCGCAGGTCGGCATAGGCGGCCGAGGTGGGTGTGATCGCACGGGTCATTGCTCGACACTTCTCTCAAAGGGTTGGCCGCGATGTTTCGGGGCCGGGAGGTCGTCTCGCCAATGGTAAAGGCCGGGCCGCTCGATGAGAGCCGGGCCCGATACCCATCCGTCCGGCCAGCGGACGGTCACGCGGGTGCCGGCGGATGACGGCAGGGCCACGGGGATGGGTGTCAGCCCGCTGCCCCCGTGGCCGCCGCCGACGGACAGGGTTCGCCGAAGCGTGTGCGTGCCGTCGGTGGCGCTGAGCGTGGCGCCGATCGCGTCTGGATTGCGCCCACTTTGGGAGAGGGCGATGGACGCCACCCCAGCCTGCGTCCCGCACGAGACGGCGTGAAAGAACGACAGCGGCTGATTGCGGTTGACGACGACCAGGTCCAGGCAGCCGTCGAGATCGGCATCGAAAACGGCCGCGCCGCGCCCCGTCGTCCGGAGCGCCAGGCCCGCCTCGGCGCCGACCTCGCGGAAGGTCCCGTCGCCGTTGCCGAGCAGAAGGGAGTCCGGGTCGAAGGCGGCGAACTGCTTCATGTCGGCGACATTGCCTTTCACGATGAGAAGGTCGTCGACGAGGTCGTTGTTCAAGTCGGCAAATTCGGCATGCCAGGAGGTCGAGGGGCGGGGGTCGCCGCCGGTATGGGGGCGCTGGGCGGCGGTGCCGCGCGTCCAGGCCTCGTCGCGGAACGCGGGCGCCGTCGCCGCCGAGTCGATCACGTAGAGCCGGTTCTCCGCCATGCTCGTGGCGGCGACTTCCGGCCGGCCGTCGCCGGTCACGTCGGCCACCGCGAGGCCCATGCCCCAGATCCGGTCCGCCACCCAGCCGTCCAAGGCGCCGTAGATCCGAACGTCGGTCTCGGTAACGCGGACCAGCTGTTCCCCGCCGTCGGGGTCGGCGTATTCCCGGTCGTTGGAGATCCACAGATCCGGGGTTCCGTCGCCGCGCCAATCGACGAAGGCCATCGACAGCGCGCAGTGGCTTGGGTCTATGCGGTGCTTCGTCCGGTAGTCAGGGACGCCGGATGAGGGATCGGGACGGGCGATCACCACCGGCTCGCAGTTGCCGGTCTTCTGAAG
>JGI12316J15310_10000978_pt8 | contig 14871 bp, 16 predicted proteins | sample MarCyaLeptolynsp_FD_15310 | JGI IMG/M metagenome (IMG submission 15310)
AAGGGCCGCTGTCTGCGACATATCTGTTGTTTCTGTCGAGACGCGTTTGAACACGCCGCGGATGGTGCTGCCGAAGATACCGACCAATTGATTGATTTCGTCCTGTCTGCGCGATTTCTTCTCCTTGTCTCGAGCCTGCTCCGCCTGCAGTTCCAGTCGGGCCGACATTCCTTCATGGAAAATACGCAGGGCATTGTTCATGTCGGAGATTTCATTCTTGCCGTGGGCCTCGGGAATATCCACATCCAGTTTCCCACCGGCCATGGCATTCATGATTTCCGTGGTCCGGCGAATGGGGACACTGATGGCGCGCCCTAGCCCGACAGACAGTCCCACGGCCAGCAGGGATGCGACAACCAGGATGACGATGGACGCAGTGACCGCAAAACCGGCCTGCTGGTGAACATGTTCGCCGATCTTGTGCTCGGTTTTGATTGCCAGATCCTCGATATCCTTGAGGTCTTTCAGGATCTTAACCGTATCGACATCCATAACATCTTTTTGGAGGTGGGCGATTTCCTTTTCCAACGCGACAAATTTTTCAAGGCTGGCGTGGTAGACTTTGAGCTGCTCTCGGGCCTTGGCAATGAGCGCCTGATCCCGGGGGGCCAGAGTCTTGATCTCGTCGCTGACCAGATCCTTTTTGACCCGTTCCATCTCGGCGAATGCCCAGTCCAAATCCGCTTTCTGGCCGCCATAGACAAACCGGTTTGCATGATCGCGGGCAATCAGCAGATGCACCATCGCGTCGTAGATGACTGCCAGGGTTTCGCCGGGCTTCGAGGACGCTTTCTCCGCATGTCTCACATGTTCATAAATTTCCTCGAATTCCGCCTGTAGTAAATCCCCCGTCTTGTGCAAATCCTTATCGACAAGGTCCTTCTGGAGACGCCGGTCTTTGGAGAGCGTGGAAAAGCCGGCCCAGTATTCCTCGATCAAACCCCTGACTTCTTCAAGCTTGGCCTTGTCTTCGGGAATGTGAATCCGCGGCAGTTCCGCATCGATCAGCGCAATAACGCCGTCATGCGACCGTTTCACCGCTTCAAGATTTTCGTCCGTCGAATGTGAGATATAGTCATGGGCGAGCGTATTCATTTCCATGAAAGCGCGGGTCGTGTCGGCAGAGACCTGCAGAGCCTCGCCGTGTTCCGCGAATTCGATGAAATCGTGATCGAGGGAGCGAACCGTAAAGATCGCATTCACACCCATCACGAAGATAATCGCACTGACCAGGAAAAAAGCCAGGGAAATTCGGTGTGAGATTTTCAGATTGTTCAGCCAGGCCATTGTCATACCTCGGGCGTTCATCGGAGATGTCGCGGTGATACGTTGAATTCAAACGAGAGCGTCTATGGCGTCCAGCAGCGCTTCGTTTTCGAACGGCTTCGTCAATGTCGTTTCCGCCGTGCTGCGCGCCACCGCCAGGGCGGCCTCCGCCGGTATCCCGCTGCCGCCACCGGACATGGCGATCACCGGAACCGGATTGGGTTGGTTTTTCAGGGCCGCGATGACTTCGGTTCCGTCAGCGAGCGGCATCATGATGTCGGTGATGACCAGATCGAAACGGCCGCCGGCGGCCTTGTCGAGGCCGGTACGGCCGTCGCCGGCCTCGATAACGTCGTGTCCGTTTTTCTTCAGGACGGATGCAATTGCGCCACGGACGGACGGCATGTCGTCAATCAGGAGAATTCTTGCCATGGGAACCCCGTTCGGATGGACTGATCAGGGCTTCGGCCCCTGAATCGCAGGGAGTGAAAGGGTAATGCAGCACCCTGGTCCCCGCCGTTCATTTCCAGCCCCGGTAATCGAAATCTTCCCGCCGTGTCGGTTAACAATTCCATAAACGACCGAAAGACCGAGCCCGGTTCCGCCCTTCTCAAGGCGGGTGCTGAAGAACGGTTCCAGCACTCTGGATCTGATTTCTTGTGGAATTCCAGGGCCTTCGTCCACAATCGACACATGGATCCAATGGCCGTCATCAACGGTGACTTCGACATGGATCCGACCGGCTTCATCCATGGCCTGGGAAGAATTGATAAGTAAATTTGCCAGAGCCTGACTGAACTGCGTCGCATCAATATTTGCGTATACGTTATTGATTTCGGGTTTGATTGACACCTGAACAAAAATACTTTTAGGAAGTAAGGTTCGAATAAACTCAACGTTTTTGAGAACTGTCTCGGCCACGCTCAAAATCTCGAACGTGGGTTCCTTCCTTCGGGAAAAGGCAAGCACATCTTCGACCACGCCGGCTGCCTGGCGGGCGCTTTCCAGAACGGTGTCGAAATCCGGGCCCATATGGTCCGCCGGCATGTCCGGTCGATGCAGTGCCGTCAAAGTGACGATGGGCTGCAGGAGATTGTTCAATTGATGGGCGACACCGCCGGCCATCTGTCCGAGCGCCTCTATCCGCTGACGTTCGACATCGAGCCTTGCCCGTTCGCGTTCTTCCGTAATGTCATCTTGAATACCGACAAAGGAAATCAGTCGGCCATGCTGATCATGAACGGGGGCCATCTTGAGCGCATTGATGAAGGCCGTCCCATCCTTTTTGTAATTGACGAACTCCACTTCGACCTCGGTTTCCGTTTTGATCGCATCGCGCAGGAGATCGACGGCGGCTGGGTCGGTGTTCGGGCCCTGGAGAAAACGGCAATTGCGACCGATGACCTCGTCTATTGAATAGCCGGTCGTTCGGGTGAATGCCGAATTGACGTAAGCGAGCGGCATGTCCGGGCTGCTCGTATCGGCAATGGTGATATTGACCGGGCTGGCTTCAATCGCGGCCGCGACCAGTTCCGGTTTGGAGCGTGCAAGCGCAAGCAGGATGTCATGACCGATTCCGGTCGTTGCTGGCGGTTTCGCCGCCGATGGGGCGCGGCGCGCGTCGCTTCGTTTGCCGGGTTCCGATCGCTGCGTCATGGCTTGCGCCGTGACGCTGTCGGTATCAGATCGGTTTGGGCGGATTGCGCCACGGACGCCGAATAACAAATCGATATGTCCATCCCTCAAAAATATATCGGCTTCCAGTGTGTGTCGAGAGACAAGCCGTGGGTGGTAGCCGGCTAACGTCCGCGCGGTCTTGAGATCCGAACCATGGGAACCGGGACTTCGAAACGACCCTGTTTGTTTTCTGTATCTGTGCGGACTACGATTGGTTGGCGTTCGGGCGAAAGAGTCGAGGACTTGCAATGAAATCGCAGATGACATGTGTACTGGCAATCTGTTGCGGACCAATCGTCATGGCCTCAGCCTTGGCAGCCGACAGAATCGAACCGGGTCTCTATCAGGCAACTCACAGGCTGGCCGAATTCGAGATCCGCATTACCGACGATGGGGCGATGGCTCGTGGCAAGGACTCGGCTGCGAGCAGCTACTCGTCATGGAAAACTGTGAAGATCAAGGACAAGGGTTCCAGGCTCCGCTACAAGAGCCTCGGATACAACTTGAAGGTCAACAAGAGCGCGATTCAATCCGCATCCTTCAGGGGTCACCTCACGGCGGTGGGCGTCACTTTCGGTCTGCTCACATTCTACAGGCAATAGTGCAGTCGAATTGCGGGGAAGGACGGCGGCCACGCGGCGAAATGACTGTCAGTGTGTTTCTCAATGTCCGGTTTTTCGCATTTCTGTCCGTTTTTGCAGAAACCCCCGGACAGGAAAGGCAGAACCGATTCTCAGGCGGCCGCAGGCAAGGACAAAAGGCCCCGCGCTTCTGCCACGCTTGCCACATGCCGGTTGTATTCCGGACAGAGATCGACGATCCGCTGCACCAGTGCCGCATTTGACGGCGCCAGCGTCTCCCGGTCCAACCGGACATTGTCTTCCATGCCGGTGCGGCAATGGCCGCCGAGTTCAAGCGACCAGCGGTTCAGCGTGATCTGGTCCTTGCCGATTCCGGCCCCGGTCCAGGTTGCGTCCGGGGCGAGGCGTTTCAGGGTTTTGGCAAAGAATTCGAACGACTCGCGGTCGACCGGCATGGCGTTCTTGACGCCCATGACGAACTGGACATGCAGCGGGTTGGCCAGCCGTCCATCGGCTGCCATTTTTACCGCCTGAAAGATCATCGAAAGATCGAACGCCTCGATTTCCGGTTTGACATCGTAGGTGAGCATTTCTGCGGCCAGCCAGTCGACGAGTTCCGGCTGGTTTTCGTAGACCCTGGCAGGGAAGTTGACCGAACCGGTCGACAGCGACGCCATGTCCGGGCGCAATGACAGCATGCCGCCGCGCTCGCGCCCGTTGCCGGACCGGCCGCCGGTCGACAATTGCACGATCATGCCCGGGCAATGTTTCTGCAGCCCTTCAAGCAGCCGACCGAACCGGTCCGGATCTGACGTCGGTTTGCCCGCGTCGTCGCGCACGTGGCAATGGGCGAGCGTGGCGCCGGCCTCGAATGATTCGTGGGTCGATTCGATCTGTTCGGCAATTGTGATCGGAACGGCGGGATTATGATCCTTCGTCGTGACGGATCCGGTGATTGCGACGGTGATGATGCAGGGTGTTGTCATGTCAGATATCGAAAAAGATGGTTTCGCTGGGGCCTTGGAGATGAATGTCGAATGTATACGTGTCGCCGTCCATCTGCGCAATCAATGTCGGCACCCGCACCTTGTGTTCGACCCGCTGCAACACCGGATCGGCGGCGTTGGCGTCGGCTTCATCGGAGAAATAGACACGCGTGTGCAGGCCGAGATTAATGCCGCGAGCAACGATCCACATTGAGATGTGCGGCGCCATGGGGCGTCCATCGGGATAGGGAACCGGTCCGGGCTTGATGGTCTCGAACGTGAAGGCGCCGGTGTCAAGATCGGTCGCGCAGCGGCCAAACCCGGTGAAATGCGGGTCGGCCGCGCCCCGTGTTTCGGACGGTGAAGGGTAATACCCGGCGCTGTCGGCCTGCCAGATTTCGACCAGCGCGTCGCGAAGCGGAGTCCCGGTTCCGTCGAGAACCTTGCCCGTTAACACGATCCGCCGCCCTTTGGTCTGTGCGTTGACCATGGCCGAGCCAAGATCGGATGGAAACACCCCTTCGATACCGGAAAAGTTGGGGGTGCAGCCGATATGCACATAGGGACCGGCGGTCTGGGAGGCCGATTCCTTGAACCGGTAGAGATCCTGAACCATTAAGTGCCCTCCCTGCGGTTTTCAAACGGTGTCGCCCGGCGGCCACGCAGCACGATGTCGAACTTGTACGCACGAAGGTCCATCGGAACCGTGTTCTGCATATCGAGCGCGGCGACCAGCCGGTCAATCGCCGCCTGGTCCGGGATCGTGCGCACGATCGGACAGAGCGGAATCAGAGGGTCGCCCTCGAAATACATCTGCGTGATCAGCCGTTGCGCGAACCCGTCGCCGAACAGCGAAAAGTGGATATGCGACGGCCGCCAGTCATTGACCCCGTTCGGCCAGGGATAGGCGCCGGGTTTGACCGTGCGAAAGCAATAGTCTCCGTCGTCATTGGTTACGGTACGCCCGCAACCGCCGAAATTCGGATCGAGCGGCGCGATATAGCGCTCATTCGGGTGCCGGTAGCGACCCCCGGCATTGGCCTGCCAGACCTCAACCAGGGCATTGCGCACCGGCCGTCCGTCCTCGTCGGTCACACGACCGTGCACCATGATTCTCTGGCCGATCGGGTCCCCGTCCTTGGCGAAATTCAAAATCAGGTCGTTGTCGAGCTCGCCGAGCATGTCGTGCCCGAACACCGGTCCCGTCATTTCAGAAAGCGTATTGTCGAGCGACAGAAGCGCCTTTTGCGGCGACCGGAGGACAGAGGTTTTGTATCCCGGCGCATAGGCCGGAGGATGCCAAAGCCTGTCACGCTGGTAGAACGCGCCGGATTTCCCCTTGCCATCCCTATCGTTTCGCAAGTCAGTCATCATCCTTCCCGCAAGCCCAATTCCGATACAATCGATCACCACCCATTCTTGCCATCCCGGATCGCTCCTGTACACAGACGAATGGCCGCGCCCGAATTGCCGGGTCGGCCCGAGCATGACCGGGGAATGCACTAATGACCGAGACAAAGCCTTGCGACGACCACACCGCGGAACAGCCGCCTCGCGGTTTTCCCGTCGATGAGTACGAACGCCGTCTTGATCGTGCCCAGGCCCTCATGGCAGACGAACAACTCGAGGTCTTGCTGGTCACGACCGAGGAGAATATCCGCTATTTCTCCGGCTTTCACACCCAGTTCTTCCAGAGCCCGACACGACCCTGGTTCCTGGTCGTTCCGAAAACCGGCAAACCGATCGCGATCATCCCCGGCATAGGGGCGCAGAGCATGGCCGGAACCTGGATCGATGACATTCGCACGTGGTCTTCCCCCGACCCGGTCGATGACGGGTATTCCCTGTTGGCAGACGCGCTGCAATCCTGCGCCGGCGCAGGTGGCCGTGTTGGCGTGCCGATGGGGGCTGAAACCGCATTGCGCATGGCGTTGACCGACTTCGACCGGTTGCGCGACGACCTGTCCGATCGGGCCTTCGTCGATGCGGGCGGTTTGATCCGGGCTCTGCGCATGCGCAAGTCGGAACGCGAAATCGAAAAGATCGCCTATGCCTGTGACCGGGCCAGCCTGGCATTTGCGAATGTGCCGACGTGGCTGCGCAGGGACATGCCGGACACGGAGGTTTTTCGCACTTTCAAGGTCGATTGTCTTCGGCGCGGCCTTGATGACGTGTCCTATCTGGTCGGCGGTGCCGGTCGTGGCGGCTACAACGACATCATTGCACCGCCGACCGGGCGCAGACTGCAGCGTGGGGATGTCCTGATCCTTGACACCGGCTCCGTTTTCGACGGCTATTTCTGCGATTTCGACCGCAACTTCGCCATCGAGACCGCCGAAGATCTCGCAAAGGCGAGCTATGAAACGGTCTTCCGGGCCACGGAAGCCGGGCTCGCCGCCGCTCGGCCCGGCGCCACCTGTGCCGACCTGTTCCGAGCAATGCAATCTGTCATGGAGGCGGGCGGCGCCCTCGGCAACGATGTGGGTCGGCTGGGCCACGGTCTCGGTATGCAATTGACCGAATGGCCGTCGCACACATCGTTTGACGAAACGGTTTTGCGCCCCGGCATGGTCCTGACCCTGGAACCCGGCATGACCTATTCCCCCGGTAAAATGATGGTCCATGAAGAAAACATTGTCATCCGCGAGGGCGGATGCGAACTTCTGACCCGGCGCGCGGCGCCGGAACTGCCGATTGTCGGATAGGACAACGGCGCGATCCTGACACAGGAACAGTCATGGCGTATCCGCATCATCCCGCCGACAGGTTTGCAATGCTCGTCCGCTTCAAGAAATGGATGAACGCGACGATGCTCGACTTCGCGTCCGACCTTCCCTTGAGCGAGCTGACGAAGGTGCGGCCCACCACATTCAAGACGATCAATCACACGTTCAATCATATCCTCGTCGTCGACACTATTTTCAAGGCGCATCTGACCGGCACCCGTCATCCCTACCGTGCCCGAAACACGGACGAGGCGCCGCGCCTGTCAGAAATTCGGGACAGTATGGCCAGGATGGACGACTGGTACGTCACCCTGGTGGACGATCTGACCGCAACGGAACTGGACGAAGCCATAGAGTTTGAATTTGTCGGCGGCGGGCAAGGATCAATGACGCGGTCCGATATCCTGTTGCATCTCGTCAACCACGCCTCGTATCATCATGGCTATGTGAGCGATATGATATACCAGATCCCGTGCGAACCGCCGGCCATCGATCTGCCGGTATTCCTGCGGGATGTCTGGCAAACCCGCCCTGACCGGACTGAACAGACTGCGGAGCCATGACCATGCAAGTTCAGAGAATAGCGTCCTTCAGCGATGGCAATCAGGGAGGCAACCCGGCCGGAGTGGTGATCGGGACCGAACTGCCCGATGTGGAGACCATGCAATCCGTAGCTGCGGATGTCGGGTTTTCCGAAACCGCTTTTGCGGCACCTTGCGGCGAAGGCTGGCGGGTTCGGTATTTCTCGCCTGCATCCGAGGTGCCGTTCTGCGGGCATGCAACAATTGCGCTTGGCGCGGCACTGGCGCGCCAAAATGGAGACGGCCTGTTCGAACTGCATTTGAACGAGGCGAAAATCACGGTTGAGGGACGGCGCGACGGCGACATCGTTTCCGCCGCTCTGCAATCTCCGCCGACGCACAGTGCGCCGGCCGACGGCGCACTGGTGGAAAAGGCATTGCGTCTGTTTGGATACCGGCGCGACCAGCTCGACGACAGGATCCCTCCCGGGCTCGTGAATGGCGGAGCATCACACCTGGTGCTTGCCCTGTCCGATCGTTCGGATCTGTCGGCGATGGACTATGATCTGGAAGCGGGCCGCACACTCATGAACGCGGCCGGGCTTGTCACCATTGCCCTGATCTTTGTGGAATCCGATCAGAGGTTTCACGCCCGCAATCCGTTTGCGTCCGGCGGCGTCGTCGAGGATCCTGCGACCGGAGCGGCGGCCGCGGCATTCGCGGGCTATCTGCGCGACATCAATTGGCCGCACAATGGACGCATCGAAATCGTACAGGGCGAGGATATGGGCATGAAATCGTTTCTGACGGCGGAAATTTCCGATGCTCCCGGAAGCTCGATCCGGGTCTCCGGCGCTGCGAGAATGATGTAATCCTGCAGGCCGGACCGGCACCCTTGCTGTCCCGGCAGGCCAGCAAGGTGGGCTCAGATCTCTCGCTTCTTCAGGACTTCGCGGATCGCGTCGGCATTGACCCTCGGCCCGGCCATCTTCGGGTTCACGGCCAAAGCGTCTTCGAACGCAATCAGTGCCTTTTCCAAATCGTCCAGGTTGGCATAGACAAGGCCGCGACCCGACAGGGCGCCGAAGTGGCGCGGTTCCAATTCCAGGGTCTTTTTTATGTCTTCCAGCGAGCGTTCCAGATTACCCATGAGGTAATGGAGGGTGGCGCGCTTGTTCCAGCCCTCTGCGAAATCCGGCGCAACGGCGACCACTTTATCAAAAGAGTCCAGAGCCGACCTGTGGTCGCCCTTGTTCATGGCATCGATGCCGGCGTCCAGGAGTTCCTGGGCTTTGTTGTCGGAGGTTTCGAGCCAGATTGCCCAGATTTTGCGTTCCGTTGCGAAGACGTCCTGCGGTTCCGTCACATCCTGGAGGTGAGCGAACAGATCATCGAGACGCGGGTCCTTCTGGTCCGCGTGGGCCGGAGCAGACAGTCCTGCTAGTGTCCAAACCAGCAGGCAGGCGATGCCTGTCGATCGAAAAAGTCCCTGTAGTCGAAACATCCCTGGTATCCGCATCGCGTATTCCCCTTTGGCCGCGAATTCATCTGCTTGGATCATATCCAAATCGGAGCGTGGGAGGAGTCGATTTTTTGTGACCCGCAGCCTGTCCTGACCTGAACCGGTTCAAGGTGGTCAATGACGCTTACAGTCATCATGTCAATCGCCGTTCGGATTTCCGGGGCCGTCGGAGGGGCGGTTTGGCGACACGCTGACGCCAAAGACCAATATGCGCAGGACCGATGAAGCCTCCTGCCGCGCCAAGAAAAACGGTCGCGGGCGGGCCTATCTTGCGGGGGAACAGACATCATTGAAGACTGGGTCTCCGGTCCGACCAGGATTGCCGATTGGGAGATCCGGTGATCCGCCATGCCGAATGGCGTTCGGCGGTAGGGCCTTATGCGGAAATGAACGCGGCGCATGATCCGTTCGGGACCATGCGCCGGGCATTGATTGTTTTGCTCTTATGCGAATTCGACCCCGTTCACGTCCATCGGCAATCTGGTGATCCGTTTGCCGGTCGCCGCATAGATGGCATTGGCCAGGGCGGGGCCGGACGGCGGTGTGCCCGGTTCGCCGACGCCCGTGGGCGCCTCGCTGGATGTCACCAGGTGCACGTCGATGCTGCCGATATCCGGCATGCGCAGCGGTTCGTAATCCGGGAAATTGGCCTGTTCGACTTCGCCATTTTCATCGAGCGTAATTGCATTACGCATAATGGCGCCGAGACCGTAGCCGATTCCCCCCTCCATCTGCGCCTTGACGACGTCCGGATTGATTGCGATGCCGCAATCCACCGCGCAGGTTACCCGCTCGATCTTGACCGCGCCGTCGCTTGTCGACACTTCCACGACTTCCGCGACATAGCTGTTGAAGGATTTGTGCACGGCGACGCCGCGCCCGCGCCCTTCCGGCACGGGTTTGTTCCAGTCGGATTTCTCGACCGCCAGTTTCAGCACGCCGCTCAGGCGTTGCTGGTCCTTGTCGCCGCCCGACAGCAGGTCGAGACGGAACGCGACCGGATCGACGCCAGCCGCTTCTGCGGCCATGTCGATCATTACTTCCATGACGTAAGCCGTGTGCGTGTGTCCCACCGAACGCCACCACAGAACTGGGATAGGCGTCTGGAAATCGCTCAGGCCAACGGAGAATCCCGGAAGCGCATAATGGGTGTCGGATATGCCCTCGACCGAAGAATGGTCGATACCGTCATGCACCAGAACGGATTCAAACGGCGTGCCCTTGATGATCGATTTGGTGGCAATGCGGTGATCCCAGCCGGCAATCTTGTTGTCGTTCCCGAATCCGATTTTCACCCGGTGTGCCGCCATCGGACGATAATAGCCGCCGGCCAGATCGTCCTCCCGGCTCCAGATCAGCTTGACCGGCGTCTTGCCGCCCAGGATGGCGAAAGCCATTGCGGCTTCCGCCTGATAGTCCGAGCTCGGCGTTGCACGGCGTCCGAACGACCCTCCGGCAAACACGGTGTTGACTTCGACCTGCTCCGGCTTCAGTTGCAGGATCGCCGCCACAGTCGGATGGGTGATCCCGGGGAACTGGCTCCCGTCATGGACGCGAACGCCGGCTTCGGTCGGTTCGATGACGCAGTTCAACGGTTCCATCGGCGCATGCGCCAGATTGGGAAACTGGAATTCCGCTTCCACGACCTTGGCTGCGCCAGCGATTGCCGCCTTGGTTGCGTCCGGGTCCGAACCCTTGCGTGCCTGGTATTGCGGCTGGTCGAGAAGGGCGACATGGTCGTCCATCATCTTGCCGGAAGATCGCTTCTCGGCTGCGGAATAGTCCCATTCGGCCACGACCGCCTCCTGCGACCGGATCGCGGCCCAGGTATTTTTGGCGTAGACTGCGACGCCGGCGCCATTCGGCATCGCTTTCGCGTCAACGAAACCCTTGATCTCTTTCGCAGCTTCTGCGTCGAACGACACCAGGGCGCCGCCGAACCGCGGCGGTCGTTTGATCATCGCGACGACCATGCCCGGAACCTTGACGTCCATGGCGAATTTGGTCGCGCCGACGGTCTTGTCGCGCGAATCCTTGCGCGCAAGGTTGGCATTGCCGATCAGATTGAAACTGCCGGGATCCTTCAGGGGTGGTTTTTCCGAAGGTGTGATCTCGGCCGCGGCGGCCGCCATTTCTCCGAAATGGGCGCTGCGGTCACCCGATTTCAGGACTCCCTTTTCAATTGAGATCGATGCCGGGTCGACGTTCCACGCGTTTGCGGCCGCTTTGATCAGAACTTCCCGTGCCGCGGCTCCGGCGCTGCGATATTGCATATAGGAATTGGCGATTGCCGTTGAGCCGCCCGTGCCCTGCGCCCCGAACAGGAGGTTGGCGTAGCGGGCATTGTCGGCCGGCGCGAATTCGATCGCCAGACTGTCCCAGTCGGCGTCAAGTTCTTCCGCAACCAGCGTCGACAGGCCGGTCGTCGTTCCCTGTCCCATTTCGAAGTGTTTCAGGACGACGGTTACGGTGCCGTCGCTCGAGATTTTGACAAACGGGTTCAGGGGTGCCGTCGCGTTTCCTGCTGCCAGTAGCCCGGTTGGTGAAAGGCCCACGGTCAGGGCTGCCCCGGCGGCAATCGTTCCCTGGAGAAACGAGCGTCTTGTGGATTGGATGGTCATTTTCAGGCCTCCAGCTTGTCGGCTGCGTGGTGAATCGCGGCGCGGATGCGTTGGTAGGTGGCACAGCGGCAGGCATTTCCGCTCATGGCGCTGTCAATGTCTTCGTCGGTCGGTTTCGGCGTTTCAGTGAGCAGTCCAACAGCCGACATGATCTGGCCGGACTGGCAGTAACCGCACTGCACGACGTCCAGTTCGCGCCACGATTCCCGGACCGCGGTGGCGACCTTTCCGGTGACGCCTTCGATTGTCGTGACCTCGCTGTCGGTAACATCTTCCACCAGGGTTTGGCAGGAGCGGACCGGTTCTCCGTCCACGTGCACGGTGCAGGCGCCGCAGGATGCGACGCCGCACCCGAACTTGGTGCCCGTGAGGTCAAGGTCGTCGCGAATGACCCACAACAGGGGTGTCTCGGGTTCGGCGTCGACGGTGCGCCGCTCGCCATTAATTGTGAGGGTAATTGACATGGGTGGTGGCCTCCCGTGGGTTGGAGATGTAGGTTGCGCCGGCAATCAGCATATGATGTCCGGTGCGGATGCGGGTACAAGGCAGAACGGCGTCTTCGTTCCGGACCGCATTTCATCGTGCGTATGTGAGGTAAACTACACTGAGCAGTTTACATGCAAGCTCAAAAATGTAAACCCTTCAGTGTACCTTTTTCACTAGGGTAGCTGGCATGACAAATGTGACAGGAATCGGGAGGGCGCGCCGATGGCACTGATGGCGGAAAAGCACAGGCAGATTCTGGACGCGGCCGTCGCGGTTTTCCAGGACCTGGGCTATGCCTCCACGAGTATGGATTGCATTGCCGCGCGTGCCAACGTGTCCAAGCGTACCGTTTACAATCATTTTGAAAACAAGGAGGCGTTGTTCCATGCGATCCTGGACCGGATGGCCGAACAGGCGAATCCGGCGCTTGACATTACCTACGATCCCGCGCGCCCGATCCGCGAGCAATTGGTTGAACTCGGATGGGGTGAAGGCAAGTTGTTGACGTCGCCGGCATTTATGGGGCTGGCACGGCTTGTGGTCGGCGAAATCATCCGTGATCCGGTTCTTGCGGGCAACATGAACTCCAAGCTCGACAAGGTTCCCGTATTTCAGAAATTCATGGTCGCGGCGAGTGCCGACGGCGCCATTGTGACGCCGGATCCCAATGTCTCCGGAGAACAGTTTCTCGGCCTGATCAAGTCACGCGCCTTCTGGCCGTTCATCTTTTCCGGGCAGGCTGTGACCGAGGACCAGATGGAGCGGGTCGTCCAGGAAACGGTCGATTTTTTTCTGAAGTCTCACGGCCAATAGCCAATCGGCGCCCTCGGGCACATCGGCGCTCAGGGCATCATGCCCTTGCACAAATTCCAATTTGGGATGATCATTGACGCAATCATTCAACGCGACGAACGAAAGCCGCGGGGTGAGGCGACACAATACAATGACAACCGGGAGAAAGCGCATGTGCAGAGTGTTTGCGGGACAGGATCCCGACGGGTACAAGCCCGTCAACCGGTCGGTCCGGATTGCCGGACATTCGACCAGCATTCAATTGGAGGCGGCGTTCTGGGTGCTCCTGGACGAGATCGCCGCAAGCCAGCAATTAACCACGCCGAAATTTCTGACCCAACTCTACGATGAGGCCATAGAAATCAACGGCGACGTGCCGAACTTCGCCTCGATGCTGCGAACGACCTGTGTTCTTTACCTGAACGGCCACAGGCCATCGGAGGAAGAAGTCGCTGCGCTGCAGACGGAAGCGGCCTGAAGCGCAAGGGGATGAAACCCCTTGCACTTCCACTTCGTGTCGGATGGATCAATGGATCCACTTGTTGACCGTGTCCATGTTGTTCTTGACCCAGTCTTCGGCCACGTCTCGCGGATCGAGCTTGTCGCGGCCTATCTTCAGGATCCATTCATTGACGACCGCTGGGTCAAGCGTCATCTGGCTGAGAAATTTCGCTGCAGCAGGATTGCGCTGTTCCAGTGATTTGGAATAGGCGATATAGATTTTGGCATCCTGGCTGGCGCAACCGAACGTCGAGGCTTCGAGCCAATCTTCCTTGTCCAGATTGACGTCTTCGCAACCGTCGGTGCGGGCCGGTTCTTCGAGCGGCGTGATGTCGTAGGCGGCGTGGACCCATTCCGGCGTCCAGTAATAAAACAGGATTGGCTTTTCGCGCGCATAGGACGTCTTCAACTGACCCTTGAACGTTGCGTCGGGAATGATTTCGGGTTCCCAGAGTTCCGACAGGCCGTAGCTCTTGAACTTTACCTGCCACATGCGGGTCGATTTCCAACCGGCATCTCCGGCCCAATATTCGCCCTTGCCGTTTCCGTCCTTGTCGAACATGGCGGCGATCTCCGGATTCTTCAGATCCTCGACCGACTTTACCCTGTCGGCCATATAGGACGGTACATACATTTTCTGGGTGCCGAGATAATATGTGTTGTGGGCAACGGTTTTTGCACCGTCGATATATTTGTCCCAGATCGCCTGCCTGTTCGGCATCCAGAGATCGGTGTAGACGTCGGCTGATCCGTCGCCCTTGTCCATGCCCGCCGCGATGATCGACCCGTCCGACAGGCCGGATTTGATTTCGGCCTCTGAGTCCAGAGGCCCCTGGATCACCGCCTGGATGACATGGCCGATGGCCTTGGCGCCGGTCCATGTCAGGTCCGAGATCGCGACTTTTGCGTCGGCGGCAAGACCGATTGCGGTCGAACCGAGCATGAGGGCCGTGCTCAGGGCGAGCGTGTTAACGAGTTTCATGGTTTTCTCCCTTTTCGAGTTTTCAGGCGGGCCGAGACGAGCGGTCCGTTGCGCTGGTTAGTGACGAACCCTGTTCGCCTTTTGCACCACCCGGTCGATCATCATCGCCAGCAGCGCAATTCCGATTCCGGCCAGCACACCGCGACCGGTTTCCGTGTTTTCAAGGGCTTCGGTAACGATGTAGCCCATGCCTCCGGCGCCGATCAGGGC
>JGI12316J15310_10001042_pt13 | contig 14861 bp, 12 predicted proteins | sample MarCyaLeptolynsp_FD_15310 | JGI IMG/M metagenome (IMG submission 15310)
CATCTTTTTGATCGTCAGGGTCATCGAGAAGTTTGGCAAGCTTGGCATCGATCTCCGCATCCGTTTCCGGCGTATCATCGCCGTCCTGGGTGCGATTGCCGGCGGAGGTTTGCGATTCCTCCTCACCATCCGCGGCAACAGCCGATGCGGAACCTGTCTTTGCTGCGGTCTTTTCCCAATCGGCAACGGGACCAGCGACTTCCATCGGCCCTTTGTCCGGTATGATCAGTCCAAGGAGTGCGGCAACCGCAAGACACAGGGGCGCAAAATATTGCGTCAGGTCCACAACATCCGTCCAAGGTTGAACGAACGTCGCCGCATAAGCCGAACCGGCTGCTCCCAGCATGAACGCCGCGTGGATCAAGGCCAGGAAAAGTCCGGCACGATGTGGTGGCGCGCGATCGTTTCCAAGAGCGTAAAACAGGACGTTGGATCCGGTGAAAAACCCGCCCGCGACCAGCAGCGCACCGATGTGCAGCGGATTTACTGAGGGTGCGAATGCCAGAATGGCAAAAGCCGCCGCAGCGATCAGTTGAAACAGAAACAAAACGCCGCGCCGTCGCCCGATTCCGTCACTCATTAACCCGGCAATGAAGCTGCCAAGTGCAAAGCTCAGGACAAACAGGGCGGCAATTTCCCGCGTCTCCAGCCCGCTGAGGGACTGTGCCGGCGTCACGTCGTTGACGATCCATATCGGCGCGTAGACACCGACCGGAACCGCGGCAAACGCTGCAGCCGCAACGATCAGCCAGAGACGCGGCCTGACCAGAACGGACCCGATTTCGCCGAGCAATTGACGCATGAACCCCTGTCGATCCGCTCCGTCCTGAACCGGCCTCACGTAACTGAAAAGAGCAAACAGCAGCGCAAGCAACACCGCTCCGCCAGCAGCAAAATAATAACGCCGCGGCAAGTCCAGCAGCGACGCCGAGGCTTCGGCGGACAGATACCACCAGCCGATGGCGGCAAAGCCGACCGCCTGGACCAGCGCCGCACAGGTCGCGAAACGGGCTTTGTCGAAAGACCGTGCGGCAATATACAGCGCACCGACAAAAGCAAACGCCGCTCCAATCGCATGCAGCGCCCGCCCTGTCGCACCGACGGCCGGGACCTGGACCGCAACGGAAAGCACCAGCCCCAATGCCGACAGGGCCGCGCAGGACATGAGAATGCGTCGCGCACCGTAACGGTCGAGCAAAAATCCCACGATCAGTTGCAAGGGGATATAGACCGCCGGAAGCATCAGGATCAGCAGCGAATAAGCATCCGCATCAAGGGAATGCAGTGCGGAAATTTCCGAAGGGTAATAGAGCGGCAAACCGCCGCTGACGACGCTGTGGGCGAAATAAAGTCCGGCAATCAAAAGCGCTATAGAACCGAGAATCCGCATCAAATCACTCCACTCGCAATATTGCCGGGAATCAGGAGGATGACCCCTGGCACAAGCCCGCCGGGATCAGGCATAGCGCGTTTATACAGTCCGGTTCAACCATTTGCTGGAGGCCGAGTGTGGGCATATTCGAGCCTGTACGGGACCGGCAAGTTTGCGGATCTGATGGCGTTTCACCACACACGCTTCCAATGCCGGAAGTCAGGGCCTCGCGCGCGCGCCCGAAAAGTCATCCACGCGGCCCGAAACCGGCGTCAGCGCCTCACCGGCAACCACAAGCTTGTAATGCAGGCTGTCGGTCTCAGGGGTTTCGGGCTTCGGCTGTTCCCCGGCAAGGTCGACTTTCAGCCCGATCCGGGCATCGTAAAGGGGGATGACGGAACCCACATCGACAACGCCGGGTTCGGCGGAAATTGCCTGGATTGCGGCCAATTGCACACCGGAACTCAATCGGCTGCGCAATTCCTGTTCAACGAAGAAGGCGACCTTGGCATATCCGGCCTTGGTGAACCCGATTCCGTCCTTCAGCCGCAATTGCCTGACCCGGCCTTTGGTGTCCGGACCGTTCGAAGCATATTGGCCGTTTTCACCGGTGAACGAATCCCAAATATCAATGGAGACGCCACCGGCGAGGGTGACATTCTCGCGATAGATCGCACTTACCTTGCTGGCATGATCTGAAAGGGCGGGATCCTTCATCGGCGCCAGGCCGACCCAGAATACCGGCGTTCGGCGCTCGGCCAGCTGGTTGAGAAGCGCCTGGACCCGCTGACCATAGGCCCGCACCCAGGCTTCGTTTTCCGGTTGGATCAACCCGGTTTCCGACGAAATTCCGACAAAATCGTTCGCGCCGATCATTACGACAACAACGTCGGCGACCTTGTTCTCCAGCACACCACCGATCGTACCGGGCCAATCGGTCGGTTTTTTCGAAACCAGTCCGGACCCGTCCTTGGTTTCCCGCAGGATCGCGATATCTGCCGATTGGGCGAAGGCCATATCAAGTGCGTTGTAGAGGCCGCGTGCGAAATTGTCGCCGACCACAAGCACACGTTTCGCATCGGAATTCTTGCGAACCCGGACAATCTCGCGCTTTTTGACCGCGCGCGGTGCGTGCGAGCGCTGTTTGCGATCACGACGAAACAATCCGCGCCGCTTCTGGTTCTTGGGCGGACCGAAGAGTTTCAAAAGCGGGCTGAGCGGATTCCAGCCACGGCGCTTTTTGGCCTGGGCCTGTGCAGAATCGAACATTCCCTGCCCGACCATCGAGGGGACCGTATGGAAGCCCAGGGCAAGCGCAATGATCAATACCAGCCGGATCGCGATGGATTGCATGTGTCACCCGAAAAAGAGTTTCGATACACCGGAGCAGGATAGACCGGCGACCATATTTCCACAATGGCGTTTTCGCCGCGTGTGCCGTGCGCCGATCTTCAATATCCGCTTTTCGCCTGCCGCGCTTGATCTGCCTGAGATCGAACAAAAGCGGTTCGCGCAACGAAATGTCTGCAGCGTGTTGCGTGACCCCGATTTTACGCGACACGCTGTAGGTACCGGAGCAACAGCGAACGTGCAAGCTCGGCCTGCATGAGCGGTAAATGCGCCACAGCCCGGTGTTTTCGATTGTTGCCCTCCCCGGGTTATCGGCGCGCCTACCCGCCGCGCAACCGTCGCAGCAGCGACTGTGACGCATAGCCATCGCTCACCAGACCGGAAGAACGCTGAAAATCGCGGACGGCCTTGCGGGTTTTCTTTCCGGCGCGTCCATCCACACCGCCGGTGTTGAACCCGCGCCGGGTGAGCAGTTTTTGCATTTCGCGCACTTCGTCATAGGAAGACAGAGGCGGATTGCTTTCCGGCCAGGATTGTTCAAACGGCCCGCCACCGCGTATGCGGTCTGCCAGATGACCGACGGCGAGCGCATAGGAATTGGCATTGTTGTAACGTTTGATCACACGGAAATTCTTCACCATCAGGAAAGCCGGGCCTCCCGCACCTGTGGGAAGGAAAAGTCTGGCCTTGTCGCCCGGTCGCGGAAATCTGCGATCACGTGTCCGCGTGATACCCAGCCGGTTCCATTCGGCCAGCGTTTTCTCGGTCTTTTCGTCCGCAAACGAGAAATTGAAACGCCGCGGCAAAATCACTTCATAGCCCCATGTTTCGCCGCGCTTCCAGCCGGATTCCGAAAGATAGTTCGCGGTCGACGCCAAGGCATCGGGTATGGAGGTCCAGATATTCCGGCGCCCATCGCCATCAATATCGGCGGCGTAGGCATTGTAGGTTGTCGGTATGAATTGCGTGTGGCCCATCGCGCCGGCCCAGGAGCCGGTCAGAACGTCTTGCGGCGTGTCTCCACGCTGCATGATCTTCAGCGCGGCGATCAACTGGGTGGTTGCGAATTTTTTCCGCTTTTTGTCCCGGTAAGCCAGCGTCGCCAGCGATCGAATGACATTGCGTACGATCTTGGGATTGTCGAGCACGGCTCCATAGGAAGATTCTATGCCCCAGATCGCCAGAACCACATAACGGTCGACCCCGAAACGGGACTCGATGCGATCAAGCCAGGATTTCCATTCCACAGCCTTTTCACGACCGTTCCTGATCCGCTTGTCTGAAACGGCCGAGCCGATATAGTCCCAGATCGGCCGAATGAATTCCGGTTGCCGGTTGGCCAAACGCAAGACGTCCGGATCCGGACCGAAGCCCTGAAAGGCCCGATCGTAGACCGATCGGGATATTCCGGCCGCCCGCGCCTTGGGCCAGAACCCCTTCACCCATCTGTCGAAACCGGCATCGGCCCGTACCGGAGTAGCATTGCTCAAGATCAATGTCCCAAGGACTGCCAGGCCAAGGGCAAAAACAGTCGCAACCCGGATGGCTCGCTTGTAAAACGCCATGAATCTCTCCTGCAAGGCCAGACCCCTCATGTATTCGGCTGGCGATGAATTATCGTTGTATCCGAACGCCCAGTTCGATCGAGTTGGAATTAAAGTCGGAACCATTGGCCGTACTGTCAAGCCGGTCAAAATTGTATTGCGTCGTAATCGCAGCATTGCGGTTCAGATCCCAGGTCAGTCCCAGATTGGCATTGGTGCGGATATCTTCCTGCGGGAAACCTTCAAATCGCTCGAAGGAAACGCCGACACCGGCATCGAGCGTAAGGTTCTTGCGCAGGGAACGGCGCACCGAAGCCGTGCCCGAATAGGTGACCGACCCGGTCGCGCCGCTAATGGTCGTCGGGGCAAAATCCGTGGCCCCCGCCAACGTCACGAGAGTGACCCTGTCGGGCGACCATGTCAGCGAGGCGTCGAAGACAATTCCGCGCAGATCCTCAAGATTTCCATCGTTGACGTTCTCGTTACGGTACCCGGCACTAATCTCGCCGCTCAGTTTCGGCGCCAGATCGAGAACCGCGCCACCGCGGAGCTCGGCGATCGTTGAATCGCGATTGAAGCCGAGCGCATCGCCGTCGCCGTCAAATTCCCGCCGCCCCGCACTTGCTTCGACAAACGGGCGGATCTGGGCATCGTTTTCAAGCGAAACACGCAATGTTCCAAGCACTTCGGTGTTGGAACGGTCATCGGATCCGGTGATCGTGGCACCGCCGCTGCCGACCGAGACACCGAGGGTGCCGCCCGTGAACAAGTCCCGGGTTGCCGAGCCGCCAACCGTCAGGCCGATCAGGCCGACCAGCCGGCTGACCGAGATTTCGGCACCGATAGTCTGGGCGAGAATGCCATCCGTATCGCCGGTTGAAACGTCGGGATTGGACTGGTCTTCCCGCTGCAGATCATAGGTTCCGATCAGATTGACACTGGTTGCCCGCCCGACGTCCACCCGGCCGTTGACGTTGAGATTGGCGGCCGGATCATTATCGTCGGACTGTGATGGAAATCCCTGAAAACTGCCGCGAAAAGTTGCGTCGAGCTGGTGCCGGGACCAGTCCGAACGCGCAATCACTTCCGGTACGATCCGGTAGAACGCACCGCCATTGCCGGTGCTGGACTGCGAGGTGTTGTCGGTGTATCCGCCGGTAACGGTCAACGATGGCAGGACCACGAAACTGCCCAGGCGGAGGCCGAGGGGATCGTAGGTCTGTTCCTGCTCCTGAAACAGCGCGTCCGCGTCCGGACGTCCCGGAAACGTTCGCGCCTGGTCCGTCGCCGAACGCGGATCCCTGGAGAGTGTGCTGCCGCGCAGGGTGCGGGCATCGAGCGGGCCGGTTGCCGGTCTGGGGTTTTCGAGGCCGGACAGGCGGTCGGTCCGGGCATTGCTGTCCAGGGCCGAACCTGTATCGTCGGCGGCATCGGCGTCAGCCTGCGTTGCGGAGTTGGCACCATCCGCGCGCGCGCGCGGCACGGGGGCGTCGTTGCCGTCGTCCAGGTCCCGAAAGACATTGGACCGGTTTGGCGTCGCGCCGGTGTCGCTGTCTGTCGAAAACGCATCGAAGGGATCCGGCAAAGGCGGCAATCCGTCACCTGCCCGGGCATTGGTTTCGGGCGGACGCAGGCCCCGCTGCCGATCGATCCGCCGCTCCGTAAGCGTTCTCGGCGCGACAACGGGAGTAGAGCCCCGCAAACCGGTGTCGGTTTGCGACTGGGCCAGGCACCCTGTCGTTTGAGCAACAAGGAGGGCAATCGCGATGATGGATAATCGAACCATTGCACCAACTCACGAGGCAAAAACACAGCCCGGATCGATCAGCCGATATCCGGACAATGCATTCAGAAACGCCGACACAGTTTCGGCTTTCCGGAACCGGAACCCGATCTGGTCCGGACTAAGGTGTTGCCAAACATCACCAATCGGTAAACTTTTTTGGTTAACAAACTCTTCAGACAGGTGCCGTCTGCCCGGTATTGCCGGAACAAGGACAGGTGACAGGAGAATGGATGCCTTCCACCCCCGCATGGTCGCGCCAAACCAGCAGAAATCGTATTCAACAAGTATTAACCATAACAAATGGTAAATTTTGAAGTATTAATTTTAACAATTGGATCACCTTAAATCCAATATGGTAAATCTAAGGCAGAAAATTCGCGAAAATTAGAAATTATTTAGACCCTCACGAATACATTCTTCAGCAACAAACGCGGAACCGCGACCGAAAACGAGGATCGCTGCCGGAACCCATGTCACTTCGTGCGGCCAGCAGAATGGATCCAGATCGGCAGCGTTTTCCAAGGCAAGCTTGTCAGGACGGCACGGGTACGAGGTAACTGGAATGGATATCGCTACACTCCTGGGAATGATAGCCGGGACAATCGTTGTGATCGTCGCCATTCTCCTTGGCGGTTCGTTGAGCCAGTTCGTCGATGTTCCCTCGTTCCTGATCGTTGTTGTCGGTGGCCTTGCCGCAACCCTTATCCGTTTTCCATTGTCCGGCATCGGCGGCGCGTTCGGAGTCGGCGCCAAGATTGCATTCACGCACAAGAAGGTCGACCCGCGCGAAACCATCGAAAAGCTGGCTGAACTGTCCGACGTCGTGCGCAAAAGCGGACCTCTGGGACTTGAAGGCGTCACGGTGGAAGACCCGCAACTTGCCAAGGGTGTCCAATACATCGCCGACGGGTATGAACCCGGGTTCATTTCCGAAGCCATGGAAAAGGACCGGGACCTTTATCTGACAAGGCTTGAGGAGGGTCAGCGTGTGTTCAAATCCCTTGGCGACGCCGCACCGGCCTTCGGGATGATCGGCACGCTGGTCGGCCTGGTGCAGATGCTTGCATCCATGGACGATCCCGCCGCAATTGGTCCGGCCATGGCGGTCGCCCTTTTGACGACCCTTTACGGCGCGCTGGTTTCCAACCTCATCTGTTTTCCCATCGCCGACAAACTGACCGCCAAATTCAGCGTGGAAGACCTCAACCAGACGCTGATCATTGACGGTGTGATGGCGATCCGGGAAAACAAGAGCCCGGCTTTGATCCGGGAAATGCTGATCGCCTATCTTCCGGAAAAACAGCGCGCCGACTTCACCGAGGCCGAAGCGGCCTGATCTGCGCCAAACAAGGCAAGCGCGAGAAACGTGCTGGACTGAAATCGACCGGAACCCACGACAATGGCGAAAAAACACAAATGTCCCGACGGCCTCCCGGACTGGCTTGTCACCTTTGCTGACCTGATGTCGATCCTGGTGTGCTTCTTCGTCCTGATCATTTCGTTTTCGATCCAGGATCAGCAGAAGATGCAGGTGGTTGCCGGCTCCATGCGCGATGCTTTCGGCGTCGTGAAGGCCTCGAAAAAGAACGGTGTCATTGAGGTCCAGGGCATACCGCAACGCGACTATCTCAAGCGGGTTTCGGCGGTCGAGCAGGACAATGACACGGATTTTGCCGACATTGAACACGACCGCAAGACCAAACAGGGTCCCGAAGCCAACACCCACGACATAGAGCAGACCGACATCGAGCGATCGCGCCAGTTCGCGCTTGCCGCGGCGTCATTGCGTCAGGCATGGGAGGAATTGCCCGATATCACGGAAATCTCGGACAATATCATCGTCGAGGAAACCGATGAGGGCCTGAACATCATGCTGGTCGATCAGGACGGGCGCGCCATGTTCAACGAGGGGTCAAAATTTCCCTATGAAACAACCCGCCGGCTGTTGGCGAAGATGGCGCCGGTGGTGCATGCAATGCCGAACCGGGTCCGCATCACCGGCCACACGACAACGGGCCAGCCGACATTCGACCCGAATTATTCGACCTGGGAATTGTCGGCGGATCGCGCCAATGCGGCGCGTCAGGTGCTTGCCGAATTCGGGGTTGCTTCGGATCAGTTTGAATCCGTCGTCGGCAAGGCGGACTCCGAGCCGTTGTTTCCAAACGATCCGTTTCTCGCATCGAACCGGCGCATCAGCATCCTGTTGATGGCCGAGGCGCCGCCGGTGCCGATCGAACACAAGCCTTAGTTCGACTGCATCTTGGAGCAATTTCACCAATTATTTCAATTGGGTCTATGATGCCGCGAAGGTCCCGCGACACAACGATGTTCTTATTTTTCAACCTCAGGATGAGGCCAGCGGACTTCAAGTCTTTGACACAGCAAGCGAAATTCGTCTCAAGCGGTTCAGGTCAAAATCTGTTGTGTCATGTGCTGATAAGTCGACAAGGTCCTGAATTATGACGCGGTCAAATTAGAGCCAGTCCTGCCGACTTACGGCCTATTCCACCGCCTCGACCGTCAGCCGCGAAGCGTCCGCGGACACGACCCGGACCCGTTGCCCGGCGGAAAGGTCCGGCCCGCTGACCCTCCAGATGGTGTCGTCGATGTTCAAGCGCCCTTCGCCGTTGTCGATCGGTTCGCTCAGCGAATAGATCCGTCCGATGTAGCGGCCCCCTCGGTCGTTCAGGCCGTTGTCGAGATCCTCCTCGGGCCCCATTTTTACAACCAGACGTCCGACAATCACCGCAACCACGGACAGTGCGGCGAACATCAGGATCTGAAATGTCCAGGATGTCGGCACCACAAGGGCAAAAGATCCGACGGCAAGGGCCGCCAGCCCGAACCACATCAGGAACACGCCCGGCACCAGGATTTCGAGCCCGAGCAGGATCAGACCCAGCGCCCACCATGTCCAGGGTCCCAGGGTTTCCGTAATCCATTCAAACATCGCTGTCCCTTTCCTAATTCGAGAGGCGCAACTCCGCCACGCTCTCTACTCGGAGGTCGTGTTGGGAACGCGGCTTGCGCTCGCACGCCGCGCGCCTTTCACTGCCTCTTCGCCAAACGCCTCCTTCGCAACTTCGGCGATACCGGTCAGGGATCCGAGAATCGAGGTTGCTTCAATCGGCAGGATAAGAGTCTTTTGATTTGGCGATGCCGTCAATTGTCCAAGGGCTTCGACATAGCGGTTGGCGACGAAATAGTTGATCGCCTGAATGTCACCCTGCGCGATGGCCTCACTGACCATCTGGGTCGCCCTGGCTTCGGCTTCCGCCGCCCGTTCGCGCGCTTCCGCGTCCCGAAAGGCCGCTTCCCTGCGTCCTTCCGCCTCCAGGATCTGGCTCTGCTTTTCCCCTTCCGCCTTGAGAATCTCGGCCTGGCGATGCCCTTCGGCCTCCAGGATCTGGGCCCGTTTTTCCCGTTCCGCCTTCATCTGGCGGGCCATCGAATCGACCAGGTCGCGCGGGGGATTGATATCCTTGATCTCGATGCGGGTCATTTTCACACCCCACGGCTCCGCCGCCGCATCGACGACGCGGAGCAGTTGCGCATTGATTTCATCCCGGTTGGACAGGAGCGAGTCGAGATCCATCGAGCCCATAACGGTCCGGATATTGGTCATGGTCAGGTTGAGAATCGCGTTTTGCAGACCGGAGACCTCATAGGATGCCCGCGCCGCGTCAAGCACCTGGTAGAAGGTCACGCCGTCCACCGAAACCATGGCATTGTCCTTGGTGATCACTTCCTGGGTGGGAACGTCGAGGACCTGTTCCATGACATTCATCTTCGCGCCAACAGTGTCGAAAAACGGGATGATCAGATTGAGGCCGGGTTTCAGCGTGCGCGTATATCTGCCGAACCGTTCGATGGTCCAATGGAATCCTTGCGGCACCGTCTTCACGCCGGCGAATATCGTGCCGATCACCAGCACGGCAACGATAATAGTAACAATCAGTTCGACACTAATCGGCATGGATTGGATTCCTTCCCCAAGAACAAGATATCGGCGACCGGCGGCCAACCGGAAACGCGCCCCGAACGCGCTAACACCACGATCGAATCGGAATGATCACGCGCGACGGATGTCCGCATGATTTCACATATCCGTGACATATAGGAACGATACGGTCCAATTATAACACCGGACCCTCTATCCGATGGACTGCCTGCCGCATGTCGCGTTTGATCTGCCTCGGATCGAATGAAAACGCTTTGCACAACAAAAAGTCTGCGGCTTGTCGCGTGATTCCAAATTCACGCGACACGCTTCAGGCTCCGTCAGATCCACCCCTGCAATTCCCGGTCGACGATCGTCTTGATGACGCGCATACCGTCTTCGGAATCATTGAGGCAGGGAATCAGGGCGAATTTCTCGCCGCCATTTTCTTCGAAGATTTCCCCGTTCTGCATGGCTATTTCCTCAAGCGTCTCGACGCAATCCGCTGAAAAGCCCGGTGTTATCACCGCCATGCGCTTGACACCGTCCCGGGCAAGCGCCTCGACGGTTTTGTCCGTATAAGGCTGCAGCCATTCCTCCTTGCCGAAGCGGGACTGAAAGGTGATGCGGAGCCGGTTTTCGTCCCACCCCAGACGTTCCCGCATCAACCTCGCGGTCTTGTGGCACTGGCAATGGTAAGGATCGCCTTTCAGGAGATAGCTCTTCGGCAATCCATGAAAGGAGGCAAGGATCACTTCCGGTTCGAAATCGAGACGGGCAATCCCCTCTTCCAGCGATTTGCACAGAGCCTCGATGTAAACCGGATCGTCGTGATATGGCGGCAGGGTTCGGATCGCCGGTTGCCAGCGCATCCGCATCAGGGCCTCAAACGCCTTGTCGTTGGCCGTCGCCATGGTCGCGGCCGCATATTGCGGGTAAAGCGGCGCCAGGAGAATTCGGTCGCATCCCGCCGCCATCATGCTTTCGAGCTTGCCCTTGATTGCCGGATTGCCGTATCGCATCGCCCAGTCGACATGAATTTCGACGCCGTCGCCGCCATCCTCCGCCGGCGCCAGATCCGCCGCCAGCAAATCAGCCTGGGATCGGGTAATGGTTCTCAGGGGAGACTCGTCCAGTTCCCGATTCCAGATCGCATCATAGGCCTCGCCCGACGCTTTCGGCCGTGTCGTCAGAATGATCAGGTTCAGGATCGGCCACCAGACAAATCTGGACACTTCGATGACCCGGGAGTCCCAGAGGAACTCCTTGAGGTAGCGGCGCATGGACCAATAATCGGTCGCATCGGGAGTCCCCAGATTGATCAGCAGCACCCCGACCTTGCCCAGCTTCACAGGTGGATGGTCCGCCGGCACTTTGACCTCTCGGCAACTCGGCTGTTTCGTCATCAAATCCACGTCGTTGGTCCCATTCATCCGTTGCTGGTGCCTGTTCTATCCTTCGACACTGCCAAAGACTATATGCAATCGAACACGTCATCGTGCGCACCTGATACGTTAAGCGCGAATTAAACGGTTCACAGGTAAAGTGACTTTCAGACCGGAACCCCTGTCCGAGCCCCCGTCAATGAACAGATCCCTGGACGATCTATCCGTACTGATCGTGGAAGACAACGCCTTCACGCGCAAACTGATGCGCAGCATGTTGCGTCAGATTCCGGTCGGCGAAATCCAGGAATACGACAATGGCCGGGATGCGTCGAAGCTGCTCGTTTCAAAGTATTTCGACGTCGTGCTGCTGGACTGGATCATGCCCGGCTTTAATGGCGGACAATTTCTCGAAAACCTGAACGCGCGCCGGCAGAAACCAGGGGCTCAGATTCCCGCCGTACTGGTGGTCACGGCGAATGCCAGTCGGCAGGTTGTCCTGGAAGCCGCGCAACTCGGTGCTGACGGTGTCATCGCCAAGCCGTTCTCGGTATCGGTTCTTCGCGACAGGATATCCGCCGTTGTCAATCGTGATGGGATCAATGCCGCAAAACAGGACAATATCGAGGTTCCATCACCATCGAATGAGCCGGATCCATTGCCCGAAGCCGAGCCTGTCGATGACGCGGCGATTTTCATCTGATTGCGCGCTATGACTGCGAGCCCTTGCCCGACGGGGACTCCATACGATGGTCCGGCAGCCGGCCGACGGCCTCCAGTCCGGCTACTCGATATAATATCTCTTGGCGGTCTGAAACCAGAAATCGACGATCGTATTCAGGATCTGGCTCATCCCGTCGAGCGAATCCACCTTGCTTACAACCGCATTGGCACCCTCGTTGTAAGCCGCCTTTATGACATCCTCATCGGTGCTTGTCGTAAACACGCAGATCGGAACCGCGGAATAAACGGAATGACGCCGCAACTCACGGATGAATTGGTTTCCGTCCATGACGGGCATGTTCAGGTCGAGCAAAATCAGATCCGGCAGGCCGGATTTGTCCCCTGCCCCGCACTTTTCGAGGTAGTCGAGCGCTTCGCGGCCATTGGCGCACGACTCGATGTCGACCGATATCGGCGCCCGACCTATGATCCTCTTGATGATATGCACGTCATCAGGATCATCCTCAACCAATAGAATGCGCGCATCTGTCTCCGACGTATGCCCGGACATCTTTGCCATCATAAGCCTTGCCTCTAAAGAGTATTCGATAGTCCGCCGCGGATTCGAACACGCCCCCGATCCAACTGTTATATGATAGACACCTAAATACAAGGAATCCGTATATTCGACATGGGAAAATGTGTATTGCTCATATGGTGACAAAATACGCGCCGTCACCCGGGCTTCCTTCCTGATCAGGATCAATTCGCGAGGGTCGGTCCAGCAACATCCGCGTTGGCGGCCGCAATGTGCTCGGTGCCCGCTACGGCGGGTCGCGTGAAATTGGCTTCACGCAACACGCTGCAGACCTCTTGCAGTGCAAATCGTTTTGTTCGATCTGAGGCAGATCAAACGCGACATGCGGTAAATCAATCGTAGGATCGTTCATCCGAGATGATCTTGCCGTCATTCGGCAGCGTTCCCGGCTGTACCGGTTCGATCGTTCCGGACAGATTGGTAACATCCCGGAGGGCCGTGGCGGCCACGGCAGTGAAATCATCCTGGGGATCGCCGATTTCTATCTTCAAGGTCATGACATCCTGTTCCCCGGACCGCTCCACGATCAGACGGGCCTTGCCGGCACCGGACAGGCGGCGAACCACCGCATCGATCTGTTTCGGATCGACAAACATGCCTTTGACTTTCGTGCGTTGATCGGCCCGTCCCATCCATCCCTTGATGCGCATATTCGTCCGTCCGCAAGGGCTCGGCCCGTCCAGGATCCCGGACAGGTCGCCGGTTCCGAAACGGACCAGCGGATAGACGGAGTTCAGACTTGTAACCACGATTTCGCCGACTTCACCGTGCGGTACCGGGTCGTCGGTTCCAGGGCGGACGATCTCCACGATGATGTCTTCATTGACAATCATGCCTTCCTGCGCAGCCGATTCATAGGCGATGACACCGAGATCGGCCGTCGCATAACACTGGCTTACGGCAACGCCACGATCCGCATATTCGCGGCGCAGCGAGGGAAACAACGCTCCACCCGACACCAGAGCGTGACGGATCGAGGACACATCGCGTCCCTGTTCGGCGGCATAATCGAGAAGAATCTTCAAATAGTCCGGGGTTCCCGTGAAGCCGTTCGGCCGCAAGGTCCGGATTGCCTCGACCTGGGCTTCGGAATTTCCGATTCCGGCGGGAAACACGGCACAGCCGAGCGCGCGTGCACCCTCATCAAGAATGAACCCGCCCGGCGTCAGATGATAGGACAGGGAATTGTGAACGATGTCGCCTTTGCGAAATCCGGCGGCGAACAGCGCTCGCGCGCCACGCCAGGGGTCGGTTCCGGCGCCCTGGGGTTCCCAAACCGGGCCGGGCGACATGAAAATCCTGGAATAGTCCCCCGCATGTCCCGCGACCAGACCGCCGAACGGCGGTGCTTCCGCCTGCCGGCGCATCAGTTCGTCCTTGCGCATGATCGGAATCTGCGCGAGGTCGGCGCGGGATTTGACCGCCGCCAGATCGATACCGGCGAGATGATCGCCCCATCCCGGACAGGTCGCGGCGATCTCCTGCAACGAATCCGCAAGGCCGGCGAAAAGAGCGTTTTCCCTTTCCTCCGGGTCAAGGGTTTCCAGATCGTCGAAATAGTCATTCATTGCCGCACAGTCCATATCTGATCGAAAACAGGTTAATCACGTCGTTCGACACTGCAGACGGTCCTGGCCTGTGACCGTCATCGCGTCGGCGCGCTCGAAGCCGGTCCGCGTAGCGCAGACCGGTGTCACATTGCCGGATTCTCCGTCAGGCAAGCCACCGCTTGCGGCGCTTGTAATGTTTGACGTCTCGGAATGACCGTCGGCCTTCTCCGCCCACGCCAAGATAAAACTCCTTGACGTCCTCGTTTTCGCGCAGCGCCTTGGCATCGCCGTCCAGAACGATCCGGCCACTTTCGAGGATGTAGCCGTAGGTCGCATATCTGAGCGCGATATTGGTGTTTTGTTCCGCCAGCAGAAACGACACACCTTCGTTGGTGTTAAGCTTTTTGACGATTTCGAAGATTTCCTCGACCAGTTGCGGCGCCAGCCCCATGGAGGGCTCGTCCAGAAGGATCATGGTCGGTCGCGACATCAGCGCGCGTCCGATTGCGCACATCTGCTGTTCGCCGCCGGACGTATATCCGGCCTGGCTGGAGCGGCGCTCACGCAATCGGGGAAAATAGTTGTAGACCATTTCAAGGTCTTGCTTGATCGCGCGGTTCCCGTCCCTGCGGGTATAAGCGCCGGTCAGGAGATTTTCCTCGATCGTCAG
>JGI12316J15310_10000060_pt54 | contig 14835 bp, 13 predicted proteins | sample MarCyaLeptolynsp_FD_15310 | JGI IMG/M metagenome (IMG submission 15310)
CGGCGCTCCAGTTCGGCAGGGCCCTGCCCCGTGCATCCACAAGCGTGAGACCGATGATGTCATCGGCTTCGCGCCGGATTTCAGAAATCGTGACCTTGCGTGCAATGTCACGCCGGAGCGGCGGACCGACGGGAAAGTGGCGCTCACCGCGCGCAAGCCCCGGATCGCGCCGCTCGGGATTGTCGCCGGGCTCCCATTCCACCCAGACTTCTTCCGGGCCACGGAATGAGGTGCTCGGAACATAGGAGAACGCCTGCTCAGAAAGCCTCAGATGCGGCAGACGGCGGGTGAATTCTTCCAGGAAGATTCGCATTTCCATCCGGCCGATATTCTTGCCCATGCACTGGTGGCTGCCGTAGCCGAAGGTCAGGTGATCAACGGCATTGTCCCGGTAGATGTCGAACCTGTCGCCGTCTTCGAAATGGCGTTCGTCCTGGTTGCCAGATGCCTGAACGATGAGAAGCTTGGCCCCTTGCGGCAGCTCCACACCGCCGAGCAGAGCCGGCGCCGTTGCCTGTCTGCGCCAGGCAACAATCGACCCGGCGTAGCGCAGACATTCCTCGACCGCATTGGGAATGAGGCTCGGGTCATTGCAGATGTCTTCCCAGGCCTGGCGGTGGCTCAGCAGCGTCTTGAACATGTTGGCCGAGGCAAGAGAGGTGGTCTCATGTGCGGCAACGATGATCGCCATCATCATGGAATGCACGTAGCTGTCGGTTACCACCTCCGGCATCTGAGCGTTCTTGCGGATGGTTTCATGCATCCAGCCGGTGCCGTCCGGCTCCTGTTTCATTCGCTCGATGATCCTGCCCGCATATTGCCAGAACTGCCCCACGGAATGAGCAACCGCGATCTGCTGTTCGTCGGTCGGCTTGCCCCAGGTGTTGACGGAATGCGCCACGGAGAAGGTCTTGAAAACCGCGATCTCGTCCTCGGGCACGCCCAGAAAATGCAGCGCGACGTTCAGCGGCACCTCGTAAAGCAGCGCGTCGACCAGGTCGACACGGCCGCTCTCGATGAACTGATCCATTTTCTCGCGCGTCAGCCGCCGCACCATCTCTTGCTTGGCTTCCAGGTTTTCCGGCAGAAAATGATCCATCAGCACCCGCCGCCGTTCCATATGCGCGGGCTCATCCTCGTTCACCATGGTCCGATTGAGCTGATAGCCGTAGCTCTTCAGAACCTCCATCGCTTCTGGCGGAGCCGGTGTGATCTTCTCAAGGGCAATGCAAGGCGAATAGAGGATGTTGTCGCGAAAGACCGCCTTGATGTCCTCGTAGCGGCTGACAATCCAGTATCCAAGTTTCTCACTGAAAAATACGGGCAGTTGCGCGCGTGACCAACGCAGCGCTTCGGCAGGATCGGCCTGGTAGGGCGCGTCAAACGGGTCGAATTCGGCAGCCTTGCGTGAATACGGGCAAGCGCCCCCTTCAGCGGCACCGCCGTCCGTCCCGTTCATACCCGCCATCTTTCACCCCCGCCGCGTCACGTCTTGTGCGTATCATCGGCACTATAGAAAAGAAATTCAGCCTGCGCGAGATTCGGACCTTCATGCTCGACACTGGTTGAAAACGGCTCATCCTTCGAGGCGGCATAAGTTTGCGCGACCTCAGGTCGGGACGCCGAGTTGTCTCCCGGATTTGTCCTCCGAATGAGGTGAGAGGTCGCAAGAGGCGCAGGCAGGCAGTCGGCTGGCCTACCCCACGAAGTCGATAACGATCATGCCCTGGGCGCGGCCTCTTCCCTGATACGCGAGCGCCTCCATGGCGCTGAAGGGCGCGAAAAAAGTGGCGTCGACCACTGGCCTGACCGCGCCTGTTTCAACCAGGTCGCGGACTGTGGGCAGATGCGAATGGTCCGGCGCCATCGGGACAAATGTGTACCGTGCACCTTTCTTTTTTGCCTTGCGCCTGAGATCACGCGCCCTGAACCAGAGAACCTGCCGCATCAGAAGATTGAAGCCCAGCTGTTTCGCAGCGCTGTCGTCAATGGGACCAAAAAGGCTGATGACGGCCCCGCCCGGCCTGATCACATCGAACGCGGTAAAAGTGGCATCACCCCCGAGCGTGTCCAGCACCAAGTCCAGATCACGCACTTCGTCCCTGTAGTCAACGAGCTGATAGTCGAGAACCTCGTCTGCTCCAAGCTCCCTGACCCACTCGGCATTTTCAGTGCTTGTCGTGGTGAATACCGTAGCGCCGAGAAACTTTGCATATTGAATTGCGAAAGAACCGATCGCGCCGCCGCCTTCGTGGATCAGAATTCGGTCGCCTTTTTTCGGAGCGTATTTCTCAAAAGCCTGGATAACCGCGCTTCCGATCATCAGGAGACCAGCCGCCTCGCGGAAATTGGCACTTGTGGGCATTTCCCCGACATACATCGCATGCGCAGTGTGAAATGCAGCAGTCGTGGTAAAACCGGCATTCGGTACATAGCCGAATATGGCGTCTCCAAGGTCGCGGCCTGTCACGTTTGCACCCTTGGCGACAACGATACCGGAGATGCAAAGCCCGCATCCATGTGGAAACTTTGTCTTCACGACATGCGTGTTCTTTCCCTCCTCGGCAAGAAAGTCGGCCGGATTAACGGCGGCGGCATGCACCTTGATCAGGACCTCTTCGCGCCCCGGTTTCGGTCTGTCGCGGCGATCACGGGAAAGAGCGGTTTCACCCGCATCCCCGCCGCGCATTTCGGACTGGAACTCAATCATCGCCTTGACCAGTCTTTTGTGCCTGGCACGCAGCGCGCGTCGGCCGACTTCCGAAGAACCCAAGGTTCTGCGTCCGGGGACCGACGGTAAATCATCTTGATACCGGTATCCCACGATCTCCAGGAACATGCGCGGAAAGGCGGGAACGCCCGCACAAATGCGGGTGCGACAGGTGAAGACCCTGCGCGACGACTTTCAACCGGTAGGAACGTGCTGGCTGCACCCGGGCCCTGCACTTCCGGCTCAGCGCCGCGGTGCGCACCATTTGCGGGCCTTGGGCTTGGCCGGCAAAAAAAGCTCATCATATTCTGGACGCCTCACTTGACAGACGCCCCCACACACAAACGAATCTGTAGCAAGAAAAAGGTAAAAAAGTAATATATTGGTATCTCAATGAAATATAATCGGAATAAATATGAAAATTTTTTTGTAATTTACTTTTTAATACAAATATATAGTTCGCTTTAGCGGCGTGCGGCATATTGTTCCAGCCCTCCTATGTTTGAAAGCCACCGCCCGGCTCGCACAGAATCCGCATCTTTTCTTGATCCAAAAAAGGAAACAGCGTGGATGCTTTGGTCAAGTCATGGCAGGACCCTCAAGCAGTGGTGTTGTTTCGGGTACCGCGTCTATGTCCTTCTTGCCTGGCGCCTCCCTACAGGCGCACAGGGTTCGTGTTCATTCTGCTGCTGAGACTGCAGGAGTGTCGGACTCACCCGGCAGCTTCATTTCCGCAAACGCGCGGTCGCAGCTGATCGCTTGCTGGATGCCGTCCTCCACAAAATCGAGAGCAATGGGACACTGCACATTAGGCAGCGCGGTGACATCGTAGAGTCCAGCTACCTCTCCCTTGATGCGCAGCCATTCAATGCTCTCGCAGGAAAAACGGGAGCGCAGATCCGGGGCTTCGCCGCACTATTCCCCACATCCGTCATGCCATGGCTTGACCCTCTGCTGTCCGGTTTAAGACGAAATGGGTCCCTCTGGGCGCGCTTGCGTATGTCGACTTGTCATCCCTGCTGAAGCGCAGCGGAAGGCAGGGAACCAGTAACCCCTTGTTTCTCCCGCTTTTTCTAACCTGAGGCCACACGGCGTACTGGATCCCGGTCTTGCCGCTTACGCGCCAAACCGGGACGACAAATACGGGAAACAGTCCTTGTCCCAACTTGACGCTGAACGGATTACTGCTTCTTTCTCAATGACATAAGTTCGACAGCAAATTCCAAACCGGACAGCAGTGGGTTTAACCCTGCAATCCATTCCGATTGCCCTCTGCTCGGGAGAGCTCCCCGAATGGCACCGTGGAATGGATCCCGGATCAAGTCCGGGATGACGTCGGTGGTGATGGCTCGTCCAGAAGAAGCGCTCCGCCGAGTTCTGTCCTCACCCACGTCCTCATCCTGAGGAGGACCGCAGGGTCCGTCTCGAAGGATATGCAGCGGGCGCAGACGTGCGGAGCCCATCCTTCGAGACAGGCCTCCGGCCTTCCTCAGGATGAGGTGGCAATGCTTGTCGGTACCAAACGCCCCCCTTTCCGCGGACGCAGCGCAGCGCAGATACGGGGCCCCAACGCACAATCCGCCACATCCCTCGTTGCAGGGTTTAACCCTGCGATCCAGTCCGATTGCTCTCTGCTCGGGAGAGCTCGCCGAATGGCACCGTGGATTGGATCCCGGAGCATTTTGGCATGACGATCGCCCGATCAGAGGCCTTGCCCCCAGGCGTTTCCGGTCCTGCCGCAATTCTGCTGTGATGTCGTTATCTGCTTGGGGTCAAATTCGAATCATGTCTTTTCCGGAGCCCCAGGTGATCGAGACAATATCGGGTTCAAAGCCCGCCAGACTTGCCGTTGCCGCCCTGGCAGTGCTGGTACTTGCAAGCTGTCAGAGCGAACGGTTTCAAACACCACCCTTCTACAAGGACCTGGCGCGCGTCGACGGTGAGGTCGACGCGGCGACGGCAGCCCAGATGATTTCGCAGTACCGGATCAACAACGGTCTGTCTGCCGTCGCGCCCGACGGACAGCTGACCGGCATTGCAACATCGCAGGCCGAGGCGATGGCAAAGGCAGGCAGCGTGCAGGCCTCGCTTGCACCGGACCAGCAGCTGGCGACCCGCATGTCGTCCATCGGTGAGCCGAAGACGGCGGCCGCCGAGAACGTCAGCGCCGGATACCGTACATTCGCAGAAGCCTTTTCCGGATGGCGCGAATCGCCCAAGCACAATCAGGTCCTGCTGACGCCGGACGCAACGCGCCTCGGCATCGCAACCGCCTATTCACCGACTGCAAAGCACAAGGTCTTCTGGTCGCTCGTGTTGGCCGCCCCGAGGCCAGGCAGCTGAACCGGCGGCGTCAGTAACGCCTGGGATATCTCGGATAGATCGGCTGGACCGGGCGAACGACGGGCGGTGGACGCCGGTAGATCGGATAGTTACTGCCGTAGCGCGGCACGCCGATATAGACACCAGCGCTCGGAATCGGACGGCCGTAATAGGATCCCTGCACGCCATAGCTCAGGTATCTGCCTGAGACCCATCCCTTGACATTGGCAAAGGCAGCATCGCACCAGGAGAAATTGGCCGTGCACCCGAAGACGGTCACCCCGCCCCCTTGCGGAACGGTTGCCAGAACCGGATAGTTCGTGCCCGGTCCGGCACGCATATTCAGGTTCGCGGTCGTGTAGGCAATCGCGGGACCACCGGATTGGGCCAGCGCAGGCATTGTCATCATGGCCACGGCACACAGCGCCAGCGGCAAGCGGATCAGCATCTTGTTGTTCTCCAGTTTCCATCTCTCCGAAGCAAATCGCCCAGAGCCAATGCCCACACACGTTGAAGATGTGGGAAGACATCATGGCAAAAGTATAGCGCCAAAGCCGAATTGGACAGGTAACGCGCTACGCCGTGAGTTTGGGCTTGCCCGATCACCGCCGTTTCGGCTTCACTGGTCAGACAAGATCAGGGGGACACGCCAGAATGAAATCGTTTCAGAAACTTGCGGCAGCGTCTGCCATTGCGGCAACTCTGCTGCTGGCATCGCAACAGGCCGCAAACGCCTTTGATGCCCACGCCGGCTATTACTACCCAGAGCCGCAAACCAACGAGGTCTATATTTCCGAATTACCGGTTGCCAACGACGCGCGGAAACGCTCGCGCGCTGCCTTCGTCATTGGCCTTGCCGCGCAGAATTTAAAACAGAATCACGCCGCCGGGTATCATCTTTTCGCCAAGGGCGGCGATCTTGAAAAACTGATTATAGTGGCAACCGGCGATGGGCAATACGACACGCTTTACCGACTGCGCGCGCTGCTGGCGGCGCTGACGTCGCTGGCCCGGTCTACGGAGCTTTTCGCCCGCTCCAACCATCCGCATGAGCTCAATTTTCTCGATTTCTGCAAGTTGATCGGCTTCAAGCAGGTCACCGTCACAAACGGCAAGGACATCGCCCACCAGATCAAGATCCGGTAAGCGCTTGGCGCAACTCGATCGTCCCGCAGGTCCTGGCGGGGTCAGCGATTCAGCTTGCCGTTGAGCCAGGCTCGATATTGTGACTTTGTTCCGTAAAACGCGTTGCGATCGACATCGCCCTTGATGCCCGGGATACGGCCTTCCGCAGTATACTGCCAGAACACCCAGTCGTCCCTTTGGTCATAGATGTTTTTCGGATGGGTGGCGACGGAGCGCAGCCAGAACTGCTCCCCCTTCAGCGCACCGACAAGCCTGTCCCGATGAAAGTCGACGGAGGAATAGATCACCGGGCGCTTGCCGTAATGCCTTTCCATCTCGTCGAGGAAAACCTTCATGTCGCGCAGGATCTTGGCGCGCTCTGGCCGCTTGGTACAGGTCTTGGAATGCGCATTCCATTCCATGTCCAGCACCAGCGGAATCGCTCCCGGGTCTTTCGGCACCACTTCCTTCACCCAGGAAATCTGCTCTTCCACCGGGCGGCAGAAATAGTAAAAATGATAGGCACCGCGCGGCACACCGGCCTTGCGGGCCGCGATCCAGTTCTGCGCAAAACGCGGGTCCACATGGTCACCGCCCTCGGTCGCCTTGATCCAGGCGAACTGAACGCCCGACCGCTTGACTTCCTCCCAGTCGATTTCGCCCTGCCATCGGGAGATGTCGATCCCGTGAACGGCATAGTCCTCGGGTGTTGGGTCGGGAAAATCATAGGCCGAACAGGCAGCCAGCAAAAAAGCCAATCCCAGGAACGAACCAAAAAACTTCAATTGCGGCAGCACGGCATCCTCGACAGGTTAACAAACACTTTCTGTCACAGACCAAAATGCGCGGAATTTACTAACGTAGCGTGGATGATTCTTCGCTTTTTGCGCAAAAGTGATCAGTCATTGGCAACGGTTGCAGCCTGAAGGGACAATTCCGAAGAAACAGATTGGAACCACGTTCCCAAGAAAATCAGCGTTGATATTCAAAGATCTGGAGCAATCCGCGAACAAGTCAATGTTATCATGACTAACATCGACACAAAGCCTTGCCGTCGAACAGTTTTCAGCAAATTTATCAATGCAATCTCTTGCATTGCAACCAGTAATACGCATTCCCCTCCACCGGGAAAGCCTGGAAAAACCTAGAAAAACTAGGAACATCCTGAAAAACCGAACTCATTAATTGCGATCCATATGGACTCACCTGCTTGCGGACACTAAAACGTGAAAAAACAAAAAAAATCCGGGGGCATTTATGAACGAGCGTGAAACAAAGATTGTTGAGACAGCTCTTCAACTTTTTTCGCACTATGGCGTCAAGAAAACAACGATGAGCGAAATCGCAACGGCGGCTGGTGTCGCGCGGCAGACGCTCTACAACGCCTATGATTGCAAAGAACAATTGATCTACGACGCCGTGGAGCACCACGTGCGCAAGTCGGCAAGCCTGATTTCACAGGAATGCACGGATGTAGAAGATCTCGGAGCGCGGCTGGATATTGCGTTCATGCATCTGAGCGCGAAACCGTGCGAGATGATGTTGCAGATGCCGCATGGCGAGGAGATCCTTCAGATCCTCGAAGGCATCGACACAAAAAAGAAAAAGAACATCATGCGCATTTGCAACGAGGCCATCGGCACGGCTCTGGAGCCTTTCAGGGACAGGCTGTCTCTGGGGCAAGTGGATTTTGAGGATCTGTGTGAATTCGTCAGGATGTCCTTCGATCAGATCAGGACGAAGTCCGAGGAAAAAGACCAGATCTGCCGCTCGTACGCGCCGCTGAGAAAACTGCTTGAAAACAGCGTCGCTGCCTGACGTTCGGGCCAATCCTGCGCAGATGCGCTAGGAGTGCCGTTTCCCGCAAAAAGGGGGAGGCCCGGCAGTTTGGAGGCTGCCGGGCCTGTTGACTGAGAGGAGGTCAATCTTTCTCAGCCAGATTCTAATCCTGGGATTAGAACGTACGCTGCATACGAACACCGAAGAGGAGTTCGTCGAAGTCGTTGTCGGAGTTTCCGCCCGTACCATCGATGGAGTTGTTGGCGTAACCAACGTCTGCACCCATGACGAAACCGGAAACCGGCTCCCACTGTACAGAACCGTCGATTGCCCAACGGTCGATGTCACCAAATGTGGAAGAGCTGTCTACGTCGATATGTGCGTAGGAGCCGTCCATTGCGAGACCGATGGTCGGGGTAGCCTGGACATACACACCAGCGGACAGGGAGTAACCGGAGTTGGTGTCTCCGTCCGGAGCGTAATCGGATACGCCGGCCAGGTCAGTGATACCGTTACCGATGTAGGACAGAGCGCCGTCAGCGTAGAAACCCTGGAAGTAGATGTTGGAACCAGAGTTCGCGAACGGCAGGTTCACAACGGCACCGGCACCGATTGCCCAGCCGAGGCTGTCTTCATCGCCAGTTGTATTGGTGCTGTTGAAGGCAGCGTCAGGATAAACCTGGTGCAGAGCTGCGGAGAGCTGTGCAGAACCCCAACCCTGGGAAACGCCGAGAGCAGCAACGATGTCAGGCATGCGGGTTCCGCCGTATGCGCCAACTTCACGGTCGGACCGGTCTTCAAGAGCCAGCGTTGCGGAGAAGCCGTTGCCGAAGGCAGCGGTGTAAGCAAGCTGGTTCGTGGTCACATCAGACCAGTCACGCGTGACGACACCGATGAAAGCCTGACCGGTGTAGATGTTGAAGTTAGAACCGAGGTAACCAGCTGTCAGGCCGCCCCACTGGATGTAACCAGCGTCCAGCTTGAAGCCGCTTTCACCGTTGGTGATGTCCATGCGCAGACCGACATATGCACGCAGGGTGCCGAATTCGGTAGCGTTACGAGCATCGAGGTAAGCGTAACCACGTGTCAGCCAGGAATAGCCGTCGGAGTCACGAGAGCCCCATGCACCCGGTGTGTCGTCGTCATCCAGAACGTTGTTGACGATGAACTGCGTACGCAGACGGCCACCAACGCGCAGGCAGGTTTCCGTGCCCGGGATGTAGTAGAAGCGGGAACCGTAAGCATCACAGACGCGAACGTAGTCGACCGGCTCCGGAGCAACCGGAAGGTCGGCCGCCTGAGCGGTGGTAGCGGTAGCAGCAGCTGCCACGCCGAGCATCAAGCCCTTAAGTTTCATAGTAATCTCCAAGTTTTTTCGGTCACAAGCAAATACCTCAAAGTGAAAACCCCAAATCTTTCTCACTTCTTGGCTTACACACCACGTTCACTGAACATTGGCGCAGTATCTTGCCTGCTCGATTGAACTGAAATCATTTTTTCCGATTCACCTCAAGACCATTTTCGGGTTCGACCGCAGATTGAAAATTGGAGTCACTTTTTTGCAACATATTGATTTTAAAGAATTTTTAACAACAAAAATAGCTCCGCATCCACCTCACCCGGCGCAGAGTTTTACTTGATCTATACTGTTTGGCGCTTAAGCTTTATTGGCGTGTTTTTGGAAGCGTGTCTTTCAACAGCCTCTGGGAGATTATCATCTCGCACATGCACAATGGACTCAAATAACAATTTTGTCAAATTGTCTTTTTGTCCATTTGTCTAGAAATCTATACGAAAGACCGTCGAATTCGCGGAAATCCGCGGCTCGTATGGCTGGAAGTGGGGATGCTCCGTCAGCATCGCAATGTGCAGGCACGGACTTGTGATACGGCATGTTGCGCTCTCCGCTCGAATCCTTATGACTGTGCAAACATCAACTGAAGCGGAAACCTGACGATGAAAGATCGGCTCAAGCTCGTAACCTGGAACATCAATTCCGTGCGATTGCGCATGCCGATCGTCGAGAAACTGATCGACGAAATCTCGCCCGACGTCATCTGTCTTCAGGAGACCAAGTGCCCGGACGCCAATTTTCCGGAAAACGCGATACGCAAGGCAGGCTACGAACACATCGCCATCAACGGGCAGAAGGGGTATCACGGCGTTGCTACGCTTTCGCGCCGCCCACTCAGCAATGTAGAAAAGCGGGATTTCTGCAATGTCGGAGACAGCCGACACGTCGCCGTCGACATTCCGTTCAACGGCTCAAGTCTGCGCTTGCATAATTTCTACGTTCCGGCTGGTGGCGATGAACCGGATCGTGAGATTAACCCGAAATTCGGTCACAAACTCGACTTCATGAACGAAATGAAAGGCTGGCTGAAAGGAGCGGAAACGGACCGTCCGGCCGTTCTTGTCGGTGATCTGAACGTTGCGCCCTATGAACACGATGTCTGGTCGCACAAGCAGCTGCTCAAGGTGGTTTCGCACACGCCTGTGGAAACCGAGCTATTCGAGAAGGTGCGAGAGGAAGGCGGCTGGCTTGACGCAATGCGCCAGTTTACGCCTCTGGAAGACAAGCTTTACACTTGGTGGAGCTACCGGGCCAAAGACTGGTCCAAAGCGGACAAGGGACGCAGGCTAGACCATGTCTGGGTCTCGAGCCCGCTCGCAGAACATGTCAAGTCAACATCTGTGATCCGCGAAGCGCGCGGTTGGGAAAAGCCATCGGATCACGCGCCTGTGGTCGCGATTTTCGAGGCTTAAAACCCTTTTCCGGTCAATCGGCTCTGTAGTCGATTTCGGTGCGATAAGCCGGGCTGTCGGCCCATTCGAAATAGCGCTTCTTTATCGCTGTTGTCAGCTCCCCCGGAGACCCGTTTGAAAACAGGCGGTCATCGATCTGCGTGATAGGTGAAACGCCGCCTCCGGAGGTTGAGATCAGAACCTCATCACTCTGGAGCAACTCTTCTAGCGGCAGCGTTCTTGTCTCGGTCGTCAGACCCAGCTCTGCGCCGATTTCCAGCACGGTTTGCCGGCTGATGCCTTCCAGAACATCGTATTCCGGTGTCACCAGGCAATTGTCCTTGATCGAGAAGATATTGAAACCGGGACCTTCCGTGACATTGCCCTCCCGATCAAGCAGAAGCACGGTCTCCGCTCCGGCATCCTTTGCCTCTAACAGGCCTTTCGTGAAATCGCCCCAGTGATAATTCTTCACCCTTGCGTCGACGCTGGATGAGGGAATACGGGTCACGGTCCGTGCAATGTGAACCGACGCGCCCGACTGCGCGATTTCCGGCCGAATGACATGAATGTAGGGCACGCACCAGGCAAAGAAGTGGTTCCTGCAATCTCTTGGATCACGCGACCCGGGGACGGTGTTGATCCCGCGGGACGTCACCATCGCAACATATGCCCGCCGCAGACCGGTGGCGGCCACAAGCTCATGCAGAACCGATTTCACATCCGCTTTGCTCATGCCGGGATCGAGACGAAGGCGTTCCATCGACCGGAAAAACCGGTCGGCATAAAGCCCGAGCCGGAAGAACGCCCCGTCCCAGACCGGCACGACATCATAGGTGATGTCGGAATGAATGAGACCCCAGTCATTGAGCGGGATCGAAGCTTCGCCAATCGGCATGATCCTGCCGCGCATCCAGGCCGCACCCGTTGTGAGGTCCGGCGCTGCGCCGCCGGGCTGCAGATCCTTCGGAGCCTTGGTCATGGCAGCGTCGCGTCCTTCTCCCAGGGGTTGGCCGGATACACTAGGGCTTCAGGATCACCTTGCCCCGCACCTTTCGCGCAGCTATTTCCTCCAGAGCCACTGCGATCTCCTCCAGGGGATAAACGCCATGAACATGAGGTTTCAACCGCCCTTCCTGCACCCAGTCCAGCAGGCGTGTCATGTTCGCCCGGTGGCCTTCCGGATCGCGCTCCACCGCGGCTCCCCAGAATACACCGAGAACGTCGACCCCTTTCAGCATAACGATATTGAGCGGTATCTTCGGAATATCTCCGGCTGCGAAACCGATCACCAGGAACCGCCCTTCCCAGGCGGTCGCCCTGAGCGCTTGTTCGGAATGCGTCCCGCCAACCGGGTCATAGACCACATCGGCGCCCGCTCCGCCGGTGAGTTCCTTGAGCCGCTCCTTCAACGGTTCTTTCGAGTAATCGATGGTCAGCTCCGCACCGAGCGAGCGGGCGAAGGCAAGCTTGTCTTCCGACGAGGCACACGCAATGACCTTTGCACCCATGACGGACGCAATTTCCACTGCCGCCTGACCAACACCGCCGGATGCTCCGAGCACGGCCACGGTTTCGCCGGGTTGGAGATCCGCGCGGTCCTTGTAGGCGTGAAGCGTTGTGCCGTAGGTCACCGCAAGGCCTGCGGCGACGTCGAAGGAAACGCCATCGGGAACCGGGATCACCTCTTTTGCGCGCACCAGCACCTTCTCGCGCGCTGCACCCCATTTCATGTATCCCATGACCCGGTCGCCGACCGCGACAGCGGTAACGCCAGGTCCAACGGCATCCACAAAACCCGCGAATTCCGCACTCGGTGAAAACGGGAACTCTGGCTTGAACTGATATTTGCCCCTGATGATCAGCGTGTCGAAGAAATTGAGGGCGCATGCCTCCACCTTGACAACAACTTCACCCGCACCGGCGGCTGGCTCGTCGATTTGCTCGATCACAAGGCTGGAGGCCGGACCGAATGATTTGCAAAGACAGGCTTTCAAGGGAACCTCTGGAAAAAGAAAACGCAGACGGGTGCGGCAGCGCCAGCACGTCCCGAGGTTAGCAAGTCCTGACCGCAGGACCTATAGGCATTCCGGATAAGCAGTCGGTTCAAAACCGGAGCGCATTCCGGTAAGAGGCTCGCACGTGGAAAAACGGGACGAATCGATGCGCGGATATTTTGCAATTGGAGCGGAAGGACTTTCGAAACGCATGAATTTGGGCACGCTGATGCGATCGGCTCACGCGTTCGGTGCCAACTTCTTTTTTACCGTTGATGCGGACCAGAAAATCCGGTCCGCGCCACCGTCCGACACGTCAAAGAGCCCCGGGCACCTGCCGGTCTTCACCTGGGACAGTGTCGACACGATGGACCTGCCGCGCGGTTGCCAGCTTGTTGGCATCGAACTGACCGACGACTCGATCGACCTGCCGAGTTTCGGCCACCCCCTTCAGGCGGCCTACGTGCTCGGGCCCGAGCGCGGCTCCCTGTCCCCTCAGATGCTGGCACGCTGCGATCATGTGGTTCGCATCCCGACCAAATTCTGCGTGAACGTTGCCATGGCCGGGGCGATCGTCATGTATGACCGTCACCGCGCACTCGGGCGCTATGCGGAACGCCCGGTCTCTTCCGGAGCCCCGACGAGCGAACGCCCGAAGCACGTGAGCGGCGGCCCCGTGATGCGCAAGGGGCGCAGGGTTCCAGGCACCTGATCGAGGACCGCACCGGCATGCGTCCCATTTCCAGGTGCAAGGGTTATTTTCCTGATGTCTTCAGCTTCGCAATCAGCGAACGGCTGGCAATCCAGGCCAGAACCGCCATCAGTGAAAAGGTAAGGAACAGCCACCCGGAGGAATTCGCAGTCGCCTCGATATCGTTGCGGGTATTGAAACCCGTCTGATTGGCAACCAGCCCCGCAACTGCTGTCCCGAACGAGACGGCGAACATCTGGATCGTAGAAAGAGCGGATGCCGCGTTCTCCTTTTCCGACGCGTCGGTGAACTGTAACGCGAAGGTATTCAGATGCGGCCAGCTGAGACCAATGCCGGCGCCAACGACGATAAGTGCCACCGACAGCAGCGTCGCCAGCCCTGCCCCGGCGGCTTCATGCGCTGGTGTTGCGACAGCCAGGACGAGTGTGCCCGCAAGCAACACGGCTGGGCCCGCGAACACCACGCGATGCATGGTTGTCCCTGTAAAGCGCGCGGAATAGACCTCCGCGCAGGACCAGCCGATGGAGATCAGGGCTGCAATATACCCGGCCAGCAGCGGTGACAGGCCATGCAGGCGCTGCAGATAGAACGGCATGAAGAACTCTGCGTTCACGCAGAAGATGAGCAGCGACATAACGGCAAAAGACAGGAACAGCGGCGTTCCGCGTGACATAGCCCCGCTCGGAAACAGGCGGATATCGGAGTTGTTTTCGCGTCGCATCAAGATGAGCACCAGCACAATGGACACAAGGACACCTACGCCCGCACCGGCGACCGTGTCTGCAAGCGATCCGGTCGAAACCGCCAAGACGGCACCGGCAAGCAAAGCCAGCTGGCCAAAGGCAATAGGTCCGGCCTTAGGCAGCGTATCGCCAACGGTTGGCAACAGCCGCCAGGCAATCAACGAATAGACCGCTGTAACCGGGATCAGAGCGGCAAAGCCTCCGCGCCAGATGTCATATTCGGCAAACATCCCGCCGACAGCAGGACCAAACAGCATGGCAATACCCCAGGTTCCGGACAGCAGCGCCACGGCCCGCGACCACAGACGCTCCGGATAGGCAAAGACCACCATCGCGTAGCACAGCGTGAACATCATGCCACCGCCAGCGCCCTGGACCGAACGTCCGATGAGCATTACGGGCATGTCGGGAGCCAGGGCGGTAATCAAGCTGCCCAGCGCGAAAACGGCACCGGACAAGGCAAAGGAACGTTTCACGTCCATCCGGTTCAGGATCTTTCCGGTAACCGCCGCGCTCAGGATTGCCGCCAACGTGAACAAGGTGGCATTCCAGGCATAAAGGCCCTGCCCGCCGATCTCCGCAACAATCGTCGGCAGCATAGTCGCCGAGATATTGATGTTGATCGCATGCAGGATGATGCCGCCCGCCAGGACTGCAGAAACGGGTGCATGCACACCCCAAAGGACATCGCTCCACCGGGCT
>JGI12316J15310_10000148_pt23 | contig 14802 bp, 14 predicted proteins | sample MarCyaLeptolynsp_FD_15310 | JGI IMG/M metagenome (IMG submission 15310)
GACCACCAGGTCGGAGCAGCCTGCCTGCGTGACCAGATCCTCCTCGAATCCCTCCTCGAGGGTCCCCATGCACAGACCGGGTCCACCCGGAACGTTGCAACTCCCGGCGAGGTCACACTCGCCTGCTTCCCACGTGAACGTGCAGCCCTCGTCCTCGTCGCACGCAAAGCACTCGGTGCCGCACGCATCCCCGCCGCAGTCGAGGTTGCAGTCGGAGAAGTCGCAGTCGATGTCACAATCACCGGTCAGGGTGCAGACGGCACACTCGGGCACCGTCGGCGGGTCGATCGGCGGGCACGAGCCGTCCCCCGAGCTGTCGTCGTCGTCATCATCGTCATCATCGTCGTCATCGTCGTCATCGTCGTCATCGTCGTCGTCGCCACCGGTCTCGGTGCCCGAGTTGCCGGTCGCGCCATCGTCGTCATCGTCGTCGTCGCCAACGTCGTCGTCATCGTCACCCGCGCTGTCGGTCTCCATGCCCACGGACTTCGGCTCCACCCCGCACGCAGCAAGACCCAACACCACCATCGAACTCATCAACACTCGAGTTTTCATCATCAATGCCTCCCTGAAAGCCAGGTTGTGCCAGTGGGTGTGCACGGGTGCGCCGGTCCGTCACGGCGTCGACGATTTTTTTTCGGCCGGCGCACACGCCTTCGAGACGCGGCTCGCGAGGGGCGAAGACGCGTGCGCCCGCCGGAACGCGGCGAGAATGCTGGACGACGCGTCGGGAGAGATCCGACAGCGTGCAATCGCCGACACAGCGTCGCGCTCCGGCGCGAGGATCCCTTGCGGAAAGCGCTTGGCGTGATCGCGCACGACCGACATCGCGCCTTCCGGGTTGCCCTCGGTCAGCGCGGACCAGGCCTTGCCCACGAGCCGCTGCTCCTCGGACAGCGTCGATGGGCTCGGCGGTGCGCTGGGCTCCGGTTCCGGGTCACGAGACGGTGATGGCTGCACTCGGTTCGGGGCCGGTCGCTGGTCGGACCGGCTGGGCGTGGGCTTGGGCTCGACGGACGTGGTGGCCTCCGCGTGCGGAGCCCCAGCGTCATCCGCTGCCACCTCCGGTTCGAGCGGCGCTGGCGTCTCCGGGATTGTCGGGCTCTCGGGCGTGGCGGCGGTCTTGGAGGTCTCGCGCTCGGACGGCACCGAGTCGGCCACCTGCCGCTCGACCGCCGTCCGCGGATCATCATCCCCTCGTTCGACCATCGCGGCGGCACCGCGGCGCTCGTCCGGCCGAGCCTGATCGGCCGTGAGACGGTCACCCAGGCCCAGCCACAGCACGGTCACGGCGGCGACGGCCGCGACGGCCACGATCGCCCACCGACGACCCGGCTGGGCCGACGTCGACGGGGCTGCGACGAAGCGACGCCGTGGCGGCTCGTCTGCGCTGACCGTGTTCCAGATCCGCTCGCGCGCAGGCCCGGGCAAGCCCTCGGCATCGCGGAACTCGGCCAGGAGATCCTCGAGCTCCGAGCCCAGCGGTTCGGGTGGTCCCGGGCGCTCGTTCATCGGGTCCCCTCCCCTGGCCGGAGCGCAGCCGCATGCTCCTGCACGTACTTCTTGAACCGACGACGCGCCAAACGCAGGCGTGAGTAGACGGTGTTGAGCGGAACTCCGAGCGCATCGGCCACCTCGGGCCCCGACATCCCCTCGATGTCGGACAGCTCGAACACGATGCGCTGCTTGGGTTCGAGCTCGTCGAGCATGCCGCGGATCAGCGACTTGACCCGAGCCTGGCGGACCGCGTCCTCGGGATCGGGGGCCACGGGCTCGGGCTCGGGCACCACCCGCAGGCGTCGCTCGGCGCGCTGCCGACTGCGCCGCCAGTTGGCCGTCACACCGCGCGCGATCGCAAACAGCCACGTGGTCGCCGCGCCGCGTCCTTCGTAGTCCGGCAATCGCCGTCTCACGACGATGAAGACCTCCTGCACGACGTCCTCGGCCGCCTCGTCGGGCACGCCGAGACGGCGCACGGTTCGCCACACGAAATCGGCGTGGTCGCGGTAGAGCGCTTCGAGCGTGGGCCTTTCATCGGGCGTCCCGCGTGCGGCAGAGAGCGGCACGCTCCGTAGGTGTTCACGCCCGTCCGGATCCGTCACCGATCCGGTCAAGGCAGTCGGACCTCGACCACGAGTCCCAGGCTGCCACCAACCGCGCCGGCTCGGTGCGCGAGACCGCTCGGCTCGGTGTGAAACTGCGGCTGGGCGACCGCGACGTGGCCTTCGGCAACGAAGCCGAACCCGAAGCGCGGGCCAATCCACCGGATCACCTCGGTATCTGCGGTGATCGCGGCCCACGGTGACGACTGTCGAGATCCGACGATTCCGGTGGTGCCCTCCGCGTGCATGAGGCCCGCGACCGCGCCGGCGCAGATGGGCACGTCGAGTCGGGGAAGGGCCAGTGCCAGGTAGCAGCCGCGTGCGCCGACGGCCCAGAGCTGAGCACGAATGGCGACGTCGGGGTTGCGCTCCGCGGGTGCTTCACGGGGTGACCAGTACTGGGCGACGGCTTCGGCACGCCAGCGTGGGCCGCGGATGCCCGCCGCGAGCAGAGCGATGGCGCTCGGGGCTGCGGGAAGTGGGCCACCGCCGACGGCGAGACCGGCGCGGGCCTCGAAGCCGAGGTCGCGGGGGGTGGGGTCGGAGTCCGGGTCCGGGTCTGGCTCCGGGTCTGGCTCCGGGTCCGGGTCTGGCTCCGGGTCCGGGTCTGGCTCCGGGTCCGGGTCTGGCTCCGGGTCTGGCTTCGGGTCTGGCTCCGGGTCGGGGTCGGGGATGGGTTGGATTCGGGGGTCGATCGTCATGGCGACGATCAGGGCGGCGGCGGAGGCCACCTCGTGACACGTAGCCCCGGCGAGCACCCGCTCGCTGCCGACCCCGGCATCGTCGATGGCGATCGCAACCTCGAAACCGGTCTCGGTGACGCGGGCACGCATCGACGCGGCAAACGGGCGGTCGATCGTCGAGTCCCCCAGCCGCGCAAGGACATCCGCTTTCACGGTCGCGGCATCCGGGCACTCCGCGGGGGCATCCCACGAAAGCGCGACCGCGCCGGACGGGGACTCGGGGGCCATCCCCCCGATCATCACCGTCAACGACGCGGCCCAGGCGAGCACCCTCGCAAATCTAGCAGGCCCTACTCCGCGGCGTAGATCAACATCTCGCCACCGCCGCCCGCGACGACCATCTCGCCGTCTTCGAACATCCACACGCGGGAGAGCGGCCCGACCTTGCCGAGATCGGTCGGGGTGACGTCCTCCCAGCTCTTGCCGCCGTCATCGCTGCGCACGATGAAGCCGCCCTGAGACGTCGGCACCTTGTCGCCGACCGCGATGACCGTGTCGCCCTGCACGCTGAGCCCACGCACGCCCCCCTGCCACTCGATACCGGAGTCCAGCAGCTCGATCTGCTCCCAGCTCTCCGAGTTGTACGGGTCGCCGCCGTCGATCAGGTAGATGAGGGGAAACTGCGTGCTCTGGTCGTAGCCCGCCACGATCATGTGCTGGGCGTCCCAGATGTGCATGTCGAGCAGCTCGCCGTCGCGGTTTTCGGCCTGCAGCAGGACCGACTGGAAGTGATAAGTCGCGCCCTCGAGCTGCGACGGCAGGTGCACACGGGCGGGGTCGTTGATCAGGCTACCGACCGCGAAGAACTGGTTGTCGAACGCTCGGACGCGTCGCACCTGGAAGCTCAGCGCGTCGGGGTCGGACAGCAGCTCCTCCGAGAGGCTGTCGAGCTCCTCGAACTCACCGCCCGCCGAGCGATAGGCCGCGGTGGTCCCGGTGAGCGAATCGATCAGCATCTGACCGTCGGCCGACACCGCCGCGTTTTCGGCCTGGTTGACCGCGAGAAAGGCATTGTTGCTCGCGGTGTACAGCCCCTCGGCGTCGATGTTGGTGCCCGACTCGTCGAACGCCCAGACGGGATAGTCGTCGAGCTGATGAATGCCCGCGCCGTAGAGCACGCCGTCGGGGCCCCGACGAATGTCCATGATGCGGACCTCGTTGAACCGGACGTTGTCCTCCCACGTCAGGCCGCCGTCGACCGTGGTGTAGAGGCCTTCACCGGCCGCGTTCTCGCCGCAACCGATGAAGCCGGTCTCACGGTCGTCGAACCACATCGCGTTGGTGATCGAGCCGCCGCAGGGGCCGGCAGCGGCCTGCCAGGTCAGCGGACCATCGGGCTCGTCGCCGGTGTCGTCGACCTGTCCCGAGTCACCGGTGTCGCCGGTGTCGTCCTCGCTACCACCGTCGGACTCCGCACCGTCGTCGTCCTCTCCGGTCTCACCGGAGGTCGCGGGGTCGCCGTCGTCTGTCCCTTGCTGACCAGCGGAATCGTCATCCTCTGCTCCGGGCAGGTCGCAGCCAGGCAGGGCAAGAACAGAACAGGCAAGGAGAGGAGCAATGAGGGGCGAACGCATGTGGAGTCCTTTCAGGGGGTTCGCTCCCGGTAGAGCAGAACCACCCCCGATCGGATTGCCAACTCGTACGCTTTTTTTCCGAGCACCAGAGTTTGTCAACTTTGGGGACGTAGCTGCCAAGTTGACAAACGCGTGCAACACCGCCGCGACTGCCCGTTGTTACGGGTTTTCGGACGGCCGTTGAATGATCGTGAAGGTTCCACCGTCGGGCTCGGTCACGACCGCGAAACGGCCCGTGGGCAGGGTCGTCGGCGGCACGCGAATCGTCCCTCCGGTGGCCTCGATCCTCTTGCACGTGGCGTCGCAGTCCTCGACGCGAAAGTACGTGCCCCAGACCGGCGGCATCTTTCCCCAGCTCGGATCGATCTGAAGCATCCCAGCGCGATCTTCATTCCCAGCTCTGGCGACTTTGTAGGCGTGTGCACCCGGCGCGTCGACGAACGACCACCCGAACAGCGCACCGTAAAACCCCGCCGCGCGCTCGACGTCCCAGCTATTGAGCTCGGTCCACGACCAAGTATTGAGCTCGTTGACCACCTCCGCGCCGTGATGCTCGCCGGCCTGCCACACCGCGAAGTTGGCCCCCTCCGGATCGTTGAAGTACGCCAGCGATCCGGCCCCCATCACCTTCATCACGGGAACGACGACGGTGCCCTCGAGCTCGACCACGCGCTTTGCAATCGCAGCCGCATCGTCCACCCCGACGTAGTTGTTCCACACCGGCGGCACGCCGGCGGCCTTCATCTCGGGCGAGAGCTGTCCAACCCCAGCGACGACTTTGCCACCGAGCGTGAACTGGGCGTACGGCGGTCCGCCGTGCGTGTCCTGATGCTCGACGTCCCAGCCGAACAGCTCGGAGAACCACGCCGCCGCCCTGTCCATGTCGGCGGCAGAAAAATCGACCCAGCAAAAACGACCGTGTTCGTAGCGCTCGACCTCAGGCATCCCGGCCGCAGCGTAGCAAGGTTGCTGCCCCTCACCACAACGACGTCACGCGCCCGATCCGACCGCTTCCTTCGCGCGCCGCTCGATCTCGAGAAGCTCCTTGCGCTCCGCTTCGCGCTGCAGTCGCTCTTGGCGCTCGATCTCTTCGGCCTTCTTACGAATGTCCTCGATCTCGTGAAAGTTGACGATCGACTGCTCGAGCACCCCGATGCGGAACTTCGCATCACCCACGTCGCCCTTGAACTGCGACACTCCGCCGGCGCGCTTGGTGAAGTCCTCGAAGAAGCCGATCGCCTTGCGGTGCATGCCCTCGTCAAAGCCCTCCTGCGACGGGGCGATGTGCTCCTGGTAGAGGATCCCGAGGTTGTACAGCGGCCGCGGATCGGCGGGCGCCATCGCCTGCGCCTTCTCGAACGACTGCTCGGCCTCGTCGTATTGCCGCAGCCCACGGTAGGCAACGCCGAGCCCGAGATATGTCTCGATGTTGTCGGCGTGCCGGTCGTCTTTCCTCGCGATCGACAGGCTCTTCTCTGCGTTGTCGAAGTCGCGAAAGCGCAGCGCGACCAATGCGATGTTCATGTGCGCATCACCGTGTGCAGGGTCGATTTCCGCGGCTCTTTCAAACGACCGAAGCGCCCGCACGTCGTCGTCGCGCTGCATGAGGATGAGCCCTCGAATGACGTGCAGGTCGGCGCTGGGCTCGTCCTCGCGCTCGGCCACCATCAGCCCCTGCGAGACCACGAGATCGGCGAGCATCAGGTACGCCTTGTCCTCGAGACGGCCACGGTCGTAGTACAAGCGCGCGAGGTTCTCGAACGCCTGGCGATTGTCGGAATCCACCGCGAGCACGTTCTGCAGCTGGTTTTCCGCCTGGCGAAAGGCCGCGTCTTCGGGCGTGCTCGCATAGCGGTTGCGAAGAGCGGCCGCGAGATTGTTCCGCGGCGCACGAGTGGTCGGATTGGCCTCGATCGCGGCGCGAAAGTGCTTGAGCGCCTGCGTCTCGTGTCCCGCACGCATCGCGAGCACCCCGAGCTGGTTGTGCCCCAAGTCGCTCTTGGGATGCGCCGCGACGAGCCGGCGATAGATCGCTTCGGCTTCGGGGGTCTGGTCGCACGCCTCGCGCACGGCTCCCGCATTGAACAACGCAACGTTCATCGGCCCGCCGAACTCGGTGTAGAGGGCCTCGAACCGTCCCGCCATGTCGTCGCACGTCGAGGGTGACCACTTGCCCTTCGCGGCAAGCTTTTCGTAGTCGGCTACGGCGGCGGCGAACTTCTTTTTTGCCCTCGCCTCGGTCGGCGGATCCCAAGGTGGTTTTTCCTCGGGTGGTTTGACCCGGCGCTGCCCCTCATGAGGGCATCCGGAACAGAGCGCAACGATCCCGAGCGCCGCAGCTGCGGCGATGGCACGAACGGACATGGCGAACCTCCCGACGCGGGGCGCACCGCGTCGTGGGGGTCCCACGCACGCGCAGCGGTCAGGTTCCCGACTACTGCGCTTCGGCGGCGTAGATACCCAGCAGGCACATCTCCTGCTGCGTGCCGAGGCCCGGCGTGGTCGGGCTGTTCTTGCCCATCGAGTTCCACTCGCAGGTCACGACGACCGAATCGTTCGGCTCCAGGACGAACGGCTCCTCGTACATGAAGCCCTGCTGCCACTCGAAGTCCCAGCGGTCGACGTACATCCCGCAGCTCTCCTCGCCGCTGCTGACGAACTGCGCCTGCATGCGACGACCCAGCTCGTGCATGTGGGGCAGCACTCCGAAGATCTCCACCCGGTCCCATGCGGCGATGCGCTCGTCGAAGTTCCCGATCCGCTGGTCCCAGGTGTAGACAAAGGACTCCTCGTTGGGCGGAATCTCGAGTCCGCCCCCCTGCAGCCCGGAGATCAAGAACTGATCGAACAGAGCGTTGACCGCCTCGCGCTCGACCTCGTCCTCGATCGAAAGCCGCACCTTCGTCGTGTCCTCGCCGTTGCCGTTGGCGAGGTTGTAGTGGGTCTGCATCACCAGCGCGTAGCCTGGGTCGATGCGGATGCCGGTGCCCTCGGGGAAGTTGAAGGCGCCGCCACCGGGTGCCCACGTCACCGGAGTGCCCTCGACCCGCACCCCGTTGCCCGCCGCGCCAAAGCAGTCCCAGCCTGGCTGGTCGGGGCTCGCATTGTCGAGGGTCTGCATGATCGATCCGTTGGTCCCCAACGCCCCGTCGCCTTCGAGGTTCACCAAGAAGCCGACCATGTGGTGGGTGACCGCCGGGTTGCCCGGGATGACCTCGTAGCCGGTAATGTAGATCGGCGCGTCCCCGTTGTTGAGCTCGCCCAAAAAGCACTGGTAGTCGTCGAGCGGTCCGGACTGGTCGGCGATGGGCAGGTAGCCCTCGGGCGTCGACAGCTCGAGGACGTTCTCGCCGGCGAGCTCCTCGAACTCCGGGCGCGGCGGCAGCGGGGCATTCGGGTCGCCCTCCTGCATGCCGCCGTCGACCCAGTCGGACACGAGCTGAATCTGATCCTCGTCGAGCCAGCGCGCCTGCTGGTACGTGTTGCACTCGCCGCTGTTGTCGACGTTGAACGGCGGCATCGACCGCGTCTCCAGCGACACGACGATTGCCTCGGCCAGCCCCTTGGTCGTCTCGTAGTCCTCGAGGTTGAACGGCCCGAGGCCGCCCTCGATGTGGCACGCGCTGCAGTTCTCGATGAACATCGGCAGCACGTCGTCGAAGAACTTCGGCGCGTTGGGGTCGAGCGTCTCGCCCGTCTCCCCCGAGTCACCATCCTCGCCGCCGGTGTCCGCATCGTCATCGGCACCGTCGGCTGCGTCGTCATCGCCGTCTTCGGGTTCGGTCGGATCCGCGGGGCAGCCGAGGGCCAGCGCGGACGTCATCGTGGCAACGAGCGGGATTGAGGACACGCGAAAGAGTCGGACCATGGCGCGTCGACATGTTTAACCCGTTTGGGCGCTCCACGGGTCACGCGGCGGCATCGCGCGACGTGCGGCCACCCCCTGGACTCTCGACAAGGTCACTCCACGCCGGACGCGGTCCACGAGAACGTGTAGTCCAACGCAGTACACTTGCCGCCCATGGCACCGCGGACGTCGGCGGGCGGGCGGGGGAGTTTGATCTTTTCGATCGCGAGCTCGACCCGGTCCGCGCCGTCGTCGGTGATCGAGCTACCGCCACGGCGTTTGACCCGCTTGATCCGTCCGTCGGGGCAGATCGATAGGGTGAAACGGAATTTCCCGGCCGGAAGGTCGCCGCCGTAGGTGCCGACCGGCGCCTTCGAAAGCGCAGCGAGCACGTCGGTCGCCCACGGATCTCCGTCGGCGACGCGATCGGTAAAGCCGTCCGGAGTTCCCGATGCCGAGCCTCCGCTCGTCGGACCCCCCTGCACGCCCGGAAGCGGCTTGGGGAGCTTGGACGTCTGATTGGTCGGCTTGGAGGACGGTTTCGAGGACGGCTTGGGCTTGCCCGCCGGTTTGGGTTTGTCCGGCTGGGTGCTCGGCCGATTGGCGTCGTCCGTCAGCGTGTCGGCATTGGCATCCGCGTCGGCATCGGCGTTCGGCGTCGGCTCGACGTCGCTCGGGGTCGGCTCGTCGGCGGGACTGGGGTCCACCGGTTCGGGCGTGTCCAGCTTCGGCGAGTCTCCACCTGGCGCCGCATCGGCATCGTTGCCGAGCGCGAGCAGAGCGCCCGGCGTGAACACGAGCGGCTCGGGCTCAGGCTCAGGGGCGGAATCGTGCGCGACCCAAGCAAGCGCGGCGAGGAGCGCCAGCGTGGCGACCGTGGCGCCGGTGCTTCCGGCAAGATCGCCCCACCGGACGTTGCGTCGACCCAAGACGGCGGTACGCGCCATGGACAGTGAGACGCTCGAGCACGCACTTCGGTTCGAATTGAATCCAGCGCATGCGAGCTGCTTAAATGGTCAAGGGCAAGGCCGCAGCGGGATGTTCCTGCCGCGACCTTGCCCGGGTGGTGACGCTCCGGCCGGTTGTGTGTCGCGAGCGCCCAAACCGATCACGCACGAAGCCGGTTTTTTGGGTCGGCCTCCCCAACGACAACACGAGGGACCCACGAAGCGGGGCGAGGACCCCGATCGTGATGATCTCACGCACGACGCGCGAAAAAGTGTGAAGGCGACAGTAGATTTGAGCCGTGTAGGCGTGGCATATCCGTCAGACGGTGGCGGCTGCGTGTCCTGAGGCGGGACTCGGCGGAGCGGGTGATCATGCGTGCAACAGTAACGATTGGATTGGGAGCCCTGGTGGCCTTGACGGCCTGTGACGATCCGCGGGGCGAGGCCGATCCGTTCGCCAGCGCCGGCGGGGTGACCGCCACCGGAGGAGCCACCAGCGGCGGCGACGACGACGACGACGACGACGACGACGCCGAAGACCCCGACCCCGAAGGCGACTCCGGTGCGGCGGACGGCACCACCGGATCCGAGCAGACCATCGACCTCAAGTGGGACGTGGGCTGGTCCGGGGAGACCGACGGCAACAACAACGCCAGCGACTGCATGACCGATCCGAACGCCGACGAAGACGGCGATGGCTTCTCGGTCGTTCAGGGCGACTGCAACGACTGCGACCCCAACGTCAATCCCGGCGCGATCGAGGTCATCGACACCGAGCCGGACGAGATGGGCGTCGTGCCCGATCCCGCCGACGAGGACTGCGACGGCGCGATCGACAACGTCCCGCCCCCCTGCGACGGCGCGCTTGCGATCAACAACGCCGATCCACTCAACGGCGCGGCGGCGATGGGCCTGTGCAAGGTGGCCCAGGACGCGACGGACTGGGGCATCGTCAGCGCCAGCTACGTGCGCGCGGACGGTTCCGCGGCCGCCTCCCCGCTTCAGCACGGTCTGCTGTTCGACTTCGGACCCAACGTCGCGCCCCAAGAAGGCAGCCAGATGCTCGTGCTGTCCACCGGACGCGCCCGCATTCCGGGTCAGCCCGACGTGTGCGGCATGCTGACCTGCTCGGACTCCGGAGCCGGGACTGCGCCCGCCGGCTTTCCACAGGACGTGCCCGCGTGTCCGGGCCTGTCCAACATCAACGACGACATCGCCCTCGAGGTCACCCTCCGCGCGCCGACCAACGCGACGGGCTTTTCGTACAACTTCAACTTCTACTCGTTCGAGTACCCGGAGTGGGTGTGCACGTCGTACAACGACCAGTACATCGCGCTCGTCGATCCGCCTCCGATGGGGGCGATCAACGGCAACATCTCGTTCGACAGCAACAACAACCCAGTCAGCGTCAACATCGCCTTCTTCGACGTGTGCGCCGGGTGCCCGCTCGGCACGGGCGAGCTGTCGGGCAACGGCTTCGACACCTGGAACGACGCGGGGGCGACGAGCTGGCTGGTGACGACCTCACCGGTCACCGGCGGCGAAGAGGTCACCATTCGCTTCGCGATCTGGGACACCGGCGACACCGCGTACGACTCGACGGTGCTGCTGGACAACTTCCAGTGGATCGCCGACGGCGGCACCGTCTCGGTCGGCACCGTTCCCGAGGGCTGAGAGCGACCCCGGCTGCGAGGCCCCTCCATCAAGTGACTCAGTGCCGGCGGGTCGTGATCGCTGAGACCACGCCGCCGTCGTATGCGACGTGCAGGCAGTCGGGCTGGAACTGCAGGCCCGACCATAGGCCGATGTGCCAGGCATCTTCCCCGCCCTCGGTGCTGCAGTCGGGTGCACCGAGCAGGTCGACGACCTCGCTTCGGTCCGCGCCGTGCAGCTTGCCGGTCATCAACATCGACGCGACCATTTTGCCGCGCGGGTTGTAGCCGATCTCGTCGGTCGCGGCCTCGCGCCAGGTCTCGGCGTCGAATGAGCGCACCCCCCAGGTCAGGGTGCCCTGCAGGCTGAAGAACAACACCGCCTGCGCCGCGACAGCCGCGAGCATGCCGGCGAACGTGCCCAGTCCCAGACCGAGCAGAAACGTCCACCAGGTTCGCGCGGCTCCGATCGCCGCCGCGATTCCGCCCGCGAAACCGAGCGCGAGCACGAGCACGACCGCCACGGGCAGCACGGGGACGTAGTCGGTGGCGACGCCGACCACGATCGGAACGACCAGTCCGACGAAGGCGGTTGCCCCGCTGACGAACGCCAGCGCGACAATGAGCCGGACGAACGCAGCCGTTGGCGCGTCGGTCTCGTGCTCACGGGCGGCGGACGCAGCTTGCTCGGCGGTGGGCAGCATCATCGGTCATCGAAATCGACGACCGAGCCCCCCCGAAAAATCCAACGTGGCGCGCGTTCTCAGCGAGCTAGAACTCGACGTCTTCGTCCGCGTCGCCCGCGCTGAAGTGGGCTTCCCACTTGGCCTGCAGCTCGCTGTATTCATTGAACAACGCGCCGCCGTTCTCCATGCCGTGGCGGTTCAGCTTCGCGCCCCACCACTGGCCGATCTGGCCGAACTCCATCGCGTTGATGCCGTACTGCGCCAGGACCTCGTTGGCGTCGCGGCCCTGATCGGCCGCCGCGCTCTGCGCAGCCGAAATCTCGCAGTAGCGGTCGAGCGACACCGGCGGCTCACCGTCGACGTCGCCACCGGGCGTCATCGCCTGCGTCGCATCGGCACCGGCGGCCGCGTACGCCCCCTGCCCCGCGGTCGCGAAGGCGTTGCCGTAGGCGGTGGCGATCGTTGCCGTGGTGTCTCGCGACATGCGGGCGTTCCACTCCGCGCTCACGCGATCCCAGTGCGCGCGATCGATGCCGAGCTCCGCGATGATCGGATCGACGTCGCCCCCGCTGGCCAGCCGCGCCTGCGCCGAGGCCCACTGCTCGAGCGAGATGCCCTCGACCGGCTCGAGCTCACCCGCGAGCTCCCCCTCAGCCCGTGCCTGCATCTGAGCCTGCACGCGGTCGTGCTTGGCGTTGACCTGGATCTGCATGATCGCATCCAGTCCACCCCAGCGCTCCTCGGCCGCATCGCTGACGACGTAGCGCTCGAGCGTGGCCTTGACCTGATAGAAGTGCGGCTCGTCGCGCACGCCATACTTGTTGAGGGTGGCGATACGGGTGGCCTTGTCTTCCCACGCCTCCTCGATCTCGGCCTCGGCGGCGAAGTAGCTCGCGAGGTCGGCGGTGAAGTCGAAGCCCGCCATGTCGTCCACCTCTTCGAGGTCGTAGTCGCGCTCGAAGTCGTCTTCCTCGTCCTCGTCCTCGTCCTCTTCGTCGATCTCGAGGTCGGCGTCACCGTCGAGCTCCACCGGCGCCTCGCCGGCCTCGTACTCCATGGTGTTGGGCTCGGCGTCCCCGTACTGCGGAGGTTGCTGCTCTGGGTTGTAGGCCTGCAGCTCGGGACCGTCCTGCGGCTGCTCGTAGCCCTGCGTCGGACCGCCTTCGGGGCCGTCCATCAGATCCTCGGCCTGGATCGGCTCGGTCCCGGTCGAGGGGACCTCCGCCGGCGCGGCGTCGTAGTACTCGGTCTGCGCATCCTCGCTCGGCTGCTCGTAGCCTTCTTGTGCCTCGGCCTCGTACTCCGGCTGAGCCTGCTCCGGCGCCTGCTCGTAGCCCTGCTCGTAACCCTGCTCCTGCGGCTGCTCTTCGGCGTACTCCGCTTGCTCGTAGGCCGCGGCCCCGAAGCCCTCCATGCCCTCGACGGGCGGCAGCGAAATCTCCGGACGGCGTCCGTCTTTCCAGGCATTGATCGCTTCGCAGAGGTACTCGTACTCGATCATCGGCGGGCAGATGCTACCGCTTTCCGCGCCCGCGAGCTGGGGCCAGGCACGCGGAGGTGTGCGATGCGCGCACACCTGTTTGTGCGGCCAGCGAATTTCTCGGCGACACCTCAGGCACGCTCGCTGACAGACAACCGCGGAGGGACGTCGTGCGTCCTGGAGATCCGTTGGTCACGCCACCACCACCAACCCCGCCACAATCGCCGCCCGCGGCCGGCGTGTCCGAAGCCGGCGTGTTGGCCCGCGCGGCCGCCGGGGACGAGGCCGCGCTCGAGCAGATCTACGAGCTCCATGTCGATGGCCTGTACGCCTTCGTGCTCTATCGCGTCGACCGCGACCCGAGCCTCGCCGAAGACGTCGTGCAGGACACCTTCCTGGATGTCCTCGCGCGCCCGGATGCCTACGACCAGTCGCGGGGCTCGCTGCGCGCCTGGCTGTACACCGCGTCGCGCAACGTGATCCGCCGCCACCTGCGAGCCCATCGGCGCGCCGACGAGCTGATGGCGCGATGGGATCGCATCGACACCACGCTCGCGCAGGTGTTCGCCGCGCTCGAGCGACTTCCGCTTTCCGACGAGGTCCTGGCCCACGAGGACACCCGCGACCTCGTCAACATGACCATCGCCAACCTGCCCGACCCGTATCGCCAAGCGCTCGAGCACAAGTACGTGCACGGCGCGAGCATGCGCGAGCTCGCCGGAACGCTGCGCGTGTCCGAGGACGCCGCCAAGTCGCTCCTCGCTCGCGCACGCCGGGCCTTCAAGGAGACCTTCTCGACGCTCGTCGACGCCTTCGGAGACGCACGATGACCACCGACCCGCGAAACCAAGACGCGACCGACCGCGAGCTCCAGCCCGAGATCCTCGAGCGCAACATCGAGTTGCTGCTCACCCGTGCTCACGAGCCGCCGCGCATGCGGCCCCAGGCGCGGGCGAACGTGCTCGCGAACCTCAAGGCCCGGACCGCGGCAGCGCCGGCCGACTCGGCCGATTCGGCAGATCAGGCGAGCAACGTCACCGCCCTACCCGCGCGCCGAACGACGGCGATCGCCGTTGCGGCCGTGGTCGCGGTGGCGGCCGCGGTCCTGCTCGCCCTCGGACTGCGCACGCTGTCGAGCGAGAACGGCACCGACGACGAGGGTGGCCCCGCGCTCGAGCGCATTGCCAACGAAGACGCTGCGCCCCGTCGCGTCGCCCTGCCGGATGGTTCCTCGGTGATCCTGCGGCGCGACGCCACGATCGAGCGCGTCGGCCCGCGGGCGATCCGTCTCGTGGACGGCGAAGTGCTCGTCGACGTGGCCCCCGCTGACGATCCGTTCGTCGTGCACACCGACCACGGTCGCGCCGTCGCCCTCGGTACGCGCTTCACGGTGCGTCGGATCCGAGACGCCATCGACACCGCGGTCGTGCGCGGCACGGTGCGGCTCGAAAACGACGACGGCAAGGCAACGCTGGGCGCCGGAGAGCACGGACGACTCGTGTCCGCCGACGCCCCGAGCAAGCACCTCGGCGAGCGGCTCTCGCATACGCTCGCGTGGGCCCACGACGCACTGTCGCAGCTCGATGATGCGCCCAAGCCTCCGGTGCGTCGCGGCAACCTCGTCGCACGCGACCAGTGGTCGCAGCAGGACTGGCCGCTGCCCATGCGCGAGCTCGTGGTGGACGTGCACGTCGAGGACGGCATCGCCCGCACCACGATCGACCAGACCTTCTTCAATCACACCCAGCGCCAGCTCGAGGGCGTCTACAGC
>JGI12316J15310_10000099_pt77 | contig 14801 bp, 19 predicted proteins | sample MarCyaLeptolynsp_FD_15310 | JGI IMG/M metagenome (IMG submission 15310)
ATTCCCTTGCTGTTTGAACGCGGTGGCCACCAATCAGTGGACGCTATTGTTGTTGTTTCCGCAAGTGCTGAAGACCAACGAGCACGCGTGCTAGCGCGACCTGGCATGACCGAACAGAAGTTTGAACATATTCTAAGCTTGCAAACACCGGATCTGCAAAAGCGAGAGCGCGCAGACTATATCATCAATACCAGCACTTCGCTGGCTGAGACTGAAAAAGCGGTCAAAGAACTGGTCTCGAAATTGCTCACAGAATAATGGGGTCGGCTTGAGCTTTTGCTCGTACGATTACCTGTCCAAAAACGAACCCCTTGCGTCTGCCGCCACATGGTCCGATAACGCTCGCAATGCGGGAAATTGTTTTTGACACCGAAACCACCGGACTCGACCCCAAATCGGGAGACCGGATGGTGGAAATCGGGTGTGTCGAGATGGTTGGAAGAGTGCCAACCGGCAACACGTACCATGCCTACTACAATCCTGAGCGCGACATGCCCCAGGCAGCGGAGGCGGTTCATGGGCTCTCGATCTCATTTCTTGAGACCAAACCGTTGTTCAAGGATAGCGCGCAGGAATTGCTCGATTTTCTTGGTGATGCACCACTCGTGGCTCACAATGCTGGGTTTGACTTTGGCTTTTTGAACGCAGAACTCGCGTTGATTGAGCGCGATCTGATCTCGATGGATCGCATGGTCGATACAGTAGCGCTTGCCCGTAAGCGGCACCCCGGAGCAAAGCTTTCGCTTGATGCACTTTGCACTCGCTACGGCATCGACCGCAGTCATCGAGTCAAGCATGGCGCGCTGCTCGATGCCGAATTGCTTGCGCAGGTCTATGTTGAACTTACTGGCGGTCGCCAGATTGGTCTCGAGCTTGCGGCTGAGGGTGTTGCGGATCACACCGTATCTCAAGCGATTGTGGCAACGACGGACTCTCGGCCCGAAAAGCCACAGCGGGCACCCCGCCAACACGCCCCAGACCCCGCTGAACTGGAACGTCATACAGAGTTCGTCGCCGCGATTGACAACGCCATTTGGCGGCGTTGACGTGAGCCAATAGATCGCAAGCCAATCCCAGGGTAGGAGAGCATAACGATGGATATCCGGGTTTCAGGTCATCAGGTCGAGACCGGTTCGGCACTGCAAGAGCACGCTGCCGACCGACTCGGTGGGATCGTCGACAAGTACTTTGATCGGGCGATATCATCGCACATCACATTTGGGAAAGCTCCCGCCGGCGCTTTCCGTTGCGATATCGTGACTCACGTGATGCAGGGCCTGATTCTTAAGGCGCAAAGCGAGGCTCATGACGCTCACCAAGCGCTTGATGCGGCGGCCACACGGATCGAGACTCAGCTCCGCCGATACAAACGGCGCTTAAAGGACCGCCATGAACAGGCTGATCACGCTCGGGCTGAAGAAGATGCCGCATACACAATTTTCGCAGTCGAGGAGCCCGAACAAGAAGTGATTGCCGAAGCGCCACCAATCATTGCCGAGACAAGGGTTGATATTCCGGAAACTAGCGTCGCCGATGCAGTCATGATGCTTGATTTACGAGACACTCCAGCGCTGTTCTTCAAAAACGCTGGCACTGGGAGGCATAATATGGTTTACCGCCGCGCCGACGGTTCGATCGGATGGGTTGAGCCAAACTAGACCCCAACAGTATCATTGGTGTTTGGGTGGTCTAATCAGCGACTTGGGAGTTTAGTTCGCGCATGAGCCGCGCCCCCATGTGATGCTGGATAGGGTGCGAAAGTTTAGAATTTGGACGACGACATTTGTAATGGACGTTAATTTGAAGTTGCTGCCAGAGGCAGTTTTCGACATTCAGGACTCTGATAAGTCAGGCATTTTGTCTCAGATCGCAGCACGACTGGGCGATTGCTACAGTCTTGATGCCATGCTTGTCCTCGAGCGCCTCGAAGAACGTGAAAAACTAGGGAGCACAGGATTTGGGCGCGGTGTTGCAATCCCCCATTGCCGTTCGAACGACGTCAAATTTCCTGTCGTTGCTCTTGCCCGACTCGCGCACGCCGTTGACTTCGGCGCTGCGGACGCAGTTCCTGTTTCGCTGGTGTTCGGCCTGGTTTCACCAGAGAATGCCGGGGCCACACACTTGCATGCGCTTGCTGCAATTTCTCGTTTGATGCGCGACGAAACAATGGTCGAGGCATTGTTGGATGCCCCCGATTGCGAAGCGTTGTTCGCGCTTCTGACGAACCAGTTCCTCCGCGATGCCGCCTGACAATCAGGTTTCGGGTGCTCAGCTGCATTTCCGCGCTCTCGAGCGGCTTTATACTTCTGCGCCGATCAATAATACGTTCCAATCACACCTCGAGATCGTCGGGGAAGGCCTATCGCGGCTGCATTTTACCGTGACACGCGACGTGTTCCACGCAGCCGATGCCGCGCACGGGACGATCTATTTCAAGATGCTCGATGACGCAGCATTTTACGCCGCCAACACGCTTGCAACAGATAAATTTCTGCTGACCACCAGCTTCAACCTCCACTTCACTAAACCTGTTCGCGAGGGCAAGGTTGTCGCAGAAGGTCGTTGGGTCAGCGGGAAACGCCGGGTTTTCGTCGCTGAATCTCGCCTCATTGATCAAGAGGGTGACGAGATTGGCCGCGGCACAGGGACCTTCATGCGGTCTCACATCGCGTTGTCTGGACTAGCCGGCTACAGCGCAGCTGAGATCGAATAGGTAGATTGATGGATCAGCGGCTTCCGGCCCATCTCGAAATTGCAGCAATGATCCGACTTTCCGAATCATGTGGCGGATCAGCCATGGTGTTAGCGAAAGGGGAGCGTGATGCAGGAACGATCCTCTTGGTAACCATGTGTCGCTCCGAAGGGGCAACACTTTTCGAAAAGATGCCTCAGCTCGACGGGACAAGACCATTCATTGCAGTAAAATCCGAAGACTCTGAAAACAAAAGGGAATTTTCTGATTATTTGTTGCGTAGAGCAAAGCAAGATCCCGATATTTGGATTTTGGAGGTAGACGTCGATGATCCAGCACAGTTCGTCGCACTTCTGCCGCGTTAACTTGACGTTGAGTGGTTTGCCCCTATTTGCGCGCCTGCTTCCAGGTGCGAAGGCGATCACATCGGCAATTCGGTCGATTGATTAGCACGCAGACGGGGGGCGGCCGGCAGGCCTTTGGACGAACCTCTCCCTTAAGCGGAAAAATCCGCGTTTATGTCCCGCCTGCGTCGGAGCTTGCTCACCGCACAGAATGTAGAGCTGATGAGTCGTAAGACTTATTCCTTGAGCGCTGCAGCGATGATTGCCGCAGCCAGTTTGACGTTCTCCAGTGCCGATCTGTCCGGCGCTGTAGCGCAGGAAGCCGACGGTATTGAACCGGCGGCAAACCAGACAGAGGTTATTGATGAGTCGATCGAACTCATGCCAACCGATATTGAGTTTGTGTCGGAGCCGGTCATCCAATCCGTTCCGGACACCAATGTTGCAACGCCAATCCAGCCTGTCGATGTCAGCTCGCTGCGCGAGTTAGTGGCAATGACGGATACCAATGTTGATCTGTCTGAACAGATGCATTGTTTGGCCGGTGCTGTGTACTTTGAATCCCGTGGCGAACCCCTCAACGGTCAGTTGGCCGTGGCGCAGGTTGTCATTAACCGAACCGATGATCGGCGGTTCCCCGCGAGCTATTGCGATGTTGTTTTTCAGCGCGCGCAATTTTCATTCGTCAGGAATGGGCGGATGCCGCAGATCAGGACGAGCTCCGAAGCGTGGACGCGCGCAAAGGCAATCGCCCGTATTGCGCACGAAGGAATGTGGGAATCCGAAGCGGGTGACTCGCTATACTTCCACGCGAATTATGTGCGCCCGAAGTGGAGCCGAAAAAAGACTGCTCGCGCTACGATTGACACGCATATTTTCTATCGTTGACGGCATTCATTTATGAACAACCAAACCCCCGCCTTTCCGGCGGGGGTTTTTCATTGTGTCTTTGAGAGTCAGTCCTGCAACACTGCCCACACCGGGGCGTGATCGCTTGCTTTCTCGCGCCCGCGATGGTCGCGATCCACTCCGACGGCTTGCAGCCGATCGCTCATCTCGGGCGAAAGCAGAATGTGATCAATCCTAAAGCCATGATCGCGCTGCCAAGCCCCCGCTTGGTAGTCCCAATAGGTCCAAACACCTCCAGCCGGATTGAGCGTCCGAACAGCATCGGTCCACCCATCGGCCAGAAGCGTTGAGTACGCAGCGCGGCTTTCTGGCTGCATCAAGGCATCGCTTGCCATGGCTTTGACGGAATATGTGTCATCGTCTTGCGGAATCACGTTGTAGTCCCCCAGAACCGCTGCGGGCACCTCTTCCTTCCAGATCGACGCCATTCGCTCGCGAAGCTTTTCCATCCACGCTAGCTTGTACTCAAATTTTGGACCGGGCTGTGGATTGCCATTAGGCAAATAGATACAAACAATCCGGTGCCCATTGATATCGGCTTCGAGATAACGGGCTTGCTCGCCTTCGCCATCTTTCGGACCGTTGATGCCCAGGCCCCGCTGAACTTCTTTTGGTGGGTCAAAGCCAGCTTCCTTGTCGCTCAGGATCGCGACACCATTAAAGCTCTTTTGGCCGTGCCAAATCGCTTGATAGCCGATCTCTTCGAACTCAGAGGCGGGAAAACCCTCGTCTTGGCTCTTTATCTCTTGGAGGCAGGCAACACTTGGCCGCGTTTCGCAAAGCCACTCTTTGAGCCGCGGCAGCCTCGCCTTGATGCCGTTAATGTTGAAGGTTGCGATTTTCATGGCCGCCTTACTGCCTGAAACCGCGCTGAGGGTCTAATCTAAATCCCGAAACTCGAACCACATCCGCATCCGGCTGCTGCCTGCGGGTTCTCAACCCGAAAAGCGGCGCCACCAAGCGACTCGACGAAATCAACGACGCTTCCACTGACGAGATCGAGGCTGACAGGATCCACAACCAAGCACACGCCGTTGGTCTCCGTGACTTGATCATCACCTTCAGGTGCGCCGGCGAGGTCGAACTTGTATTGAAATCCGGAGCATCCCCCGCCTTCGACTGACAAGCGCAAGATAGCAGGCTTGGCCTGCTTTTCAGCAATCCAAGCAACACGTTTCGCGGCCGCTTCGGTAAGGGTCAGAGCTTCGGACATCGGCTAAATCTAGGGTGTGAGGGCAGGAACCTCAACCACCAAGTGCCATCAAGTCTGAATATAGCTCCTCAAAGCCTCTGCTTCATGCTCAATTTCGTCAATCTTGTACTTGACGAGGTCGCCGATGGAAATGAATGCAATCAGCTGTCCGTTTTCAACGACAGGAAAGTGCCTGAATCGCCGTTTTGTCATCAACGAAAGCGCGTCATCCACTTTAGTGGTGGGCTCAACCGACACCACAGGGGAGGTCATTATCTCTCTGATTTGCCGGTCGAGGCAGACTTCACCTTCCTCTGCCATCCGATAGATAACGTCTCGCTCAGAGAATATCCCTGCAACGGTGCCCTGGTCCATCACAGGCAGTGCGCCAATTCTCTTGCTCGCTAGCATGGCTATCGCGTCGCGGACCTTCATGGTCACATCGCAAGAGATGATCTCTGTGGTTGAACGGTCCCCGATGATGCGCGCTACAGTCATAAAGTGCCTCCTCTCCCGATGCGAAGAATGCCACTTTCCTTGCGAAAAAGCGAATCCGGTCCGGGATACTTACGCACTAAGGCGTGTTTGAGAACTACAGCGCCCAATTTGCCAATTGATTTTATGGCGTGCTGGGCTCTACGGAACGCAATATGGTAAGCAAATCGCCACTAGACGATCCCGAGAACGCGGCTCATGCATGGGCACGCTATCGACGGATCATGCGGCTCCTGCTTGGAGTGACAACAGGCGTTGTGCTGATCGCCATCGCTTTGCTCTACAAATTTAATGGAATGGTATCGGTCCATTATTATATCGCGGCCGCGCTTGGGATCAGTTTCACGATGCTGTTGGGCGGCGGCCTGATGGGCCTTGCCTTCCTTTCAAACGGAACCGGTCATGATGAATCCGTCGATAATCGCCTTCCACACAGCGATGAAGGTTGGATCGGCAAGGATCCAGATTGATCAGGTCGCTCCGCCGCGGCTAGGCGCCACAAGACGGTACTCTTCCACCGGTACTCCGCCGATCAAGTGCTCATCAATGATGCGCTCCAACACTGCAGGACTGCAGGAGTGATACCAAACGCCATCAGGCCAGACCAATGCGATTGGGCCGTGCATGCAAATCCGCAGGCAATCAGCCTTGGTTCGTTGAATCCCCCCGCCAGGACCTCTCGGGTGTGCGGCAGGGCGTTTGGGGCCATTGAGCCCAAGCTCTTTTAGGCGCGCCTTCAGGTAATTCCACGCCTCTTCTCCGGCCTCGCGCGAACAGCATTCCTGCTTCTCAGACATCGCACACAACAAAATATGCCGATCTATGTCTTCGCCGCCGATCTTTGCAAACGCCGTCTGTGCGGCGAGAAGAGATGTGTCATTCATCAGGCCGACTCTCAAACGGAACAGCATCGTTGGAAAGCCAGCGGTCTAGCCAAGCAAACACCGTGTTGTGCCATTGCAGCGAGTTCGCCGCGCCCAGGACCCAGTGATTCTCGTCGGGGAATACCAGCAATTGAGATGGGATGCCGCGCTCCTGCAGTGCAGTGAAGCTCTGCAATCCCTGCGTGTACGGGACTCTGAAATCATTCTCTCCCGCGATGACCAACATTGGGGTTCGCCATTGGCCGACGTGATTGACCGGGTTCCATTTCTCATAGATTTCGAGCGCGTCGGCATACGATCCCCCGAAGTCCCAGCGCGGGAACCACAATTCTTCGGTCGAATAATAGAAACTCCGCATATCGAACAAACCATCGTGCTGGATCAAGCACCGGAACCTTCTAGGCCATTTGCCGGCAATCCAATTGACCATATAGCCGCCGTAGCTCGCCCCCATTGCACATGCGCGCGAGCCATCGATTTGATCATCAAGCTTGAGCGCCGCTTCAAGCCCTAGCTGAAGATCTGTCAGCGGCTTGCCGCCCCAGTCTTGATTGATGCTGTCGAGGAAGGCTTGGCCGTACCCGGCGCTGCCATGAAAATCGATCGAGATCACCGCATACCCTTGGCTCGCTACAACTCGAGGGTTCCAGCGACTTGACCACCGATCACTGAAGCTGCCCTGCGGCCCTCCATGGATGTATAGAATGGCTGGGATCGGACCGGTCTGGCGTTCTAGCCGTGTGATTTGTCCCCAAACGGTTTTGCCTTCTGCCCCTTCGAAGCTGAATCGAGTTGTGACTGTCGATGCCATCGTGCCAAGCTTGTGGGTTGCCACGTCGGTCAAGGGTTTGGCTTGCGAGTAGCCCTGCGAAAGAAACAGCTCGCTGGGCGCCCCAATCGAGTCACGGGTGAAAAGTACTCTGTTGGCCGACAGCGGGGTAACATGGCCAATATGGGCTTCTGGACCCGCCATCAGGTCCAGTCGCGAAACTGATCCATTTTGCGGATCGATTGAAAACACGGGAGTGTCCAGCACATCCGCTGCGGTGGCTAACAGCGCGCTGCTGTCTGCGCTCCAGGCAAGCGATCCAAAACTCCGATCAAAAGTTTGCGTGAGCGCCTGAGTACGCCCGGTCTTCAAATCTCTGAGTTGGATGACCTGCTTGTCTGATTCATAACCGGGTCTCTCCATCGCCAGATAGGCAAGGTAGCGGCCATTGGGTGATGGTGCCGGTGCGGTATCGACCGCCTTATTGGCCTCGGTTATCGAGACGGGCGGATCTCCTGACAGATCGGAGAAATAGATATCGAGATCAGTCGAAAGAGGCTCTTCTGCGTTCGCCTCGCGAGCTACAAAATAGAGTCCGGATCCGTCATGCGCCCATGCGACGTCACTTGCGCCCCCAAATGGCATCGTCGGGGTGTTGCCTGACACACCAGTTTCAGGGTCAAACCCATCGACCGGCCTGCCCTCGCCGGAGACCTTCCCATCGGTAAAGTCAAAGATAAACACCCGATTGAATGTGTCGGGCGTGGCCCAGCGATCCCAGTGGCGAAAGAACCCGCCATCCCCTTGATAGAGTCGGCCTGAGCCTGGTCCGGGAAGGTGCTGCTTTCCATCGTCTGGGCACCCAAAGCTGGTACATTCGCGTGCAATCGGTGCCCACAGAGCGATCGAATCGCCTGTTGGCGCTATGGCGAAGCCGTGAATATCTGCGTGCGGAAACTCAGCGACCAGCAGGGGTCCGGCGACATTGCCGTTGGCTTCGAGTGCAACACGCCACAACCGCGTTCGATTCTCAGCTTGTTTGTCGTAGTGGTCAGATGCAAGAAAGTAGAGGAACCGATCGGGCCCGAACGCCAGTGAATGTGCATCGAGCCGCAGGTCGAAGGCGACGGGTTGCGCGCCCTCATTCTCCAGATCCAAAAGATAGAATGTCGTTGCACGGGTGTAGTCACTGGGATTGGTGATTGTCACTCCGTACGCTGCGAAGCGCCCATCTGGTGTGACTGTCGGAGCGCCCAGACGAGGCATGGTTACCAAGTCTTGGGCTGTCATGGCCGGCGCAGAAGCGTTATCGACAAGTGGACTGCTTGACGCCGATGCGGAGGGTGTCAAAGCTGCAATCGCTGAAAGAGCGGCTCCGCCGATCCAGAATTTTTTGAAAACGCGTATGAACATTCCGGTCGACTAACGGCTCCGCCGATCAGTTTCCAGCGCTCGAAGGTGAAATTCGCAGATCTAGCCGCGCTTTCCGGCGATCCTTGCGATTTCAGCCTGAACCAATTTTTCGACAATTCCCGGCATGTTCTTGTCGAGCCACTCAGCCAGCATTGGTCTGAGAAGCTCTCGTGTCAGCCCCTCTAGCGAAGTTTCTCCGGACCGCACAATCTGAGGCGGGGCGCCTGGCTCTGCAAGCATGGCCAGCGCTGCAAGGTTGTCACGCATGGCATCACGAGCATCTTCATTGGTGAGCGGAATGTCTTCGGCTCCTGAGCCAGTATCAGAATCCTCTTCACCGGCGAATTCCATCTCCGCTAAATCGAGGACTTCTTCCCCAGCGGTCTCACGATCTGCCTCAGCGGCTTCAGCTTCTAGCGTACGCTTGCGGCGGGCCTGCAAGGCGCCGTCACGGTTATCACGCGCAATTACCTTTTTGATCGATTCGAGGATTTCCTCGACCGATGCTTCACCGTGTTGTGCCATCTTTACGCCCTAGAAATATCTGCCCCGGCGAATCATTCCGCTCAATTGTTGGGCGGGCTTGATTCCAAACTCGGCCCGATTGTCGCGTCAGGCGCAGGAATGTCAACGGTGCTCGTGGATTTGGCGGTCGGTTTTGGGCCCCAATCCCAGTCCCAAATTTTGTTGCGTACCCGCTCATAGTTGTCCTGAGGGTCGTACAACACACCGCCGGGATCGAGGTTAAGGTCTCGAGCCTCGGCTTTCCCCATTGCCGCGAGAAGGTTGAAGCCAGCCACATAAGCGTTGCGACGCGCCGTTACGAGCTGCGCACGAGCTGAGAGCAACTCCTGTTCCGCATTGAGAACGTCGAGAATCGTGCGATTCCCGATGGAATTCTCTGCGCGCACGCCTTCAAGGCTGAGCTCAGCAGCTTCGACTGCGATCTTTGAACTTTCAATCACTGCGTTCGATGCCTGCCAGTTCGAGTAGGCCGAGCGGGTTTGAGCAATCACGGTGCGCTCAGCGAGCAGAACATTTTCCAGGGCTGCTGTCTCGCGCGCACCGGCTTGCCGGGCGCGGGCTGCTGGAAGGCCGCCCTGAAAGATAGGAATTGTGACTCGGACTCCGGCGTTGGCCGTCTTCTCGCTTTGCGCAAAAGTGTTCGCAACCGGGCCACCCAGCGTCCCGTAGAAATCGCTGTAGTCGAAATTCGAGAACAAGCCGATTGTCGGCCTTGCGCCGGCTTTGGCGGCTTTTGTGTCGTACCCAGCTGCCTCAGCCCGCTCTTTTGCTGCGAGCAAGTCCGGGTTGTTTTCCATTGCGATGACCACGGCCATGCCGACGGTTTCAGGCAATCCCGGTAAAGGCGGAGGGGCTTCGAGGTTGTTTGGGGCTCTCCCAACCAGCTGGATATAGGTCTCGCGTGCCGCTATCAGATTGGCATACGCGCCCCGAAGATCACCCTGCGCCACCGCCAGCCGGGATTGCGATTGCGCGACATCGGTGCGGGTAACATCGCCAATTTGAAACCGGTCCGTGGTGGCTTCCAAGTTGGTTTGGAGCACATCGACTTGGTTGGCTGCGAGCTGCGCCAAGGCCTCTGTCCTTAACACATCCATATATGCGCCGACGGTCTGACTGAAAACAGAGCTTTCGGTTCCGCGCAGGTCGGCTTGGCCGGCGCTCACCCGCTCTTTCGCGGCACGGATGCCGTTCTTCACAGCTCCGCCTGAGTAGATCGGGACTTGCAGCAAGGCGTTCACGCCGAGGTTTCGCTCTGGCGCGGTAAACTGGTTTGATGACTGGCGCAAAAATTCGATATGTGTCGCCGTTACATTTACACTTGGCAGAGATTGGGACCGGTTAATCGCCACATCCTCATCGGTCGCACGTTGGTTTGCCCGCGCTGCTTGCAGGGTGGGATTGCTCTCGTAGGCCGAAATTAGCGCGTCGCGCAAAGTGTCAGCGGATGCGGGACTTGCCATGGCTGCGGCCACCAACGCCAAAGCGGTGCCACTGCACGCAAATCCCTTTCGAGCAGACCCACGCATCAGGCAAAGCTCCACTTCTTGGGCTTGTCGAAATCACTTATGATCGGCATCCCTATGTCGGCAACGCTTTGGAGTGTCACTTGACCCGCAATCTTGCGACCGACCGCAAGCCTGGTGACCCCATTATCAACAACACCGGTGACCACGCGCCCCTCTTCCGCGAGAGCGCCCTCCAATCCCTTCGACAGGCCTTCGATGGCCCCGTCGACAACGATCAGAGATATTGCTGGCTTGGTTGACGCGCGCATCCCTGCAGCTTCGGCCGCGGTCACTGTTTTCACCTCTTTGACCAGCGGGCGTATCAATTCGGCGAAATAGTTCGAGCCATTTTCTACAATCAGCACAGAGTCCGCGGCTGTAGGTGCGGCTTCGGTGAGCATCATTCCATGGACGACTGGTGAAGCTAGGAACTGCCCGCCACCCAGTGCGATAGCCCTGTCGATATAGGCCAATGCACGTTGCTGTTCAGGAACGAATTGTTCGCGCGCCACGCTGTTCATTCGTGCGAGCACAAATTCGCTGTTGATACCACTGGTTCGCAGCTGGCTATCGATCATCGCCTTTCGAGCGATCGCGTAATCGGGCGTCATGTCGGTCATCATATCTCCAAGAGCTGTATTATATATGCAATACAGCACGTCAAGGGCTTAGCTTTTGTCATCGCCAGCGCCAAGCCCTTTGACGTTCACGATTACCGATGTCTATGGGAGCCTCGAATCGACCGGAAGGAGTAAGGTTTCGATGAGCGACGTGACAGGTGCGGGTGCCGATCAAAAAGCAGTGCGAATCGAGACCGATTCGCTGGGCGAAGTTGCTGTTCCGGCAGAAAGTCATTGGGGCGCGCAAACCCAGCGCAGCCTGGCCAATTTTGCGATTGGGACGGAAAAGATGCCGGAACCGCTTGTGAAGGCGCTTGGCATCCAGAAAAAGAGCTCGGCGCTCGCCAATATGGCGCTGGGTGTTCTTGATTCGAAACTTGGTGAGGCAATTGTCTCAGCAGCGGATGAAGTCATTGACGGAACTCTTGCGGACCAGTTCCCACTTTCGGTCTGGCAAACCGGCTCGGGAACGCAGTCAAATATGAACGCCAATGAGGTGATCGCGAGCCGCGCCAACCAGATTCTGACCGGCACGCACGGGGGCAAGGAACCGGTGCACCCGAACGATCATTGCAACATGGGTCAAAGCTCGAATGACACTTTCCCCACGGCGATGCACATTGCGGCCGCGAGCGAAACAATCGAAAGCCTCATTCCGGCGCTGCAAACGCTGCATGGCGCATTAGATGACAAAGCCAAAGCGTTCGCCGACATTGTGAAGATCGGACGCACGCACCTTCAGGATGCGACGCCGCTGACATTGGGCCAGGAGTTCTCTGGCTATGCGAAACAAGTTGAGTACGGGATTGCCCGGCTGGAAAATGCCTTACCCCGCGTTCTCGAGCTCGCTCAGGGCGGCACTGCCGTGGGCACAGGGATCAACTCGAAAGCCGGATTTGCAGAGAAGTTTGCTGAGAACGTGGCCAACGAAACGGGTCATGCTTTTGTCACCGCCGCCAACAAATTTGAGGCATTGGCGGCGCACGATGCATTGGTTGAGCTGTCAGGCGCACTCAATTCAGTTGCTGTGAGCTTGATGAAGATAGCCAATGATGTGCGGTTGCTTGGGTCAGGTCCTCGCTCTGGATTGGGCGAGATCGCGCTGCCGGCAAATGAGCCTGGGTCTTCGATCATGCCAGGGAAGGTCAACCCAACCCAATGCGAAGCCCTCACGATGGTGTGCGCTCAAGTTATTGGCAATCACACCACAGTGAGTGTGGCTGGAACCCACGGACACCTCGAACTCAATGTTTTCAAGCCTGTGATGGTTTATGCGGTCTTGCAGTCGATCAGACTTTTGGCTGATAGCGCTCGAAGCTTTACGGCGAACTGTGTTGTTGGAATCTCGGCTAACATGGCGCAGATCGATAAGCTGATGAATGAAAGTCTGATGCTGGTCACCGCGCTCAATCCTCATATCGGCTATGACAACGCTGCGAAGATCGCCAAAAAGGCCCATGCAGATGGCACAACCCTCAAGGAAGCAGCGCTTGAGCTAGGCCTGCTGACCGCTGAGCAATTTGCGGAGTGGGTCGTGCCAGCAGAGATGATCAAGCCGCGCGACTGAGTGCCTCGCCGCGTTGAGAGCTGAAACTGTGATGAACATACGCGTGTTGTGCGACCAACGGCGCCGCTGATGCGGCGAACAATCGACAAAGCGTCGACCGTTGCCGACGACGGATTAGCCAAATTCGGCGCGCGCTTGTATCCGGCGGCATGTCTATGGCCAAGCCTCCTGCCCTCGATGCACCTTCAAGTGTTCCGTTCCGGACTGTTCTGTTTTCGATAGTCGTGATGTGGGCGACCTATTTCGCCCTGATAACCGTACGCAGCTTCGTCATGGACTACGACCACCAGGTCGAAATGGCGGTGCGTCGCACAGTTGTTACGTTTGCGGGAATCGGCCTCACGGTGCTGCTTTGGAGCGTTCTAAGACTGTTTGACCGACGCGCTCTCTGGATCAGAGTGTCGGTGGCGATAATGCTGTCAGTGCCAGTTGCCATCGCCGTTGGGGCGACGAACCACTACGCCTTCCTCGATATGCAAAAGGCTGAAGAGCAAAGTTACGCTGAAGAGAATGGCATCAATCTACAGCGCGATGAGCAAGGGAATTTGACCGTCGACATCCCTGTCACGCGTATGGACCCCAACTCTCCAGGAGATGGTGAGACCATAATCAGCTCCGAAAGCGTTATTATTGCGCGTGCGCCGACCACCGCCGATCTGTGGAAGGGCGTGTTCGATATTGCTCTGGGGCGATATTTTCTATTGCTGGGTTGGGCCACACTCTATTTCGCTCTTCTCGCCGGATACCAAGCCCGGGCGGCAGAGCGGCGCGAACAGGAGTTCCGATCAGCGGCCAACGCTGCTGAGCTTCGCTCGTTGCGCTACCAGGTCAATCCCCACTTTCTGTTCAACACCCTCAATTCGCTCTCAGCTTTGGTTATGACTGGCAAAACCGATCAGGCCGAACGCATGATCCAGACAATGTCACGATTCTATCGACATAGCCTCGCTGATGATCCGACTGCAGATGTGACCCTCAAAGACGAATTTGACTTGCAAAAGCTCTATCTCGATATCGAGACAACCCGCTTTCCAGAACGATTGGCGTGCAAATTTGAGCTGCCTAGCGACCTCGCAGATGCCCGAGTTCCGGGGATGATCCTTCAACCCCTCGTCGAGAACTCGGTCAAATATGCCGTATCGCCGGTTAACCGACCAGTCACAATTACTGTCGCGGCTCGCGAAGAATTTGACCGCTTGGTTGTCACTGTTTCGGATGATGGCCCGGGAGTTCCTGAAGGTACAGAGCATGGCTTTGGGATTGGTCTGGCGAATGTTCGCGACCGCCTTGAGGCGCGCTTCGGCTCTGACATTGTGCTGACATCTGTTCCGTCCAACACTGGCTATAGCTCGGAAATCCGGATACCTTTGACCCGCAATGGCTGATCGAGACACCAACCCCAAAACTCTGCGAACGCTGATAGTCGATGATGAGCCCCTGGCCGTTGAGCGAATTCAGGTAATTTGTGCGGAGATTGAGACAATCAATGTGGTGGGAACCGCAAGCGACGGCGCAGCCGCTATTCGTTTGGCCGAAGCGCTCAAGCCGGACTTGATCTTGCTTGATATGACCATGCCGGAGCTCGATGGATTGGGCGTTGCACGCGAATTGGCGAAAGTAGAGCAACGACCGGCGGTAATCTTTGTCACAGCACACGATCATTTTGCGGTCGAAGCCTTCGACCTCGAAGCGATCGACTACGTCCTTAAGCCGGTTGCGGCTGATCGGCTTTCGCGCGCGATCGACAGAGCTCTCTCGCGGCAGGGCGAGCAACACGACACCGACAGCCAGTGGCTAAGTGAATTGTGGGTCCCCCACCGCTCAGAACTGCTGCGAATTGCGGTGAGCGAAGTGCATCGCATTGATGCGGAGCGCGACTATGT
>JGI12316J15310_10000040_pt79 | contig 14792 bp, 16 predicted proteins | sample MarCyaLeptolynsp_FD_15310 | JGI IMG/M metagenome (IMG submission 15310)
TGTTTATTAGACTTAAAAGAGGAATGTCAATTGCGAGCAAAGCGAAGCAATCTCTCCAAGAGGATTTATTAGTGAAAGTTTAATATCGGTCAGTATAAGATCGCTTCATTGTATTCGCGATGACCGATAGAGGAACGACTCCCAACTTAAATCTATTTAATCACCACATACCGTTCTACATCTCCTGCGGAGATCTCGTCGCTACCTAGTATTAATAATCTTTCAACCACATTGCGCAGTTCTCTTATGTTTCCGGTCCAATCTAATTGCTGAAGGGCTTTAATGGCATCTTTATGTACAGAGCGATGGATCATGTCCTGTTCTTCACTAACCTTTTGTAAAAAGAAATCAACCAATAATGGAATATCTTCTTTTCGATCTTTAAGCGCTGGAACATGGATCAAAATCACACTCAATCGATGGTAAAGATCTTCTCGGAAATTACCTTCTTCTATCTCTTTCTTTAAATCCTTGTTAGTCGCTGCGACCACTCGAACATCAATCTTAATGTCCTTTTCACCACCCACACGACTTATTCTATTCTCTTGCAGTGCTCTTAGAACTTTGGCTTGCGCAGAAGCACTCATGTCTCCAATTTCATCCAAGAAAAGTGTACCACCCTGTGCTTGTTCAAATTTGCCTTTCTTCTGTTTTACGGCAGAGGTAAACGCTCCTTTTTCATGTCCAAAAAGTTCGCTTTCTATAAGTTCAGATGGTATGGCAGCACAATTGACCTCAACAAATGGTCCACTTTTGCGAGCGGAATACTGGTGTAAGTTTCGTGCAACCAATTCCTTTCCCGTTCCATTGCTACCTGTAATTAGTACCCTTGCATCCGTTGGAGCAACCTTGTCGATCATTTCTTTTACCTTGCCAATTGCCTCACTTTCTCCAATAATCTCATTCAGCTTACTCTTGTAAACCTTCTTTTTCAATGCCTTGGTTTCTTCAACCAATTCATTGCGGTCTAGTGCATTTTTAACGGTTACTAAAAGTCGGTTTAAATCAAGTGGTTTGCCTATGTAATCGAAAGCTCCCATTTTGATGGCATCTACAGCAGTCTCTATGTTTCCATGTCCAGAAATCATGATTACGGGTACATCCACATTGGATTCCATCATCTTCTGCAAAGCTTCTATGCCATCCATTTTGGGCATTTTAATGTCGCATAGCACGAGATCGTATTTGTTCTTCTTGAAGAGTTTTAGTCCTTCCTCGCCATTCTCCGCATCATCAACCTTAAACTTTTCGTATTCTAAAATTTCTCTTAAAGCACTGCGGATAGGACGATCATCATCGATCACTAAAATATTTGCCATCTTTTCTAGGATTTACGAAATAACCATTTGCCCAATTCTTTGAAATTGACCTTTTTGCCATACATCAGTATACCGGTTCGGTAAATTTTTCCTGCCATCCAAGTCGTTCCTAAAAAGGTAACAACCAACAATACCATAGATAAAATCAATTGCCATGGTAAAACACCAAATGGAATTCTAACCATCATGACGATGGGCGAGGTGAAGGGTATGATGGAAGTCCAAAATGCAACATCTCCATCTGGATTATCCATAACCAATTGTGCAAATACAATAGAAAGAATCAAGGGCATGGTAATGGGGAACATAAATTGCTGGGTATCGGATTCACTGTCTACAGCAGAACCAATAGCAGCAAATAGAGATCCATACAGTAAATACCCACCCAAGAAATAAAATAGAAATGCACCGATCACCAATGGAAAATTGATGCTTTCAATCTTTTTATTGATGGCCTGTATAAATTGCGCTCCTTTGTCTGGTGCAGCTTCTTTATTGTCTCCTAAAGTCTGTTCAATTTGCTGTACTTGCTTGGCTTCAACGGCTGCAAGGTCTTCCTGAAAATAGGACTGTACCCCGAATAGAATAACCCCACTTAAGAAAATCCACAAGAATACCTGGGTAAATGCTACCATGGCAATGCCTATGATTTTACCCATCATCAATTCAAATGGTTTGACCGAAGAAATGATTACTTCAACAATGCGGTTGGTCTTTTCTTCAATTACTCCACGCATGACTTGTACGCCAAAAAGGAAGATAAATAAATAGATTACAAAGGCCAGCACCATGCCCACACCTGTGGCTAAAGCTCCAGCACTTTCTTTGGTCTCGCCCGACTCATCAATCTTGTTAGGAACGATATCTACATCTGGCCTCAATCCAGAAATTTGATCCAAGCTCAATTCATAAAGGTCTTGTAACTTCTTGTCTTCAATTACTTCTTCAATGGAATTTTCCATGTATCGAATTGAACTGCCTTTCGGTTTGCTTTTATAAAAAAGTTGGACAGTTTTAGGCAAGGTAACAACTACTTTTGGGATGTGTAATACAGCAGTAAATCTGCCTCCCTCGTTGAGTTCCTTTTGGGCATCTTCTAAGCTTCGAAACTCATGGTGAAACTTCAATTCTTTGGTATCCTTGATTTTATTGATAAATAAACCGGACTCATCAATAATTTCAATGTCTTGATTGTCTGTATCTTTTATTGCCAACCAAGCTGGAATGATCATTAAAGCTGCTATTAAAATAGGTCCAACCAAACTCAATATCAAAAAGGATTTCTTTTTGACTCTGGTCATGTATTCTCTCGAAATAATTAATCCAATTTTACTCATGGCTTGCCTCCTTCTTTGCTGAAGTTTCTTTTACTTGCTTGATGAAAATTTCATTTACAGATGGTATAATTTCTTTTAAACCATGAATTTCTACTTCTCCAATAATTGCCTTTAGCAATTCATTTGGTGATTTATGGTCAAGCAATTTGACCTTGGCCATATAATGACCACCTAAATCCTGGTGTTCAATCAATTCACAACCGGTCCATAATGCGTTGGTGAAAGCAATCATATTACCAGAAAACTCTATTTCGTAAATGCCTTCTTTAAAGTCTTGTTGAATTTGCTTCACATTCCCACCAAGAATTTTCTTGGAATTATTGATCAATGCGATATTGTCGCAAATCTCTTCAACCGAACCCATATTGTGTGTAGAAAGAATAATGCTGGTTCCCTCTTCTTTCATTCTCAGTATTTCACTTTTTACAATATTGGTGTTAATCGGGTCGAATCCACTGAAGGGCTCATCCAATATCAACAGTTTTGGTTCATGCAGAACAGTGGTTATAAACTGAACTTTTTGAGCCATACCTTTCGATAATTCCTCAATTTTTTTGTTCCACCAGCTCTCCAATTCAAACTTCTTAAACCATTCTTTCAGTTTTGTTTTGGCCGTAGATTTATCCATGCCTTTCAATTGGGCCAAATACATGGCTTGCTCCCCAACTTCCATTTTCTTATACAATCCACGCTCTTCAGGCAAATAGCCAATTTGTTGTGTATGCAAAGGTTTCAGGGCTTTGCCATCAAATTGAATTGTCCCACTATCCGGTCCAGTAATTTGATTGATAATTCGGATAAAGGATGTTTTACCAGCTCCGTTTGGTCCTAGTAATCCAAATACACTTCCCTTGGGTACTTCTATAGAAACATCATCTAGCGCTCTATGGTTTGCATATTGCTTGATAATGTTATCTGCTTTAATGATATGACTCATGCATTTTTGAATTTGCGCAAATATACCGTAGTCGAATTAATTCTTTGTTGGCTTAGGATTAAAGGTTGATAAAAGGGATAAAAAAAGGCCTCCATCCACAGGAGGCCTTAAGGTATATTTTTCTAAAGGGAAAAATTTTAATTTGAAGTAGAGGGAAAAACCAGATCTGTACTGGAATAAGTTGTGCCGAATGTTTTCGATCCAAAATAAACTTGTTTGAGGGCATCTATAATTTGATCTTCTGTTAGCTCTTTTAAGGGATGTACAAAAACGCTCCACATGATGTCTTCAGAAATGGCATATTTAACATCTAAAGCAGTATGGAAATTCGCCTCCAAAGCCTTGATGTAGTGATCGTAATCAATTTCGTCTGTATGCGCTATTGGACTAATTATTCTCATTCTATTGTGGTTTTCATCCGTAATAACAAAAATCCCTAGGTCTTTATACTGTAATTGCCAATAACCCAATTGACCACCGATACTGTCCGATTCTTCGATTAATATTTTTTCCAATCGTTGGTTGTTCATTTTTTGCGCACTCAATTGCAATTGAAATGTAAAAATCAAGAAGAGTATATAGAAGTAGCCCCTTTTCATCTTATGGTTTGGCTTCAAAATTTAAACTGACCGAATTGATGCAGTACCTTAATCCTGTTGGTTCCGGTCCATCTTCAAATACATGCCCCAGGTGAGATCCACAGCGATTACACTCAACTTCTACACGGTTCCAACCATATTTATTGTCTACTTGCTCTCGGATACTTTTATTATCAATCGGTTCATAAAAACTTGGCCAGCCAGTACCAGATTTAAATTTGGTATTGGAAGCGAAAAGTGGATGATCACAAGCTTTGCAAGTAAATGTTCCGTTTTCTTTCCATTCTACATATTTCCCACTGAAGGCTCTTTCTGTGCCTTCTTCACGCAGTACATGGTATTCGAAATCACTCAGTTGCTCTTTCCATTCTTTTTCACTTTTTTCAATCTCATATTTATTGTTTGTTTTCACAGGTTGTTTCTCTTGTGCACAGGCAAGAATAAATATGGAGAGGAACATAAATGTGCTTAAAACTCTTTTCATAACTATACTTTATTTATAACGATCTTTGGTTTGATTATTGGAATCAATCAAGAACAATAGTTCAAATTTACTCTCTAGGAGATTTATGAATTGTGAAAGTTCTCTAAAAAGCCAAAAGTGCAAATAGATGACATTTATAAGTTTAAATAAATACAATCTGAAGTATCTATTCTCAACGATCTTGATTTGTGGAATTTGCAATCTTGCATTCGCTCAAATTGAGGAGGAGTATGTAGAAGAGTACTATCAAGGTTATCCATTTGTTGAAGGTATATACCAGACCTTCAATGAGTTCAAGAACAACAATCCAATAATTCAGACCGTTATTGAAATTCGCCAGGCCAACTTATATGTATTAAGTGATACTTCTGAGGAAATGTTGTTGGTAGATCCAAACCGGGTATGGGGATATTCTAAAGATGGTAATATTTATGTTTCCTTTGAGGATGGATATTGGCGGATTCTAAATATGGGGAGTCTGGCTCATTTTACTGCCATTCGAATATTTACCTATCAAACATTTGATTCCTTTGGATTTCCTGTTAATCAATCCTCTAAAAGATTAGAGCATTTATTTTTAGATACGGAAACAGGAGAAATCAAAGCTTTGTCCTCTAAAAATTTAAAACCTTATGTGGATAAGGAGCCTATCTTGGCTAGTCAGAGCAAAAAGTTGAAGAACAAGACAGAAAGTCTGATCGTGATATTAAATGCCTACAATAAATTAAACCCACTTTATTTTACCAGTAGTTATGATACGGAGTAGTTTAGTAATAGGATTATTGCTTATCGTTTTAAATCTTAGCGCTCAGTTATCCAGGAAAAATACGGATGCTCTAATTGAATCTCAGATTCGTCTAGTATTGAAGTTTCAGGAGAGTGCTTGGAATAGGGGGGATATTAAATCTTATATGGATGGGTATTGGAATTCCGACTCCTTGTTATTTGTTGGTAGTAGAGGACCTACTTATGGATGGAGCAATACGCTGAGTAATTATTTAAAATCCTACCCCAATAAAGAAAAAATGGGTCGTTTAAGTTTTCGATTGCTTAAGATTGACATTCTTTCCGATAATCAAGCTTTTGTAGTTGGGAAGTGGAATCTGGAACGCAAAACAGATGCCTTGGGTGGTCATTTCACCCTCTTGTGGAAAAGAATAAATGAGGAATGGAAGATAGTAACTGATCATTCCTCTTCTGAATAAGTTAACACCACGCCCTATATTTCTAGACGATTCAATTATATTTGCAGTCGTTAATGGAAGAAAAGCGGCCAATACTCAATAGAACTCAACTTGAGTTAATTACCAAAAGGCTTTGTTTTCAAATCATTGAGAATCACAATAATTTTCAGGATACAGTAATCATAGGTTTGCAACCAAGAGGAATCTATCTGGCAAATCGCATACATCAGTGTTTGATAGAATTAACAAAAGATGATAGTATCCCTATGGGATCATTAGATACAACCTTCTTTAGAGATGATTTTAGAAGAAGAGAAAATCCACTAATTGCAAACAAAACCCAAATAGACTTTACCATTGAACAGAAGCGTGTTATACTTATTGATGATGTTTTATATACAGGAAGAACAATTAGGGCTGGTTTAGATGCAATGTTGGCTTATGGAAGGCCTGATTTGGTAGAATTATTGGTGCTAATTGATAGACGATACAGCAGACATCTTCCCATAGAACCTAAATATGTAGGAACAACAGTAGATTCTGTTGTGCATGAAAGGGTAGAAGCCAAATGGAAGGAAACGGATGGTGAGGATGAGGTAATATTAAAATGGAATCCAGTGACATGATAGAAGGACTCAGTACAAAGCATTTACTAGGAATCAAGCAAATAAGTGCTGAGGATATTCAATTGATTTTCTCGACTGCAGACAATTTTAAAGAGGTAATAAACCGACCGATAAAGAAAGTTCCTTCATTAAGGGATATTACAATTGCGAACCTATTCTTTGAAAATTCGACACGAACAAAATTGTCTTTTGAATTGGCAGAAAAAAGACTGTCTGCAGATGTGATCAATTTCTCAGCTTCTGCATCCTCTGTAAAAAAGGGAGAAACCTTAATTGATACGGTAAATAATATTCTTGCGATGAAAGTGGATATGGTGGTGATGAGGCATCCTAACCCAGGAGCACCAATATTTTTATCTAAACATATCGACGCTTCCATTATTAATGCAGGAGATGGATCGCATGAACACCCGACACAAGCATTACTGGACGCCTATAGCATTCGGGAAAAGTTTGGAGATGTTAAAGGACAAAAAATTGCAATTGTAGGAGATATTTTACACTCAAGAGTAGCGCTATCTAACATTTATTGTCTGCAAAAACTTGGAGCGGAAGTTACTGTTTGTGGACCACCAACACTGATTCCCAAATACATTGAATCATTGGGTGTAAAGGTGGAGTATAATTTGGATAAAGCCTTGATGAAGAATGACATTGTAATGATGCTCAGGATTCAATTGGAAAGGCAAGGCAATGGATCTGCTAAAGAAGTATTGTTTTTTCCTTCACTGCGTGAATACCACAATATGTACGGTTTGACAACTGAAAGACTGGAACGATTAAATAGGAAGCCATTAATCCTTCATCCAGGTCCAATTAATCGTGGTGTTGAAATTTCGTCTGAACTAGCGGACTCTGAAAATTCAATTATATTAAACCAAGTTGAAAATGGAGTAGCAATAAGGATGGCTGTATTGTATTTGTTGGCTTCTTGAAGTAACATCTGCAATTGAAAATTTTATATTTTTGTTTAAAATAATTGAAGAATGAGCACCCTATCTTATATCATAGAAAATAAAGAAAAATACGCCTTAGTTAAGGTGCTTGAAGATAAGTTTACAGCCAAATTAGCACCAGACCTTAAGGCAGAATTGGTGGTGTTGAATGACAAAAAGGTCAAAAACTTTATTATTGATTTGGAGGATGTTTCTTATTGTGATTCTTCAGGTCTAAGCGTTATTCTAGTGGCCAATCGCATAGCCAAGGAGAATAATGGATGTCTCGTTATTTGTAGCTTAAATGAAGCAATTGAAAAATTGATTGAAATCTCTCAATTGACCAATGTGCTGAATATAACTCCTACTTTCAGCGAGGCTGTTGATTTTCTATTCATGGACGAAATTGAAAAGGGTTTTAATAGCCAAGATGAGCATTTGAATTAATGCCCTTATCCGTTTTAATCCTGGGTAATGGTTCTGCATTACCAACTGTAAATACACATCAAACCGCGCAGATTTTAGCTTCAGGCAATGAATTGTTTTTAATTGATTGTGGTGAAGGAACTCAGGTTGAATTGAGGAGACATTCTGTCAAAATTCAGCGAATAAATCATGTGTTTATTTCTCATCTACATGGAGATCATTTCTTTGGGTTGGTTGGGTTGTTGTCGAGCATGCATTTATTGGGCAGGACAAATAAAATTCACATTTATGGTCCAGAGGGTTTGGATGAAATAGTTCAAATTCAGTTTAGGAAAGGTGGAAGTAAATTGTCATTTGAGATGGAATTCCACGCAATTAATTCAGCTGGGATGGTCTTATTTGAGAATAAAAATTTAATTGTAGAAACCTTGCCCTTAAACCATAGAATTCCATGCTTTGGCTTTTTGTTCAAGGAAAAAATTGGCTTGCGGAAATTAAAGGCAAATGCACTTAAGGAATTTGATATTCCAAAACACAAACGAAAGGGAATAACGGAAGGGGAAGATTTTATTAATGATGAAGGAGAACGAATACCAAATGAAAAAATAACCAATGCTCCGGCTGACCCGGTAAGTTATGCCTATTGTTCGGATACAGCTTATTCCGAAAAGTTGATTGAATTGATAAAGGGTATAGACCTGTTGTATCATGAATCTACTTTTTTAGAGAGTGAAAAAGAGAGGGCCAAGAAAACATTTCATTCTACTGCAAAACAAGCTGCTCAGGTTGCCAATTTAGCAGGTGTTGGGAAACTTTTGCTTGGGCATTTTTCCAATCGTTACCGAAGCAAAGAGAGATTTTTAATGGAATCCAGGCAAATATTTAAGCAGTCTTTTATAGCGGAAGAAGGAGTAGAATTTAAGGTATAAAGAAGCTTTAATAATGACTCTAATTATCGCAATAAGGAATATCATAAATTCCGATATCTAGCCTTATCTTTGGGAAAAAATAGAACATGAAGTTATTAGAAGGAAAAGTTGTTTTGGTAACAGGAGCCACAAGAGGAATTGGTAAAGGAATTGCTTTGATGATGGCAAAACATGGAGCGGATGTGGCATTTACCTATGCTTCTTCTGCTAAGGCTGCGGAAGAAATTGCTGAAGAAATTGTAAGTATGGGTGTGAAGGCGGAAGCTTTTCAGTCCAATGCTGCAGATTATCAAGCTGCAGAAGAATTAATTAATGCGGTTCTGGACAAATTTGAGCGCATAGATGTGGTAGTTAATAATGCAGGAATTACCAGAGATGGTTTATTGATGCGAATGACTGAAGAAAATTGGGATGATGTGATGAATACCAATCTCAAGTCTGTATTCAATATCACCAAAGCTGTACAAAGGACTTTACTGAAGCAACGTTCAGGTTCAATCATTAACATCAGTTCTGTAGTTGGAATTAGAGGTAATGCAGGTCAGGCCAATTATGCGGCTTCTAAAGCAGGTATCATTGGATTTACCAAATCTATAGCGCAAGAATTGGGAAGTAGAAATATACGTTGCAATGCGATTGCACCTGGATTTATTGCCACTGAAATGACCGAAGAATTAGGCGAAGAAACCATCAATAACTGGCTAAAAAGTGTGCCTCTTGCAAGGCCTGGTACTCCTGAGGATGTTGCAAATGCGGTTCTATTCCTAGCATCCGACATGTCTACTTATGTCTCCGGACAAACTTTAAATGTTTGTGGTGCAATGCTCACATAAAAACAATTTGAGCGTCTAGCTTACATGAATATAGTCAGTCCTTATCCATATTGGTATATACTATTTTGCATATTGCTTGGTGCAATCTATGGTATATTATTGTATAGAAAGGATAAGCGACTTGAAGAGTTTCGGCCAGCCATAGTTGTTTTTCTGGCATCGCTGCGATTTGTATCTGTTACCTTTCTCGCTATTCTTTTGCTTTCCCCTTTGATAAAGCATTTGGATAAGAAAGTAGAAGAACCTATTGTGATTTTTGCAATTGACAATTCTGCTTCCATGAAGAATGCGCAGGATTCTAGTCAGTTAGCTACAATAGCCAATAACTTAAATGAGTTAAAATCGGAGCTTTCGAACAACTATGACATTCATTCTTACCTATTCGACAATGAAGTTGAGAAGCAAGAAAATGTACCGACATATAATGGCTTACTCACCAATTACGATGCAGTATTTGAAGAATTTGAAAGTCGATTTGTAAATCGCAATGTTGCAGCTATTCTACTATACTCTGACGGCTTATATAATCGAGGGAATAACCCAATTTATTTAACAGAACGGACTAACTATCCAATATATACAATAGCTGCTGGAGATTCCAATTCCTATAAAGATGCTTCAGTCCAACAAATTAGAAATAACGAATTGGCTTTTCTTGGGAACGATTTCCCTGTTGAATTTGATATACAAGCACAAAAGGCAGAGGGCAGTAAATTAAAAGTAATTATTACCCATAAAAACCAACAAGTCTTTCAAAAGGAAGTTGTTGTACAAGAGGGTATTCAAACATTTAGTTTTAGTACCACTCTGGAGGCAAAAGATAAGGGCATCCAGCAATATACGATTCAGATAGAAAAGATCGAAGGGGAGAGGAATACGATAAATAATACCAAAAACTTTTACATCGATGTGATCGATGGTCGACAAAAGATTGCGCTAATTTACACTGCAGCACATCCAGACATATTTGCTATTCGGAAGAGTTTAGAGAAAAACAAGAATTATCAGTTGACTACAATGTCCTTAGAGGATTTTGATGAAAAGACATTGGAGAATGATTTGTTGATACTGCACCAATCTAAGCCAACATTAGCAACATTAACCCCTAAGATTGACCAAATTATTCGATCTGATCTTCCCTTGTTTGTCATGGGTTCGCATTGGAGCAGGATAGAAGCTCAATTTGGAATACAATCTAAAGGGAGTAATCCAAATCAAAAGAATGAAGTCTTTCCGAGCCTCAATCCAAAATTTAGTTTGTTTGGTGTTTCAGAAAATTTAATGGATCAGCTGAATGAATTTCCACCAATTCAGGCTCCTTTTGATCAATTGACAGCTGTACCACCTAATACTACTTTGTTGTATCAGAAAATAGGCGCTGTAGAAACGAAGTATCCTCTGCTAGCCTTTGTTCAAGAGGAGGAAAGAAAATTAGGTCGATTTATGGGAGAAGGAATCTGGAAATGGGCCTTGAAGGATTTTGTAGACAATGAGTCACATGAGAATTTTGATGAGTGGATTGGTAAGATGATTCAATTTCTAGCCGTAAAATCGGATCGGAGTTATTTTAGATTGAATGTAGAAAATGAAGTTTTTGAAAATGAAAAAATCAAGTTTAATGCACAGTTATTTAATCCATCTTATGAATTGGTAAATGATGGAGAGGTCGAACTTCAGTTAATAGATGAAAATGGAAAAGAGTATGATTTTATTTTCAATCGAATGAGCAATTCTTACAGTTTAAATATAGGCCCATTTCCAAGGGGTAAATATTTTTATAGGGCAAAAACAACATTAGCAGGCAGGGATTATTTGGAAGAAGGAAGTGTATTGGTAAAGGCATTGGAAATTGAGCAAATAACCACCAAAGCAGACCATAATTTACTGTTTCAGTTGGCTGAAAAAACAGGAGGTAAAATGCTTTATCCCAATCAAATCCAAGATTTGGCAAAGCTATTGGATCAAAGAGAAGACATTGCTTCTATTTCCTATCAAATCGAGGAAGTGGAAGAGATAATTCGATTTAAGTGGATATTCTTCGTGATTGCTTTGCTCTTTTTCCTAGAATGGTTTCTTCGTAAGAGGAATGGCGCTTATTAGTTAGATTTCGGCTAGGAGTGCTGATTTTATCCAACCTTCATTTCCATTCGGTAATGCCACTTTTAACCATTCTCTACTTTGGTCCTTGATAGTCACTTTGGTTCCTTCGTGCAATACAAACAACTGAGAACTTCCTTCGGACGGAGAACTGACAATATTTACAGTAGGTTCGATAATTATCGCTGCAGTAGAAGATTCAATATATGCTTTCTGTTGAATAGCAAGAATTAAGCAAATCAATCCGAGACTGAGGTTGAATATTGCCCCATAAAAGCCCAATTTGCGGAATTGAAGTTGATTGCTAAAGAAGTAAATGCCAAAACCTCCTAAGCTCAACAAAAGGAATGCAATGAAGATTTTAGACCATACATCTGCGGAATTTAAATTGTAAATATTCTTCCACCATCGATAGATAAATAGTTCAGGTATACTCTTCACTTTATCAACCGTTTTTTCATTGGCTATTTTTAGATTATAAATCGCATCTTCATTGCTTGGGTCAATTTTTACTGCCTTTTCGAAATGTAAAATTGCATGTGCAATTTGTCTGTTTTTAAAATAGGCATTCGCAATATTGTAATGAAGGTCAGTGCTAGAAAAGCCAAGTTTTAAAAGACTGTCGTAAAAAATAACTGCCTTAGAGAAGTTTTCTTTTTCATAATTACTATTGGCAGAATCCAATAAGGATAGCGAATTAGCCTTGGCGTCATGAAAATTCATGCCAATTAAGAAAAGAATCAAACAGAAGAATTTGATTTTGCTCATATGCCTTCAGATTTACTGATTACTTCTACAGCCGCATTGTATAAATTTTCTGCATTTACATTAGAATTAGCTGCAAATCGGGCCATTTCAGCATCTTCTAAAACTTGTTTTAGATCATTTTCCAATTCCTGTTCAACTTGTTTAGTATGCAGTAAGGCAATAATATACTCTTGCGATAAATCCACAACTGGAATATTAAACTTATCCGCGTAATATCCATAAAGTGCTGTTGATATTTCTTCATAAAAGACAGTCCATTCTTGTTTAGAAAGTAATTCCTTGGCTTTGGACAACCTTTTTCTTGCCAATCTATTGGCTCTAGATTTTCTTAAACCGGCTTTATCAGCCTGCTGGTTCCGATACTTCTTTGAATAGAGATAAAGACCCAATAGACATAGAATTATAAATAGAATGATAAGGTAGAATGAGCTTGAGCCAAAGAAAGCTTCAGTATTTACTAATGGAATGGTATTGAGGTGTATGTAGCGGATGTCGGTGTTTAATATTTCAACATCTTCTTTGCGGTTGCTGCCATAAACTACATTAGTCTCTTCGTCCCCCTTGCCAACTTGTAGCTCCAGGGCTTTACTCTCAATGGTCTTATAAGACTTGGATTCAATATCAAAATAGCTAAAGCTATAAGGGTCTATCGAGAAGTTTCCTGCATGTCTAGGGATGGCCAAATATTTAAAAGATTTACTCCCTTTGACTCCGGAGGCATTAGAACTGTAATTATTCTCCGTATCTGGATCATAAACTTCAAAATCAGGGGGGAAGTTTAATTCCGGTGCGCCTATCAAGGGTAAGTTCCCCTCTCCTGTAATCTTAATTAGAACATCGATAGCTTCATTGGTTGAAACGCTATCCTTATTGGCTTCCATGCTCATGTCAAATCGACCAACTGCACCAGAAAAATTTGCAGGTTTACCGGACCTTGGTAGCGCCTTCACCTCAATTTTTAATGGTTCACTGCTCACGGTAATTTCTTTCCTATCATAGACATATCCCCAAATGGACCTTTTGTTAGTTCTGACTTTAATTACCAACATCATTTCATATGGATCAATGATTAAGTCGCCCGATTTTTGAGGGAATAACAATGTTTTCTTAAGTATACTAACATTGTACCTTCTGCCATTGTAATTTTCTACATTGCCTCTTTGGTTGCTTAAGTCAATATCAGAAGTCCAAAATCCAGTGAGATCTGGTGCCTTGGTAGGCTCGTAATCGAGTATATCTTGGTTGTAATATATTTTGTAGGTGGCAGTAATTTTTTCTCCTACATAAGCAGAGCTTTTATCTACATAGGCTTTGATGAAGAAATTGTTCTTCAATTTGTTTCCGGCGGTTCTTCTATCTGTCTGTTGGTTTCTCCTTTGGTTGGCAGAGTTTTGAGAAGCAGCAACTACTTTCAATTGCAATCCGTTACTCTTGTACTGCTCTTTACCAACTACAACTTTAGCTGGTTCAATATTATACGTACCAACCTCATTGGCAACCAGAATGTAACTTATAGATACATTCTGAGAAATATTACCATTGATAATTTGAGTGCTCTGAGATTGATTAGGACCAGAGAGAACTTTAAATTTTGAAAGGTCCGGCTCAATTAAATTTTTATAATTGGTATTTACACTAAAAGTGATTTGGAATCGCTCACCAACTTCAACAGTTTGGTGGCTTAGTTTGGCTTCAAACTTTACCTTTCCGGCAAAAGTCAGCAAAGAAATAAACAACAATGATATGATGAATAGGAACTTTCTCATCTACCAATCCTTTTCAATATCGATATCAACTGCCTTAATTTTCTTTTTCTTCAATTTTTCTTGAAGTTCCTTCTCTTTCTGGTTCAAGGCCTCTAATATTCTTTCAGCATCTTCTCTCGACATTTGTTGTTCTTTCTGCTGTTGTTGCTGTTGTTCTTTTTGTTCTTGTTCTTTCTGCTCTTGATCCTTTTGTTGTTGCTGCTCCTGTTCTTCTTTTTCTTCTTGCTCTTCTTGTTCCTGATTTTCTTTTTGCTCCTGATCTTCTTTATCCTCTTGTTCTTGATTCTCCTGGTCCTTTTGTTGTTCTTCTTGTTCTTGCTGCTGTTTCAGTTGTTGCATCGCATAAGCCAAATTGTAGCGGCTTTCTTCATCTTTTGGATTTTGCATTAAGGCATTCTTGTATGCCTCTATGCTCTCTTCTAATTTTTGATCTTTAAGTAGGGCATTCCCTAGATTGTGATAAGCTCTAGATCTTTCTTCCTTAGTTTGTGCCTTGTTAGAGGCCATATGAAAATATCTTCCTGCTTCTTCGAATTTACCTTGTCTATACAG
>JGI12316J15310_10000050_pt45 | contig 14760 bp, 15 predicted proteins | sample MarCyaLeptolynsp_FD_15310 | JGI IMG/M metagenome (IMG submission 15310)
TCGAAGATCGTCCGGGTTCTCACCCCGGCCTGCTGGGCGGCGTAGATAGCCGAGGGATCGAAGCCGCTCTGCTCAATGGCCCATTCGTTACAGGCCGCGCGGTCCTTCTTCTCTTGTTCCGGCGTCATGCCTTCCTTGTAAATTAACAAAGCACGGCCGCCAGTTTGAGCATGGACAACCGTGGCGGATGCCCAGCCCACAAGGGCTATGGCCGCCGCGCAACATATGAACTTTGTCAACTGCTTCATCGACTTCCTCTCCATTTTGTCCCCGCTTTTTGGGGGATCGGCTGAAACATGCCGCAAGCCGGTGTCAGCCGCAAGAAGCCTCGCAGCCGCTCAAAACGCGTTCGGGTCCGTTCTGGCACTCGCGGGGTGCCTCGCTCTGGCCACAGGCGATGGCTAGTTTTCGCCAAATCCACGCGCCGCAGGGGGTCTCCAAGAGAAGTCATGGCCGATTTCGAGAAGTTCCACAGAGCACTGGCCTATCTGAGGGAGGAGATTCCCGCAGATGACATCTCTAAGAATCCCGTCGTTCAACATCCCCACAACACAGCGCGCATGATTCCGGAGCGGCTTCCGGCCGCGAAGATCAAGGAACTGTCGCAGTTGCAACCATGGCGGGCTGTCTTGGCCACCGCCGTTCAGTGGGGCGTGATTGCGGCAGCGATCGTGCTGTGTGCCGCGTTCTGGAATCCGCTTCTCTACATATTGGCCGTGCTCATCATCGGCTCGCGTCAGCACGCGCTGCTGATCCTCGGCCATGATGCCTCGCACTTCCGTACTCTGCCGGTACGTTGGCAAAACGATCTCTTCGCCAACATCTTCATGATGTGGCCGACCTTCGCCTCGGTCGAAGGCTTCCGCAAGTTTCACGGGACGCATCACCAGTACACGAACATGCCGGACGACGGGAATCGTCACATCTGGTACACGCACGATGCCGCGGGCGAGCTTGCCCCGGACTGGCAGTTTCCGAAGACACGTCTTGGCCTGGTCTGGGTTCTCTTGCGCCGGGCCGCGTTCTTCACGGGCCTTTTCTGGATCGTCCGCGGATTGGTGGGGTCCACGCTCATTCCGTCGCCGGGTTGGATGCGGGCCGCACGCTTCGGCTTCTATGCGGCGATCGCGATTGCGCTGACCTATTTCGGCCTTTGGTCCGCGTTCCTTCTTTATTGGGTCGTGCCCTTCTGCACCTGGCATATCGCGGCGCAGTACATTCGCCTGATCTGCGAGCACAGCGCGGTAGAGAGCGACGAACAGGAATACGCGATCACCCGCACCACGATTCCGAACTGGCTCGAGTCGATCTTCATCCTGCCCTGCAATATCGGCTACCACCTGGAACATCACTGGTACCCGAGCGTGCCGTTCTACCGGCTGCCGGAATTGCACAAGGCACTGATGGAAAGACCGGGCTTCCGGGAGCATGCCGTGGTCAGCCATTCGGTCGTGGCGTCGCTTGGGGCCTGCGTCGAGCAAGCCGCCGCCGCGCGAGCCGACGATGCGCGGGCGCGTGCCTAGGGGTTGTCTGGGAACCTATTGTTAAAGTCCGCCGTACTGTTGACGTTGGGGTAGGGCGTGCGCGGCACGGCTACGTCCAAAAAGCCACAAAGCCGGTCCCATCCCTCGCCGGGCTCGTAGACAAGAAGCCGTTCCCGCGGGGTAGCGCGGCGGACGTCCTCATTGTGTGCGTTGAACACCGTAATCGCGTGATCGCGCGCAAGGTTCCCGCCGAAGGTCTTGTCGACAATGATCGTATCGACCATGCGCTTATGCGCACGGCGTTCGTCACTGAGCGATGCATCCTCGCCACGCCGGACGGCGTCCCGAAAGTCCTGCATCCGTGCGATGATCGTTTTCGACGCGCTTTCGTACCAGCGGTCGGCGTCGCGCACGGTGAGGATGATCTTGGCCTCAGGGTTGGCGGTGGCCAGCGTCTTCCAGAAGTAGGCGCCGGGCCAATCGACCGTGGCCTGGTAGCCGGCGAGTACCGCCTGCCAATCCGTCGTCTCGCCGCGGGCCAGCGCAAGCCAAGCGGCGTCATGAGCGGGGTGGTTGCTCGTCTCCGCCATGTGATAGCAGGGGCCGAAGCCGAGCTCTTCGAGAGCAAGCTTGAGCGACAAGGTGCCCGTTCGTCCGAAACCAGCGCCGATCACCTTCAGAGTCATGGCCGACCAAAAGATTGCAGTCGCTTCTGAGGATAACGGCCTAGCATGGGCCCTGCGATTTGACTAATCCGGACAGCCGCAGTCTCTAATGCGGGACACGCTTCGGAGTCGGAAAAGGGGGACCCGGTGATTCACTCCTATATCTTATGGGCGCTGTTGGGTATGGCGGGCTACTCGCTGATGACGTTGTTCGTGAAGCTCGCCGAGCGGAGCGGCAATGTCTCGACCTATATGGTCCTTGCGGTCTCGACGACTGTCGTCGCGATCTTCGCGATCGCGGTGGTTGCTTGGCGCGGCGAGCTGAAGACGCTGCTGTTCGAACTCGAAACGCCGCCCTTGCTGTGGGCTATCGCCGGCGGGATTGCGCTGACCGTGGCCGTGAGTTCGCTGTTCCACGCCTTGTCGTTGGGGCCGTCGAACATTGTCGTGCCGATCTACGGCATGTTCATCGTCGGTGGTGCGCTTCTCGGCGTATTCGTTCTGGGTGAGGCCATGCCGTGGCATCGCGTTGTCGGGTTGATCGCCGCAGTCATCGGCGTCGTTCTGATCTCCATCTAAGGCTGAACGCGCCAAGAGACGTATCGTCTCCGTCAGCGGTAGTTTGCGCTATTCTGGAGCCATGCGCGGTGACAGCAGCGTCTACGGAAACACCTTGGCTTGTGCCTTTGCCGGGCTGCTGCTGGCCGAGGCTACGGCACACGCTGCCAGCGCCTTTGAGATCAAAGGCGTTGGCGCCGGGATCGAAGCGGCGGGTCAGGCGGCGGCGGGACCCAAGCCCTTCGTAGAGATCGTCTGTCCCTTGATGCAGCAGCAGGCAGAGGCGCGCGGTCTCCCGCCCATGCCGTTCGTCCGTTTGATCTGGCGTGAGAGTCACTTCAATCCGAACGCGGTAAGCCATAAGGGAGCGCAAGGCATCGCCCAGTTCATGCCGGGCACTGCGGCACGGCGCGGTCTCGCCGATCCCTTCGAGCCCAAGTCCGCGATCCGGCACTCTGCGAGCCTGCTGGCGGATCTTCACCGGGAGTTCGGAAATTTCGGTCTTGCGGCCGCGGCCTACAATGCCGGCGAGGAACGGGTCCGTGGTTGGCTTGCCGGCAACCGGACGTTGCCGGGTGAGACGCGCCGCTATGTGATCTTCGTCACGGGGCGCACCGCGGATGACTGGAAAGACCCCGAGACCGTCCTGCCTGACACGCTCAGAACGAAGGGCGATGCCGTCCGGGATTCGTGCATCAGTCTCGCGCCGCTCGTGGTGCGGGCGGTATACGAAACCTCTCCGCTCACCGCGAGTGGAGCCTGGCGTCCGTGGGGCGCACACGTCTCCACCGCCTTCTCCAAGACGAAGGCCCTGGCACAGTTCGCGCGGCTGAGGCGAGCGCATACGGCCGTGCTGGCCGACCGGGAGCCGTTCGTCGTGCCGAAACGGAATCTCAGCCGTGGTCGCCGCGCGCTCTATATGGTGCAAATCGGCGCGGAGAGCCGCAGGGACGCACGTGATATCTGCGCCGCGCTCCGGAAGGACGGTGGGGCTTGCATTGTTCAAAAGAACTGAAAATGCCACCGTTTTTGGGGGTTGCGCTGGACCCTACCTGTCGCCACATTGGCCTCATATTGTTTTGGCCGGTTTCGGTCTAACCCCCTGTACCCAAAGGAGGGACGGATGACGCGTCTGACCATCTCCGGAGTTGTTGCGGCCGCCTTCGCCGCGGCCCTGTTCTTGCCCGCCACGGCTTCCGCCGCGTCCCTGGGTGTCACCAAGCCGGCGGCTGCCGATACGCTCATCCAAAAAGTCGGTTCGAAGAATCGCCGCAATACCACTGTCGTCGATGCGCCGACGACGTCGGTCCGCACCAATGATGCAAATACCGATGTCGATGCGCCCTTCACGTCGGTGCGCAAGAGCCCGCGCGGCACGTGGATTAGAGCCCCCTTCGTCAATCTCTGGGTGCCCCGCCGCTAGGCTTCGGGTCGTTGCTGGTTTTGCGTGGAGCGTGGACGGAAGTCCGCGCTCTTCGTTTATGCGGTGCCGGACAACACGGCGAGGCTGAGCGCGGCGATGGCGGTGATGGCCAAGGTCGCCAAGATGCCAAGGCGAAAGCCCAAGAGGAGAACCACCGCACCCCCTGCAAGCAGGGCGGCATTCGAATCGAAGGTCGCAAGGTCGGGCACCCACAGCCGAAATGCGCCGTAGGACTCCGCGTCTACGCGCTTGAAGATCACATGCAGCGCGAACCAGAGGCTCAAGTTCAAGATCACGCCGACCACCGCGGCCGTCACGCCACGTAGTGCGCCGGCAAGTTTCGCGTTGGAGCGCAGCCGCTCGACGTAAGGGGCGCCAGTGAAAATCCACAAGAAGCAAGGTGCGAAGGTCGCCCATAGAGTGACCAGGACGCCGAGCAGGCCGAAAAGGATCGCAGGTTCCCCGCCGTTGCGGTAGGCGGCAAGGAAGCCAACGAACTCGGTGACCAAGATCAACGGGCCAGGCGTCGTCTCCGCCAGACCGAGACCGTCGAGCATTTCGTGTGCGCTAAGCCAGCCATAGGTCTCGACCGCCTGTTGGGCCATGTAGGCCAGCACTGCGTAAGCGCCGCCAAAGGTCACGACGGCGAGCTTGGAAAAGAACAGAGAGAGGTCGGCGAAGACCGGCGTGTCGGCGAACGCGAGGCTCACCGCAACTAGCGGGACGATCCATATTGCGAGCCAAAGACACGCGGTGCCGACCGTGCGCTGCCACGGGACCGGGGGCGCATCGAGCGGCTCCGGAGCGGGAACCGGATTGATCAGCGCCAGGACATAGCCCGCCAGAGCTGCGGCCGCGATGATCAGCGGGAAGGGAACCGCCAAAAAGAAGATCGCGACGAAGGCGGCCACAGCAATCACCCAGTCATAGGAGCGGTGCAGCGCGCGTTGGGCGACCTTGAACAAGGCCTCGATCACGATGATGAGGACCGCGGCCTTGATGCCGACGAACGCGGCCTCGACGAGCGGCACCTGACCGTACCAGGCATAAGCGATCGACAACGCCAAGACGATCGCCGCGCCCGGGAGCACGAATAGGAGTCCTGCCGCGAGACCCCCGAGCGTGCCGTGCAGCCGCCAGCCCACGTAAGTCGCAAGCTGCATGGCCTCCGGTCCCGGCAGCAGCATGCAGAAATTCAGCGCATGCAGGAAGCGCTCTTGGCCGATCCAGCCGCGCTCCTCGACGAGCGTTCTGTGCATGAGCGCGATCTGCCCTGCGGGGCCGCCGAAGGAAATCACGCCGATCCTCGCCCAGACGGCAAGCGCCTCGCGAAACGAGGGCGACTGGCGCTCCTGGGCCTCACTCGTCTGGATCGTGCTCATGGCGGTCACTCCTAGAGGCTCGTGCCGCCGTCGGCAATGCCGCCCGCCGGTTGGTGGCTGCTTGGCGAATCGCGTGATACCCAGAGGATGAGAGGATAGAGGGCGAGCATGACAACGGAGCAGCTGCTTCTGGTGACGGTGTTTTTGGCCGCCGCCGCCATTGCCGCGCCGCTCGGCCGCTATCTGGGCATCGGCGCCGTGCTTGGTTATCTGGCCGCGGGCGTCGTCATCGGCCCTTATGTCCTCGGGCCGCTCTATGCACTCGACGACGTGGAGACGGTCCTCCATTTCGGCGAGTTCGGTGTGGTCCTCCTCTTGTTCGTCATCGGGCTGGAGCTGCGTCCGATCCGCCTGTGGTCGATGCGCTCCTCGATCTTCGGGCTCGGTGCGGCACAGCTGGTCCTCACGGCGTCCGTGCTCGCCGGGATTTGTCTGCTGCTCGAGGTCAGCTTCGCTCAGGCGCTGTTCATCGGGCTCGCCTTGTCGTTGTCGTCGACCGCCTTCGCGCTGCAAGTGTTGGAGGAGAAGGGCGAGCTCACGGCCCGTCATGGGCGCTTGGCCTTCTCCGTACTGCTGTTTCAGGATCTTGCGGCGATCCCGTTGATCGCGCTTGTGCCGCTTTTCGCGCTCGGCGGCGATGAGCCAAGCATGGACCTCGGCGCGGCAGGGCTCGCAATCCTCAGCATTGTCGGCGTCATCTTGGTGGGACGTTTCTTGTTGAGCCGGCTCTACCACTTGGTCGCGGCCACCGGCGTGCGGGAGGCGATGACGGCGAGCGCGCTGCTCACGGTGGTGGGCGTTGCGCTTCTCATGGAGGAGGTGGGGCTTTCGGCGGCGCTTGGGTCCTTCATCGCCGGGGCACTTCTCGCCGATTCCGAATACCGCCACCAGATCGAGGCGGATATCGCGCCCTTCGAGGGATTGTTGCTCGCCGTGTTCTTCATGGCGGTGGGCATGTCCATCGACCTCTCGGTCCTGGTGGCGAAGCCTGGCGCGCTGGTGCTGATCGTTGCCGGCTTGATCGCCGTGAAGATCGCCGTGCTCTACGGCCTTGGCCGCTGGTGGGGCTTGGCCAACAGGCCGGCGCGGCGCCTTGGCATTGTGCTGAGCCAAGGGGGCGAGTTTGCCTTCGTCTTGTTCTCAGTCGGCCTGATCGAAGGGGTCATCGAACGCGATATCGCCGGGCTGTTGACGCTTGCGGTCACCTTGTCGATGGCGGCAACGCCCTTGCTGCTCTTGGCGGACGATTGGCTGGCGCGCGTGAACAAGACCAGCGCTCCGGATTATGAGATGCCCCCTGGGGCCGAGCAGCACGTGATCATCGCGGGCTTCGGGCGTTTCGGTCAGATTGTCGCCCGCGTCTTGCGCGCGCGGCACATTCCGTTCACGGCGCTCGACACGAGCATCGCGCAAGTGGACTTCGTGAAGCGGTTCGGCTCGAAGATCTACTACGGCGATGCAGGGCGCATCGACATCCTGCGGGCGGCGGGCGCCGACAAGGCGAGCGCCTTCGTGCTTGCCATCAACGACATCGACGCATCGCTCCGGGTGGCGGAGATCGTGCGTGAGAACTATCCGGACCTGCCGATCTATGCGCGGGCCCGCGACCGTACCCATGTGCACAAGCTCATGGATCTTGGTGTCACGATCATCGAGCGCGAGACATTCCTCTCGGCTCTGGAACTCACGGTGCAACTCTTGCGTGGGCTTGGCCTGAAACCAAAAGAGGCGAAGCGCCTGATCGCCACATTCAAGCAACACGACGAGAAGCGGCTCTACGACGACTATCAGGACTACACGGACGTGGAGAAGATGCGCGCCAACGCCGCGTCTGCGGCGGTTGAACTTGAGGAGCTCTTCTCCACCGATGAGGAGGACCTGGAGGAGGAGACGGCTAGCGCTCGGCCGCGAGATGGTCGAGAATCAGCTGGTTGAGTTCCTTGGGATGCGTGAAGGGGCTCATATGGCCGGCGCCTTTGAGCGTCTCGACGCTCGCGTGGGGTAGGGCGCCCGACAGCAATTCGATGACCGCGCGCGTTGGCGGTGGCGTCTTCGATCCCACGATCAGAAGCGTCGGAGCCTCGATTTCCGCATAGTCCGCCAAGGTGGTTTGCGCATCGATGGCAATCGAGAACTCCAACGCGACCTTTGGAATAGTCGCGGCGATCGCCGTCTTGAACCGCTCCGGCGAGAGCCACCAGCGCCAGCGGCCAAGCCAGTATGACATGAAGGCCGCGGCAGCCTTGCGGTCGTCGCCCTTGGCCACAGGGTCGAGCACGGAGACGCCGAGTTTCTCCACGTCTTTCCACTCCGGGCGTCCTTCGATGCGCAGCAGATGAAAGGATACAGGTTCGACCAGGTTGAGGCTCTTCACCCGGTCTCCGAGCTTACGCGCGGCCTCCAGCGCCAGCGCCGCCCCGTAGGAATGGCCCACGAGATGAAGCGGGCTCTTGGTCTTTTTGGCCAGAGCCAGAAGCACCTTGACGTCCGCTTCGATGCTAAAAGGCTTGTCGATGGGCCAGGGGTCGGATTGACCGTAGCCGATGAAGTCCGGCGCGAGCACGCGCCAGTCTTCTTTCAGCTGCTCGATCAGCGGCAGCCACTCCTTATGCGAGGCGCTGGAGCAGTGGCCGAGCATGACGCAAGACCCTTTGCCCTCGTCGAGATAGGCGATCTCGACGCCGTCGACTTTCAGCTGCTTCACCCGTCCGGTCCCCTTGGCGCTACCGATGTGCTTAAACGGTCGCGAAGCTGAGGTAAATCGAACTTACGCGCTGTCCGCAAACCATAGAGGATGGGCGAGGACGAGCGGAGCCTATTGACGGGATTGCTTCAAGACGCACAACGAGCGGCGATGCCCCAGCTGCGCAAGCTCACCGTTAGTCGATGAGTTCGGGCTGAGGTTCCGCAGCCAGCGCGGCCTTCTGCACGGCCTTCTGCACCTTTTCGAAAGCGCGCACCTCGATCTGGCGGATGCGCTCGCGCGATACGCCGAACTCGGTGGAGAGTTGCTCCAGCGTCAGCGGTTCCTCCGACAGGCGGCGGGCTTCGAAGACCCGGCGCTCCCGCTCGTTCAGCGTCTCTAGCGCATCGTGCAGCATGCCGCGGCGCTGGTCTTTCTCCTGGGACTCGGCCAGCGCGGTCTCCTGGTCGATGGCCGTGTCGTCGACCAGCCAGTCCATCCACTCGCCGCTTTCCGCATCGTTCCGTACTGGCGCGTTCAGCGATGAGTCGCCGCCGAGCCGGCGGTTCATCGACACGACGTCGTCCTCGCTCACGCCGAGGCGCGTGGCGATCTTCTTGACGTTGTCGGGGTGCAGGTCGCCTTCCTCAAGCGCCTTGAGTTGCCCCTTGATCTTGCGCAAGTTGAAAAAGAGCTTCTTCTGCGCCGCGGTGGTTCCCATCTTCACCAGGCTCCACGAACGCAGGATGTACTCCTGGATCGCGGCGCGGATCCACCACATGGCGTACGTCGCCAGCCGGAAGCCCTTGTCGGGATCGAAGCGCTTGACCGCCTGCATCAGGCCGACATTGCCCTCGGAGATAACCTCGCCGATCGGCAGGCCGTAGCCGCGGTAGCCCATGGCTATACGCGCCACGAGGCGCAAATGGGAGGTGACCAGTTCGTGCGCGGCATCGCGGTCGCCATGCTCGCGCCAGCTCTTGGCGAGCATGTACTCCTGCTGGGGCTCCAGCATGGGGAATTGTCTGATTTCTTCGAGATACCGCGTCAGCCCGCCATGGGCACTGACGCTCGGCAAACTTCTGGCGGCCATGGAACCCGTCTCCCGCAGCCTTCGCGGCCGCGCTCTCTCCCGTGTCTACCGCCCCCCAACGGTCTTTCCTCAATGACCCTGTTCTATAGGGCCTTCCTTACAAACGCGATAGGCAGAACCTCATCACAGTTGCTTGAGTGTAACCGCGATCTGGGCCAAGTCGTAGGGGAGATCACTGTTAAATTCCAGTAAGGTACCGCTCTCCGGATGTCTGAAGCTGAGCCTCCCGGCGTGTAGGGCCTGGCGGTGAAGCCCGGCGAGCGCTTCTTGCACCGGCGGCGGCAAGATACGTAGCTTGGACTTGAACCCGCGGCCATAGAGGGGATCGCCGATCAGCGGGTGCCCAATGTGGGCCAAGTGAACGCGCACTTGATGTGTCCGCCCCGTTTCCAAGGTGCATTCGATCAGCGCGGCGATCGGCTCTTCGGTGTCCTTCGCGAAGGTCTCGCGCACGCGCCATCGCGTCTTGGCCTGGCGCCCCTTGTCTTCCGGGACCACGGCCATCTTGGTGCGGCTTGTGGGGTGGCGGCCGATGGGCGCATCGATCACACCATGGGGCCGCGCGGGCGCACCCCAGACGAGCGCGAGATAGCCTCTGGCCAAGTCGCCGGTCCGCCCGTGGTCGGCGAACTGCTTGGCGAGCGCGCGGTGCGCCCGGTCCGTCTTGGCCACGACCATCAGCCCGCTCGTGTCCTTGTCGAGGCGATGGACAATGCCCGGCCGGGCGACGCCGCCAATGCCGGACAGGCTCTCCCCGCAATGGGCCAGGAGCGCATTGACCAGGGTGCCGCCCGGCTGACCGGCGCCCGGATGCACCACCAGCCCCGCCGGCTTGTCGATGACGATGAGCGCCTCGTCTTCATAGACCACGTTGAGCGGAATAGGCTCGGCGGCGAGCGCCGTTTCGGCGGCCGGCGGCACGGTGAGTTCGAAGCGTTCGCCCGGTTTGACCCCATATTTCACGTCCTCTATGGTCGCGCCGCTTGAGGCGACCTGGCCATCCCGGATAAGCGCCTGCACCCGCGTGCGGCTAAGCTCCGGCAGCATCTCGGTCAAGAACCGATCCAGGCGCTGCCCGGCGTGAGCCTCATTCACCTCGGCCGTGACGGTGCCGGCGGGCAGGCGATTGGATCGCGATGTTTTTGGGTCTTCGGACATTTCAAAGTCGACAGATCGAGGACTTCAGACGGTGGCAGTGACAGAGGAACCCGACAATACGCCCTTGCCGGGGACGGTGTTTACCCCCCGCCAGGTTCGGATACTCAAGATTGCCGTGATCGTCATGGGCATTCTCCTGGTCGGCGGCTTCGGCTTGGTGATGGCGACGATCGTCTACCAGGCCACCCAGCTGGGAAAAGAGGAAGCCATTGCGCCCCAAGCGGCCCTGGCCGAGGGCGCCGGCATCGAGCTGGTCATTCCGCCGGACGCCACCGTGACCTCGATGGCCCTTGATGGGGACCGCTTGGCGCTCCATCTTCAGACCAGCGCGGGGCCTGAAATCGCCGTCATCGACGTGGTTAGCGGCACGGTGGTCTCGCGAATCAAGCTCAACGCCAATAAGCCCTGATAAGCCTTGATCGGCATCCGGGCGGCAAGCTATAGCTTCTCGCTCGCGCGCAAGGCCCCGTTCGTCTAGAGGCCTAGGACGCCGGCCTCTCACGCCGGAAACAGGGGTTCGATTCCCCTACGGGGCGCCAAGCAAAATCAGATAGTTACAGCTACTGATGCTCCGCCGTGCCCAAGAGTGTGTCGAGGGCTGCCGTCAGGTCTGGTCCGGCAATGAAGGCATCGGCGCCTTTCTCCACCGCCTCGCGCCGCGTCACGCCGCCGAAGCCAACAACAAAGACGCCCGCCTCGCGTGCGGAGAGATCGCTGGCGCCGTCGCCAACAAGCGCCACCGACTGCCCAGACGTGGCCAATGCGCGGCAGACGGTGGCCTTGCCGTCCTGGCGGGAAAGCGGGGATCCTCGGTCGAAGTCGCGGTAAGCGCCGTCGTCCGCGAAGGTCAGGTCGACGGCGTGAACGCGTGACGCCGGAATCTCCAATGCCCGGGCGAGGGGTTCCAGGGCCGGGCGCAAACCGCCGCTCACGATGTGTACGGGCTTGCCGGCGCGGTGCAGTGCCATGATCGTCTCACGGGCACCCGGCACCATCTCGTCGACATAGCGCTGGCCCAGCCATGCAATCGTCGCGCGGTCGGGACGAACCAGAGAGAGGCGCTTCGCATAGACGGCATCGAGGGAAAGCGAGCCTGCCATGGCAGCAGCTGTCAGCGGCGCGACCTCGGCCTCGACGCCTGTGCGACGCGCCAGCTCGTCAATTCCTTCGATGCGGCTCAGCGTACTATCGCAGTCAAAGCAGACGACGTCGAAGCTTCGCGCCTCGCGCCTCACAGCTCGAATTCCACCGCTTGTTCGACCGGCGGCAGGGCTCTGATCTCGGCCAGTGCGCTTGCCGACAGCGGTGCGGATATACTGATCAAGGCGATCGCGTTCTCGAACGTTTCGCCGATGCCCACATGCATGCGCGAGATGTTGATGTTCTCCCGACCCAGAATGCCGCCAAGCGCGCCGACGACACCCGGTTGATCGTGATGGCGCGTAAACAGGAAGTGCCCTTCCGGCACGGCCTCGACGTCATAGTCGTCGATACGCACGAGCCGAGCGTGACGCTCACCCAGCAAGGTGCCCGCCAGAGTGGTGCTCTTATCGCCCGTGACAGCGCAGATCTCCACGAGAGACACGAAGTCCCTTGCGTTCTCCGTTCGCGATTCCCTGACTTCGATACCTTGCGACTTGGCGAGGTGAGCGGCGTTCACGCGATTGACGCGGCCCGTCATGCGCCGGCTGAGAAGCCCAACCAGGGCTTCGGCGGTGATCGGTCGAGAATCGAGCTCGGCCACGCGGCCGAACAGGCGCACCACGAGCTCCGATATCGGGCCCTCGCAGATTGAGCCGACCAGCCGGCCCAGTGCGTAGGCCAACTGCTGATAGGGAATCGTCCGCGCAAGCTGGTCCGATGCGACGCGGGGTAGGTTCACGGCGGTTTCCGCCGCGCCCGTCGCGAAGAACCTGATCAAGTTCTGTGCAATGGTGACGCTTACCGCCTGCTGCGCTTCCTCGGTGGAAGCACCGAGATGGGGCGTCAGAACCACATTGTCCAGCGTCAACAGCGGTGAGTCCTTGGGCGGTTCGTTCTCATAGACGTCGAGCGCCGCGCCGGCGATGTGGCCGCTCTTGAGCGCATCCACCAGCGCCGCTTCATCAACAAGTCCGCCTCTGGCGCAGTTGATGATCCGAGCGCCCCGCTTCATGGTGCTGAGGCGCGCCGCATCTATTAGGTGACGCGTCTTGTCCGTAAGCGGGCAATGAAGAGTGACGTAGTCAGAGTTCGCCAGAAGCGTGGCCAGCTCACTTGGCTCGGCGGCCGATTCCTCCATGATCTCCGGTGCGACGAATGGATCGTACGCCAGAACCTGCATCTTGAGCCCGACACAGCGCCGGGCCACCAAGCGTCCGATCGTTCCAAAGCCGATAATGCCGATGGTCTTGCCGGCAAGCTCCACCCCGGAATACCGCGCCGGCTGCCACTCGTTCTGCCGTACCGAGCGGTCGGCCTGGGGGAGATGGCGGCTCAGAGAGAGAAGATGTGCAAGGGTCAGCTCTGCAGTCGTCGTCGCGTTGGCGTCGGGCGTATTGAACACCACGATGCCCCGCTCCGTCGCCGCGGCGACGTCGACATTGTCGACGCCAATGCCGGCTCGACCGATGGCCCTCAGCCGGGTGGCGGCGGTAATGACCGGCTGCGTCACGCGCGTCTTGGAGCGGACGATGAGGGCATCGTAATTCGGAATGCACTCGATCAGTCGCGCCTCGTCGAGCCCCGTCTCCACATCGACGCGGAATCTGGGATCGTTTGCGAGCAACTCACGTCCGTCGGCGTGGATAGGATCCGCAACCAGTACGCTATAAAGATCATTCATTCGGCTATCGCTATGTTCGAGGGAAGGATGAGGAGCAACGGGTCAAGAAATCACGCACGAGAGGCCTGTACGTCCTCCTGTGTCGGCTCCGATTTGATGTAGGTCTCCATGGACGGACACGAGCAAACCAAGTGGCGGTCCCCATAGACGTTGTCGACGCGATTGACTGGAGACCAGTATTTGTCGACGCGGAACGCGCCAGCGGGGAAACACGCTGTTTCCCGGGAGTAGGGGCGATGCCAATCACCGATGAGATCCTCGACGGTATGAGGCGCATTCTTCAAGGGGTTGTTCGTTCGATCGTAGTGGCCTTGCTCGATTGCTCGCGCCTCCTCACGGATCGCGAGAAGTGCTTCGCAGAAACGGTCCAGCTCTTCCTTTGTCTCCGACTCCGTCGGCTCGATCATGAGCGTGCCCGGGACCGGCCAGCTCATGGTAGGCGGATGGAAGCCACAATCTATGAGCCGCTTGGAGATATCTTCGACGGTGACACCCGCGCCCGCCTGTAATGGGCGCGTGTCGATGATGCACTCGTGTGCGACGCGGCCTTTGCTGCCGGTGTACAGCACGTCGTAGGCACCTGACAGGCGCTTGGCGATGTAGTTCGCGCTCAGGATTGCAACACGGGTGGCTTGCGTGAGTCCGGCTCCGCCCATCATCAAGAGATAGCTCCACGAGATCGCCAAAATGCACGCTGACCCGAACGGTGCCGCCGACACTGCGTTGCCGCCGGTCTCGGGGTCGCCCGGCAGGAAGGGAACCAAGTGCCTCATGACGCCTATCGGTCCCATGCCGGGCCCGCCGCCGCCGTGGGGAATGCAGAACGTCTTGTGTAGGTTCAGATGACCTACATCGGCCCCGAAGTCGCCCGGTCGCGCGAGGCCGACCAGGGCATTCATGTTGGCCCCATCGAGATAGACTTGCCCGCCGTTCGCGTGGGTGACGTCGCAGATCTCGCGCACCGTCTCTTCGAACACGCCATGCGTCGAGGGGTAGGTGATCATCGCAGCCGCAAGGTTGTCGGCGTTCGCCTCGGCCTTGGCACGGAAATCCTCGACGTCGATATTGCCGTACGCGTCGGTCCCCACCACCACAACCTTGAAGCCGGCCATCGTGGCCGAGGCAGGGTTGGTGCCGTGCGCGGATGCCGGAATTAGGCAGACGTTGCGATGATCTTCGCCGCGGCTCTTGTGGTAGGCGCGGATGGTGAGGAGCCCGGCATACTCGCCTTGTGCGCCGGAGTTGGGCTGCATCGAGAACGCGTCGTAGCCGGTGATTTCGCATAGTTTCGCCGAAAGGTCCTCGATCATCTCGGCGTAGCCCAGGGCCTGATTCGCCGGCGCGAAAGGATGAATCTCGGCAAATTCGGGCCACGTGATCGGCAACATCTCGGCCGTCGCATTCAGCTTCATGGTGCATGAGCCGAGTGGGATCATGGCGCGATCGAGCGCCAGGTCGCGATCCGCGAGACGGCGCATGTAGCGCGTCAT
>JGI12316J15310_10000048_pt37 | contig 14752 bp, 17 predicted proteins | sample MarCyaLeptolynsp_FD_15310 | JGI IMG/M metagenome (IMG submission 15310)
ATCTGCGCCAGCGGATCCCTGGGTACCATGATTCCGCCGTCGATCGTGCTGATCTTCTACGGCCTGATCACCGAGACGTCGATCCACGCCCTGTTCCAGGCGGCCTTCATTCCGGGCTTCATTCTGGCCGGCTGCTACATCGTCTACATCCTGGTCCGCACTAACCTGAACCCGGAGGAAGCCCCCCTGCCGCCGCCCTCCGACGACGACATGTCGGGGCGGGAGAAGCTGTCCATGGGCCTCAGCCTGCTCGCGATCATGATCGGCGGAGCCGCCGTCTGCGTGCTGCTGCGCGGCCTGGTGATGCACATCTTCGACACGATCGATGAGGACACCCGCCTGATCGATACCCAATCGCTCGCCGCCACCGGGGCGATCGCGGCCGCCTGTCTCGCGTATCTGCTGCTGGTGGTGGGACGGGAGATGGCGCTGGACGCCTGGCACAAGGGCAAGGGCCTGATCGCGCCCCTGCTGATCGTGGTGGTTGTGCTGGGGTCGATCTATGGCGGCATCACCGGCATCACCGAGGCGGCGGGCATGGGCTCGATCGCGGTGCTGGTGCTGATCATCCTGCGCGGGGAGTTCTCCTTCCAGCTGCTGCAGGAAGCCTCCATGCGCACGTTCAAGTCGACGGGCACCATCATCTGGGTGACGTTCGGCGCCACGGCCCTCGCGGGGGCCTACACCATCGCCGGCGGACCGACCTATGTCGCCAACCTGATCGTCGGCTACGAGCTGCCGACCATGGGCGTGCTGCTGGTGATGATGGTGATCTTCCTGTTCCTCGGCGCCTTCATGGATTGGACGGGGATCGTGCTGCTGGTGATGCCGGTGTTCCTGCCGATCGTCCTGAAACTGCCCATGGACGAGTTGGGACTGACCGGTGGGCTGGATACCGTCACCATGGTCAAGGTGTGGTTCGGGATCCTGTTCTGCGTGAACATGCAGGTCAGTTTCCTGTCGCCCCCATTCGGGCCGGCGGCGTTCTATCTGAAATCCGTCGCCCCGCCGCACATCTCGCTGACCGACATCTTCCGGGGCTTCCTGCCGTTCATCTGCATTCAGCTGATGGTACTGGCGCTGATCCTGCTGGTGCCGGGAATCACGACGGTGTTCCTGTAGCGTCCGCTCAGCGGGGGGTGATCCGGATCCAGTCGCTGGAATCGTTCTCGTGCCCCCGGATGGGCCGGCTGGGACTGGACAGCGCCGCGCTCATCAGCGCCGGTGCCAGCCGGCCGTCGGTGGCGCCGAGCAGAAAGACGGTGCCGGCGCTCTCGCCCACCATCGGCAGCACCAGCCGCTCGCCGGAATAGGTGCCGTTGCGGCCGAAGATCCGTCCGAAGGAGTGCAGGATGACCTGTTCATCGACGCATCGGTTCCAGCGCCGGTAAATGCTGGCGAGCTTGTCGGGCGCGGCGATCTCGTCGATGGTCAGGCCGGCGAGCGAGCGGCCATGGATGCCGTTGATCGCCTCCCCCGATACCCGGTAGCGCCACAATGCGTCCTCGCCGCGTTCGACGAGCCAGATGATCGGCATCAGGCCGGCGCGCCCCAGGCGGACGATGTCGAGGCGCTCCTTGCGCGCCAGGACCTCACCCGGCAGCCGGGCCTCGTTCCAGATCTCGACCGCAGCCTGCAGGCGCGGCGACAGAATGACGGAGAGATCGTCACCGATCGGTTCTTCGGGACCAGTGGCGTCGGGCAGAACGGTCATTTCAGGGCAGGCTCTCCCCTCGCACTCGGTGAAGGTGCGGGACGGTTCGACTAACACGGCAAGCGTTAACGTTTCGTTTACAACAGCGCTGGCGGGTCGGCTGGCGGGAGGGGCGGCGGCGGAGGGTAGATTCAACGCCCGCGCTTTCCATGGACCAGCCACGCGTCAACGAGACGGAAGGATCCTCGCCATGGACCGGACCAAGCCTCTGACAGCCCTGCTTCTCGCGTTCTTCCTGGCCGGATGCTCCACGGCCGCCGCGCCCTGCAAGATATCCGGGGCCGTCATCGGAACGGTACCGATCATCGGCGGCGTGATCGGCGGGGCGCTTGAGACCTGCGGCGACATGATCGATTGAGCGGGCCGGGGGCGGCCAGCTGAGCCAATCGGGGGGCTGAACCGATTAGGGGCTGAGCCGATTCAGACCGGTCGTGCCGAGGGCGTGATCCCTCAGGCCTGGCGGCCGGCCCGTCCCCGTCTGGCGCCGTGCGGCTTGCGCTTGCCGCCACGTCCGCCAGGGCGCCCGGCCTCGCGGTCCATCTCCGCGGGGCGGTGCGGCAGTTTCCAGCCGGCCGGGCCACCCTTGGCCGGGCCGCCCTGCCTGCGCCGGCGGCCCTCACCGCCCTTGCCGGTGCCGGCCGGCTGCCAGCGCGGGATCAGGTGATGCTTGCCGTTGCCGATCAGGTCCTCGCGCCCCATGGCCTTCAGCGCATCGCGCAGTAGCGGCCAGTTGTCCGGATCGTGGTACCGCAGGAACGCCTTGTGCAGGCGCCGCTGACGCAGGCCCTTGGCCGTCTCGACGCGGTCCGTCCCGGTCCGGCGCACCGGTTTCAGCGGGTTGCGGCCGGAGTAGTACATCGCCGTCGCCATCGCCATCGGAGTCGGCGTGAAGGTCTGCACCTGGTCGGCACGGTAGCCGTTCTTCTTCAGCCACAGGGCGAGGTTCATCATGTCCTCGTCGGTGCAGCCGGGATGGGCGGCGATGAAGTAGGGGATCAGGAAATACTTCTTCCCCGCCCTGGCGGCCGCCGCGTCGAACATCTCCTTGAAGCGGTCGTACGAGCCGATGCCCGGCTTCATCATCTTGGTGAGGGGCCCGTCCTCGGTGTGCTCCGGCGCGATCTTCAGGTAACCGCCGACATGGTGGGTGACCAGTTCGTCGACGTATTCCGGGCTCTCCACCGCCAGGTCGTAGCGCAGGCCGGAGCTGATCGAGACCTTCTTCACCCCCTCGGTGCCGCGCGCCGCCCGGTAGAGGTCGATCAGCGGCTTGTGGTCGGTGTTCAGGTTCTTGCAGATGGTCGGATAGACGCAGGACAGCCGGCGGCAGGACTTCTCGATCTCCGGATCCTTGCAGGCCATGCGGTACATGTTCGCCGTCGGCCCGCCGAGATCGGAGACCTGCCCGGTGAAGCCTGGCACCTTGTCGCGCATGTCCTCGATCTCGCGGACAATCGAGTCCTGGCTACGCGACTGGATGATCCGGCCCTCGTGCTCGGTGATCGAGCAGAAGGTGCAGCCGCCGAAGCAACCGCGCATGATGTTGACCGAGAAGCGGATCATCTCCCAAGCCGGGATGCGGGCGTCGCCGTAGAACGGGTGCGGGGCCCGGGCGTAGGGGTGGTCGAAGACCCAGTCCATCTCCTTGGTGGTCAGCGGGATCGGCGGCGGCGTCACCCAGACGTCGCGGTCGCCATGGCGCTGCACCAGCGAGCGCGCGTTGCCCGGGTTGCTCTCCAGATGCAGGATCCGCGAGGCCTGGGCATAGACCTCCTTGTCGTCGCGCACGGTCTCGTAGGCCGGCAGCCGGATCACCTGTTCCTCGTCGCCGCGCACCGCCCGCTCCGGCGCGTCGTCGATCGAGGTCATGTCGACCTCGCGGAAGTCGGGGGCGGCCTCGTTGCGGATCAGGGTGAGGCCGCGCAGGTCGAACAGGTCGCGCGGGTTGTCACCCTTGGCGATGCGGTGGGTCACGTCGATGATCGCCCGCTCGGCATTGCCGTAGAGCAGCACGTCGGCCTTGCTGTCGACCAGCACCGAGCGCCGGACCTTATCGCTCCAATGGTCGAAATGGGCGATCCGGCGCAGCGACGCCTCGATCCCGCCGAGCACGATCGGCGCGTCGGGAAACGCCTCGCGGCAACGCTGGGAATAGACCAGCACCGCCCGGTCCGGTCGCTTTCCGGGGGCGGCGTCGGGGGTGTAGTTGTCGTCGGTGCGGATCCGCTTGTCGGCGGTGTAGTTGTTGACGAGGCTGTCCATGTTCCCCGCCGTCACGCCGAAATACAGGTTCGGCCGGCCGAGTTCCTTGAACGCCTCGGCGCTGGTCCAGTCGGGTTGAGCGATGATGCCGACGCGGAAGCCGTGCGCCTCCAGGGTCCGGCCGATGACCGCCATGCCGAAGCTCGGATGGTCGACATAGGCGTCGCCGGTGACCAGGATCACGTCGCAGCTGTCCCAGCCGAGCAGATCCATCTCCTCCCGGCTCATGGGCAGGAACGGCGCCACGCCGAACCGGTGCGCCCAGTACTTCTTGTACTTGAAGATCTCGCGCGCGCCCTGGCGCGGGCGGCCCGCTGGTGCAACGGCGGTCATCGCGACCTCGGGGTGATGGAGAGTGGCAGAGATGTAGCGACACGCGGTCGTTTTGGCAATGTAGGCGTCAGGATTCCGACCACTCCACCGTCACCGCTCCCCCGTCGACCGGCGTGTACGTCCGCGTCTGGGTCATCGGAACACTCCCCACCGGGAAGCCTTTCTCTAGGTAGGAATGAAAGGTCGCACCCAGGAGCCGGCCGACGCGCCCCGTCCCGGGGTCGAGAAACGGCAGGATGATCCGCTCCCCGCGAGCCGGATACTCAGCCTCGGCGTAGATCCGCCCGGTGATGTGGACCACCGCCGGGCGGTCCGTGGCGATCGCGAAATAGTTCTCGACCCGCGGCAGCGCCGACGCGTCGGTGATGCTCTCCAGCGTCTTGCCGACGATGTTGTGGCCATGGGCCAGCCGCACCTCGTCGCCGACGATGCGGTAGCGCCAGCGGCCGGTCGGATCGTCGTTGACCACGTCGCACAGCCAGACATGGGAAAGCGCGAACGCGAAGTCCGTGGGGTCGATCCGGTCGACGGTCGGCACCAGCCCGCCCTCCCTGGCGGCCAGCCAGAACTGGACCAGTCGGACAATCCGGTCGTCCTCGACATGCGCGAAATCGCGCATCGACAGGCTTTCGACGGTCATTTGGGTGTCAGGTGCCAAAGGTTTCACACGTGCTCGTTAGAAGGGCCGACAATCGGGGGCGGGGGAAGCCCCAAAAATGGCTCGCGGCAACCGACCAAACCCCGGACCCGGCGCGGCCGCCTTTGGACGGCCGTCACCGCAACTATCACGGCTGTGCCTAACAAAGCCTTACACCCGGTCGAGCGGCGCGGACCCTCGGCGCCTCCCGTCACGACGGCGCGGAGGGTTCAGGCGACAGGAGCGCGATCAAGCAGGTGCAAGACGGAGGGTTACGAGCGGCGCTCAAAAAATTTGAACATTGTTCATTTTTTCCTTGTGGGTCGATCCGATGGCACCCATCTACTGTGAACACTGTTCACAAAAGGAGATCCACCATGAAACGCTTCACCGCTTTCCTCGCCGCCGCCGCCATCACCGCATCGCTGTTCGCCGGCAGCGCGCAGGCTGGCGAGAGCGGCCGGCACGCGGCCGCCGCCTCGGATCACAGCGCCAGGGCGGCCAGTCACGGCTCGGCCGCGGTGGCGAGCGGCGCCGCCGTCGTGGTGTCGGTGCCGGTCACGCTGACCGGGGCCGCCCTGTCGGCGACGGGATCCGCGATCGAGGGCCTGGGCGCGGCCAGCACGCAGGCCGGCGCCGGCCTCGTCAGCAGCGGCGTCGAGCTGTCGGCCGGGGCCTCGGCCGCGCCCGCCCCGCACACCAAGACCGCGCGCCCCGACGGCCCGCCGACCCTCGACTGACGCCTGCCCGGATCCGGCGCGCCGGGTTCCGGCGCGCCTCCCCCGCTCGCCCCCCCCTTAGGAGACCGACCATGAAACGCCTTCTCGCCGTCGCCGCGACCCTGCTCGCCCTCGCCCTCCCGACACTGGCGGAGGCCGGCAGCAGCGCCGAGGCCGACCCCGTCCTGCCCCGCGCCGAGGTCCTCGCCTTCGCCGTCGATGTGGAACGCGACCTCGCCGCCCGCGGCGCCCATGTGGCGATCGTCGCCCGGGTCGGCCGCGATCCCGACACGCTGCCCGACGGCCTGCGCTACACCCACGTCGCCTACTGGGTCTATTCCCACATCCAGCACGAGGACGGGAGCACCACCAAGGGCTACCGGGCCTACAACCTGTATCAGCTGTCCGACGACCCCACGCGCAGCCGGCTGGTCCAGGACAGCCCCGCCGACTTCTTCGCCGGCGCCCATGCCCTCGACGCCGGGATCATCGTGCCGCAGCTGGCACTGCAGGTGAAACTCCTGAAGGCGATCACCGGGCCGGCCTACACGGCCGTCCACAACCCGCGCTACGCGGTGCTGGCGAACCCGCTCACCCGCGATTTCCAGAACTGCACCGAGCACACCCTGGACGTGCTTGTGGCGAGCCTCTACGACACCCGCGATCCGAGCCGGATCAAGGCCAACATCAAGGCGCATTTCACGCCGCAGCCGATCGCCGTCAGCGGGCTCAAGCGGTTCTTCGCGCCAGCCCTGTCCGGGGCGCTGGTGACCAGCGACCACGGCGCGCGGATCCGCACCGCGACCTTCGGCTCGATCGGGCGGTTCATGCGGCGCTACGACCTCGCCCAGGACATCTACAGCGTCACGCCGCGGCCGAAGGCTGTCCCCGCGCCGCGGCCGCTGTGATCGACTCCAAGCCCCTCACCCGGCGCGAGCGCAACCTGGCCGACGTCCGGGACCGCGCGACGGCGCTCGCCGAGCGGATCGTGCTCGAGCACGGCGCCGACGCGCTCACCGCGCGGGGCCTCGCCAAGCAGCTCGGGATCTCGGTCGGCACCCTGTACAACGCCTTCGGCGACCTGGACGGGGTCGTGCGCGCGGTCAACGCCCGCTGCGGGGAGCGGCTGGCGGCGCATCTCGAGGCGGCGCTGGCGGCGTCGACACCGGCGCCGCGCGACCGGGTCGCCGCCATCGGCCAGGCCTATCTGGACTTCGCCCTGTCGGAGCCGCGCCGCTGGTGGATGCTCTTCGAACGCAGCATCGACAGCGCCCCGGACCCGGTTTCCCTTGCCCTGCAGGAGCGGCTTCTGCGCATGCTCATCCAGGCCGGCGGCGGCGACCCGGAAAGACCGGCGCACCGGCAGTTCTTCCTGTTGCTCTGGGCGTCGGTGCACGGTCTGGTGTCACTCGCGGTGCGCCCGTCGATCGCCGCGATCGACCCACAGGCCGCCCGCGCCTACGTCACCGACCTGGTCGATGCCGGGTTCCGCGCGTTCCCGAACGGCGACGCGGGGTCGCCGGAGGCGGGAGAAAGTGACTGAAACAATCTGATCGGCGGGCCGGCCCGGCGCCCGCAGTCGCGAGATGGCGGAGAGGGAGGGATTCGAACCCTCGGTACGCTCACGCGCACAACGGTTTTCGAGGCCGCCCGCGCCTACGTCACCGACCTGGTCGATGCCGGGTTCAGCGCGTTCCCGAACGGCGACGCGGGGTCGCCGGAGGCGGGAGAAAGTGACTGAAACAATCTGATCGGCGGGCCGGGACGCCGCCCGCAGTCGCGAGATGGCGGAGAGGGAGGGATTCGAACCCTCGGTACGCTCACGCGCACAACGGTTTTCGAGACCGCCCCGTTCGACCGCTCCGGCACCTCTCCATATACGCCCAGGTCGCGGCAGGCGGCGAACCTAGTCAAAGCCGCCCCCCGATGCAAGCACCTCATGCGGGCCTCACGCGTGTCTGTTAAACTCCCGAAGACGGCAAGACTCCGTGTTGACACGGGACGCGCCATCCGTATAGTGCGCGCTCCGTTGCGTGCCGGGGTTCGGCGCGCCCACTCGTTTTGCCAGGATCGAGCCGATGTTCGCAGTCGTTAAAACCGGCGGCAAGCAGTACAAGGTCGCCTCCGGGGACGTGATCAAGGTCGAGAAGCTCGAGGCCGAGGCCGGTGCCACGGTCGAGCTCGACCAGGTTCTGATGGTCGGCGACGACGCCAAGGTGACCGTCGGCGCTCCCCTGGTTGCCGGTGCTTCCGTCGCCGCCGAAGTCTTGGACCAGCGCAAGGGTCCGAAGATCACGATCTTCAAGAAGAAGCGTCGCAAGAACCATCGCCGCACCCGCGGTCATCGCCAGCCGCTCACCGTGCTGCGCGTGACCGACATCCGTGCCGGCGCCTGAGTAGTCAGAGGAGAGGTAAGCCATGGCCCATAAAAAGGCAGGCGGTAGCTCCCGCAACGGCCGCGACTCCGAAGGTCGCCGCCTTGGCGTGAAGAAATTCGGCGGCGAGTCCGTCATTCCGGGGAACATCCTGGTCCGCCAGCGCGGCACCAAGTTCCATCCGGGCGCCAATGTCGGCATGGGCAAGGATCACACGATCTTCGCCAAGGTCGAGGGCACCGTGGAATTCCGCCACACACGCGGCCGCACCTTCATCGGTGTCGCTCCGCTGGCCGTCGACGCCGCCGAGGCGCCGGCCGAGTAACGCCGCCCCGACAGTCGGGAGCGGCAAGGGAAGGGAACGGTTCGCCGTTCCCTTTTTTCGTACCCGCGCGCAGGATAGAGGCGCCGCGGGGGATCGCGGAGGATGGGACGTGAAGTTCCTCGATCAGGCCAAGGTATTCATTCGCAGCGGCAATGGCGGCCCCGGCTGCCTCAGCTTCCGGCGCGAGGCCTTCATAGAGTTCGGCGGACCGAACGGCGGCGACGGCGGACGCGGCGGCGACGTGGTCGTGGAATGCGTGGCCGCGCTCAACACGCTGATCGACTTCCGCTACCAGCAGCATTTCAAGGCCGAGAACGGCCGCCCCGGCATGGGCCGCGACATGACCGGCGCCGGCGGCAAGGACACGGTGCTGCGCGTGCCCGTCGGCACCCAGGTCTGGGACGAGGACTACGAGACCCTGCTCGCCGACATGACCGAGGTCGGGCAGACCGTCACGCTAGCCACCGGCGGCGATGGCGGCTTCGGCAACGCCCGTTTCAAGTCGTCGACCAACCGCGCGCCGCGCAAGACCACCCCCGGTTGGCCCGGGCAGGAGATGTGGGTGTGGCTGCGCCTCAAGCTGATCGCCGATGCCGGCCTCGTCGGCCTGCCCAATGCCGGCAAGTCAACGTTCCTCGCCGCCGTCACCGCCGCCAAGCCGAAGGTCGCAGACTATCCCTTCACCACCCTGCATCCGGGGCTCGGCGTGGTGCGTCTCGGCGACGAGGAGATGGTGCTGGCCGACATCCCCGGCCTGATCGAGGGCGCCCACGAGGGAGCCGGCCTCGGCGACCGCTTCCTCGGCCATGTCGAGCGCTGCGGCGCCCTGCTGCACCTGATCGATGCCACCGGCGAGGACCCGGTCGCCGCCTTGGAGACCGTGCGCGGCGAGCTGGAGGCCTACGGCGCCGACCTGGAGATCAAGCCGGAGATCCTGGCGCTGAGCAAGACGGACGCCCTGCCGGACGAGGATGTCGGGGCGCTGCAGGATCTGTTCGAGGAGGAGACCGGCCAGCGGCCCATGGCCCTGTCCAGCGCGTCCGGCGCCGGCGTGCGCGAGGCGCTCGGGCGGTTGATGGACCATGTCCGCGCCGCCCGAACGGACCGCTTGGACGCAGAGGCGGCGGCGGAGCGCGAGGAAGGGGAGCCGGTATGGACTCCGTAGCCGCCCGTCGCCTGCCGGCCCCTCAGCGGATCGAGGATTCCCGCCGTCTGGTCGTCAAGATCGGCTCGGCGCTGCTGGTCGACGAGGAAAGCGGGTCGGTGCGCCGGCCCTGGCTGGACGCGCTGGCAGATGACATCGCCGGCCTGCGCCGGGCCGGGATCGAGGTCCTGGTGGTGTCCTCCGGGGCCATCGCGCTGGGCCGCCGGCATCTCGGCATCGACCAGGTCCGCCCCAAGCTCGAGGAGAAGCAGGCCGCCGCCGCCACCGGGCAGATCATCCTCGCCCATGCCTACCAGGAGGCGCTGGCCCGCCATCACCTGACCGTCGCGCAGATCCTGGTCTCGCCCGACGACACCGAACAGCGCCGCCGCCATCTGAACGCCCGTGCCACCATCAACACCCTGCTGGCGCTGGGCGCCGTGCCGGTGATCAACGAGAACGACACCGTCGCGACCGACGAGATCCGGTTCGGCGACAACGACCGGCTCGGCGCCCGGGTCGCCCAGATGGCCAGCGCCGACACCCTGGTGCTGCTGTCCGACATCGACGGGCTGTACACCGGTGACCCCCGGCGCGATCCCACGGCCCGTCACGTGCCGGAGGTCGACGGCGTGACCGCCGAGATCGAGGCGATGGCGGGCGCGGCCGGCAGCGGCTACGCCTCCGGTGGCATGGTCACCAAGCTCGCCGCCGCCAAGATCGCCGGCGCCGCCGGCTGCCGCATGGTGATCGCCAACGGCCGCGACATGCATCCGATCCGCGCGATCGACGCCGGACCGGGCCACGGCGGCGGGCGCTGCACGTGGTTCCACGCCGGCGCCACGCCGCTGACCGCGCGCAAGCGCTGGATCGCCGGCTCCCTGGCACCACGCGGCCAGCTGGTCCTGGATTCCGGCGCGATCCGGGCCCTTGGCGCCGGCAAGAGCCTGCTGCCCGCCGGCGTGACCGAGGTGGTCGGCGGGTTCGAGCGCGGCGACCTCGTCACCCTGCACGGGCCCGATCGGGCGATCCGCGGGCGCGGTCTCGTCGCCTACTCGTCCGAGGACGCGCGCCGCATCGCCGGGCTCAAATCCCGTGAAATCGAGGCGGCGCTCGGCTACCGTGGCCGCGACGAGATCGTCCACAGGGACGACTTGGTGCTCGCCGACGGGCGCGCCAACGAGGAGGAACCACCGCGATGAGCCTCGCCGAACAGATCCCCGCGCAGCCTGCCGCCATGACGGCCGATATCGACGCGATGATGCTGGAGATCGGCCGCCGAGCCCGCGCCGCCGCCGCCGAGTTGGCCCAGGCCTCCAGCAACCGCAAGGACGCGGCCCTGCGCGCCGCCGCCGCCGCGATCCGCGCGAACGCGCCCGCGATCCTCGATGCCAACGCGAAGGACGTGGTTGCCGGCCGCGCCAAGGGGCTGCGCGACTCCCTGATCGACCGGCTGCTGCTGGACGACGCACGTCTCGAGGGGGTCGCCGCCGGGCTCGAGGCGATCGCCGAGCTGCCGGACCCCGTCGGGCTCACCATGGCCGAGTGGGAACGTCCCAACGGCCTGCGTTTCGAGCGTCGGCGCGTGCCTCTCGGCGTCATCGGCATTATCTACGAGTCCCGCCCGAACGTGACGGCGGATGCCGGCGGTCTGTGCCTGAAGGCCGGCAACGCCTCGATCCTGCGCGGCGGCTCGGAGAGCTATCATTCCTCCGCCGCCATCGCCACCGCCATGCATCAGGGCCTGCGCGAGGCCGGCCTGCCCGAGGACGCGATCCAGACGGTGCCGACCACCGACCGCGCCGCCGTCGGCAAGCTTCTGACCATGCCGCAATTCGTCGACGTGATCGTGCCCCGCGGCGGCCGCTCGCTGATCGAGCGGGTCCAGACCGAGAGCCGGGTGCCGGTCTTCGCCCATCTCGACGGGCTCTGCCACGTCTACATCGACGGCGGAGCCGACGCGGACAAGGCGGTCGCGATCGCGGTCAACGCCAAGATGCGCCGCACCTCGGTCTGCGGCGCCGCCGAGACCCTGCTGGTCGACCGGGCGGTCGCGCGGACGATGCTGCCGCCGGTCGCCGAGGCGCTGCGGGCCGCCAGCTGCGCCCTGCGCGGCGATTCCGAGGCCCGGGCGATCGTCGGCTCCATGGAGCCGGCTTCCGACGAGGACTGGGGCACGGAGTATCTCGACGCCATCCTGTCGGTCGCCGTCGTCGATGGCGTGGCCGGCGCGGTGGCCCATATCAACACCCACGGCTCGCACCACACCGACACCATCGTCACCGAAGACACCGCCGCCGCCGAACGGTTCCTGGCGGAAGTCGACAGCGCCATCGTGCTGCACAACGCCTCCACCCAGTTCGCCGATGGCGGCGAGTTCGGTTTCGGCGCGGAGATCGGAATATCCACCGGCCGGATGCACGCCCGCGGCCCGGTCGGCGCCGAGCAGCTCACCAGCTTCAAATACCTGGTGCGCGGGACCGGCCAGATCCGGCCATGAGCTCGGCCCGATCCTGACGCTCCGTCCCACCGTCCGCATCCGGCGATGACCCTGTTCACTCCGATTCGCGGTCCGCACAGCGACGGGCTGCCGCCCGACACCGGCGCCGGATTGTTCGCGCGGGTGCGGCCGAACGCGCTGCGGATGCCGGCGAGCGAGGCCCCGGCCCTGCCGCGTGCCGGCGCCGACCGCCGGCGGCTCAAGGTCGGGCTGATGGGCGGGTCGTTCAACCCCGCGCATGACGGCCACCGCCACGTCGCGGAGACCGCGCTGAAACGCCTGGGGCTGGATGAGGTCTGGTGGCTGGTCAGCCCGCAGAATCCGTTGAAACCGCGCGACGACATGGCGCCGTTCGGCGACCGTCTCGCCTCCGCCCGGGCGGTCGCGCGCCATCCCAGGATCCGGCCAAAGGACATCGAGCTGCACCTGGCCACCCATTTCACCGCCGACACGCTGGTCGCTCTGCGCCGGCGCTGCCCCAACATGGCCTTCGTCTGGATCATGGGGGCCGACAACCTGACCTCATTCGACCGCTGGGAGCGGTGGTCACTGATCTGTCACACCGCCGTCATTGCGGTTTTCGACCGGCCTTCCTATTCTTTAAGGGCTCTGGCGAGCCGAGCCGCCAAGCGTTTCGCGAGGGTCCGGGTGCCGGAAAGGGCGTCCCAGGGACTGGCGAGACGGCGGCCCCCGGCCTGGGTGTTCCTCCACACCCGCCACCACGCCGCGTCGGCCACGCGAATCCGGGCCGCGCGCAAGGAAGGGCGGGACAGGTAGGGACCACGCAGTCCGAAAATCGGAACGGCCGGAGCGACCACGGGTCCCGGGGCACGCCGGGATCCGGAACCGGCGAGGAAAGGAGTTCGACCATACTAGACACACGCGCTCCCCATCCGGGAGACGGCCTGAAGGATCTGGTGACGACGTCGCTGGATGACGACAAGGCCGAGGACATTGTGGCCATTGACCTGGCCGGAAAGTCCGCCATCGGCGATTACATGATCATCGCCACGGGCCGCTCGCAGCGGCAGGTTTCGGCCATGGCCGACCACCTTCTCAGAAAACTCAAGGATCAGGGCATCGACGGCGTCACCGTGGAGGGACAGTCCCGCGGCGACTGGGTGCTGATCGACGCGGGCGACATCATCGTCCACCTGTTCCGTCCCGAGGTCCGCGAGTTCTACGGGCTGGAGAAGATGTGGGGTGCCACCCCGCCACCGAGCCGCACGGTGCGGATCGGCGGTGAGACCGGAGGCACCGAGCCGACTTTCGCCCACGCCTGATTTCTCAGGCGCGGCGTGAAAGTCACGATCGTGGCGGTGGGCCGCCTGAAGCGCGGCCCCCTGGAGGCGTTGTGCCGCGACTACGGCGAGCGCTTGCCGTGGCCCCTCACGATCCACGAGGTGGAGGCCAAGAAGCGCCTTGAGGGCAACGCCCTTAAGGCTGAAGAGGCCGCCTTGATCACCGCCCGCATCCCCGACGGCGCGGTGCTGGTCGCCCTCGACGAGCGCGGCAGGGGATTGCCCAGCGAGGACCTCGCGCACCGGATAGGCGGCTGGCGCGACCAGGGGCGCGGCGAGGTGTGCTTCGTGATCGGCGGCGCCGACGGCCTGGACCCCTCAATTCGCGACCGCGCCGACCTGATCCTCGCCTTCGGCCCCCAGACCTGGCCGCACATGCTGGCCCGCGTGATGCTGGCCGAGCAGATCTACCGAGCCGAACGCATCCTGGCGGGGCATCCGTATCACCGGGCATAGGACGTCTCGCCCCCTCGCGTCGCGGGTCGATGCGATGAGTCCAGACCCGGGTCGTTCCAGCGCCGGCCTCCCCCAACGCGCTGCCCATCCGGTCCCGCTACAAATGTTCGAGCGCGCCAATTGTCGCGTATAAACGATTAAAGATTGTTTTAATGGGTCATCGATTTTACTATTCATTGCATGACTCGTGGTTGATCGTCGTTCTCGTCACTCGACAACTGATCCGATCGGAGTTGGCCCGTCCATGAGGTGCTTGATTTCGCGGCGCAGCGTGGACGCTGCCTCCAGGCAGGTCGGATTGGCGGTGGTGATCTCGGCGTTCCTGATCCTCGGTTCCGTCGACGCCCGGGCGCAGGACCCCGAACAGGACAAGTCGAGCGCGATCAAATCGGTGCTGACGATCGGCCAGGGCATCGCCAAGGGCGTGCTGTCGAAGGCCGGAGGCGAGGCTTTCGGGTGGGCTCTCGGTCTGCTCGGCCTCAACTCGAATCCCGACCAGAAGATCGAACAGGAGATCGCCGCGCTGAGCCAGCAGATCGCCGCGCTGGCGACCCAGCTCGACGGCGTCGAGACCTCCGTGATCGCGGTCTACAAGCAGGAAATCGACAACGAGGCCCAGGATAAGATCAACGCCCTCGACGCCCAGATCGCGGTCGTCCAGCCGTACTGGACGACATACACAACGATCCTGGCCGCGGGCACGGCGACCGAATCCCAGCTCTCGACCCTGGCCACCGGCGTCACCAGCGATATCGCCAGCGCGTTGGACGCGATCGACCTGATCCTGACGACCAACGCCTCCGGCCAGGAGGGGCTGATCGAGGTCTACGCCGACGTGATCTCCCAGAACATGATTCCCACGGTCGGGGACACCGAGTACTACAGCCAGATCTACGACGTCATGGCGTACTACAACCAGTGGCGCCTGAACGCCGTCACCCTCCTGGTCGAGGCCTATCACTATCAGGCGACCGCCGCCGTCTCGG
>JGI12316J15310_10000146_pt30 | contig 14725 bp, 13 predicted proteins | sample MarCyaLeptolynsp_FD_15310 | JGI IMG/M metagenome (IMG submission 15310)
GACTTCGACGACGCCTCGGTCCTCTCCGATCTCCGGCGCGGCGAGGCCGACCGCCAAGACTGCCCACGCAAGCAGCACGGTACGCAGCATGGTCGAACGGGTGCGCGGACACCAAATTCTCGACGTTCATGCGACAATCGCGGCAGGGGTTGGTGATGCGTAGGACTTCGATTGTCGTGTTCTTGGGCCTCTCAGGCTGCCCGTCGGCGGGGGGCGGGGATGGGGGGACAGACGGCCTGACGGGGGTCTTCCCCACTACGGGTGGCGGGGTCGCCACCGAGTCCGACACCGAGACCACGACCTCGGTGGCCGATGCCGGCGACGACACGACCGGCCAGGTCGACCCGGACTCGTCCGACGACGGGATCAAGTTCGACCAAGGCGTGCTCCCGGACGTCGAAGACACCGGTCCGCCCGTGGACGAGTGCAAGGTCCTCGACGACATGAACGCCGTGGGCGAGTGCGAGACGGAGGCGCCGCCCGACAGCTTCGAGCCCGTGGAGCAGTGGTCGTTTACCCCGATGGGGGAGCCGCAGAGCTACGTCACCCCGCTCGTGGCGAACCTGACCGACGACAACGCGGACGGAGAGATCGATCTCTGCGACGTCCCGGACGTGGTGCTGGTGGCGGGCAGCAGCACGGCTGGGTTTTCGGCGCAGGGGCACATCTACGTGCTCGACGGGGAAACCGGCACCCTTCACTTTCAGATCGCGGATGCGGTGCACGGCAACGTGACCCCGGCGCTCGGGGACATCGATGACGACGGCCTGGTCGAGATCGTCACGCTGACCCCCGGTGGGGCATTCGTCGTGTTCGAGAACGACGGCACGCTCAAGTGGACCACGCCGACGACGTGGGGGAGCGGGCAGCAGTCTCAGCCACTGGACTACTCGGCGGCCGTTGCAATCGCCAACCTCGACAACGCGGGGCTGCCCGAGATCATCGTCGCCAATCAGATCATCGATGCCAACGGCGGGGCGCCGCTCGTGCTCCCGGAGACGTCAGGGCAGTGGTCGGCGACCACGGCGGCGGACATGGATGGCGACGGCGACCTCGAGGTCGTACTGGGCCACGCCGTCTACCACCACGACGGCACGCTCGCCTGGAACTCGGGACTGGGGGCAGGTTATCCGCAGGTGGCGGACATGGACGGGGACACGCTGCCCGAAGTGGTGCTCACCAACACCAATGGGCTCGCGCTCATCGAGCACGATGGCACCGTGACCTATTCGGGGCTGACGCCGACCGGCAACCCACCGGGATTCACCACGTGGCTGCGCCCGGCGACGATTCACGACTTCGACGGCGATGGCGAGCCCGAGTTCGCTTCGAGCTCTGCCAACGACTACACGGTCTACGAAGCCGACGGCACGATCAACTGGACCGCGCCGGTGCAGGACAACTCCGGGATCGCGGCCGGGACCGCATTCGACTTCCTCGGGGATGGAATCGCAGAGGCGATGTACACCGATGAGGTGGCGATGTACGTCTTTGACGGCATGGGGCAGGTGCTGCTCCAGGTGCCGCGAGGCTCGGGGACGTTGTCGGAGTATCCGATCGTGGCAGACCTCGACAACGACGGCAGTGCCGAGATCGCGTTCGTCTCCAACTCCGGCGCCGCACCCACGCTGCAGGTCACCGCGGACGTCGAAGATCGGTGGATCCAGGCCCGCCGGATCTGGAACCAGCACGCCTACCACGTCACGAACGTGCGCGAGGACGGGACCATCCCGATGTTCGAGGCGCCGAGCTGGGAGCAGCTCAACACATTCCGGACCAACGCACAGATCGAAGGCGGAGGTCTGTGTGTTCCCGATCCGCCCGGGTGACTCGCCGGCGGCGGTACACTGACGCGCATGAAGCCTCGTGGCCTGACGTTGGTTTGCGCAATGCTCCTCGCGTGCGGTGGGGATGATGGTTCGGACTCGTCGGGAGCGGTCACGACGATTGGCGCGGGCTCGAACACGACCGGCGGATCCACGTCGGGCGAGGCCGAGAGCTCGGGGGACTCTACGGGTGAAGCGGAGTCGGGCGGCACGTCGACGGGCGGAGCGGATACGAGTACCGGGGGGGCCGATTCGTCGAGCGGTGGCTCGGGCGGCGCGATGGGGGATCCGACGTACCCGACGCCGACGGCCGGAGAGTGCCCGGACAACACGGTGAACGTGACGCTGCCCGGCGCTGAGGTGTGCGCGCCGTTTTGCACGGGCGAGGGCGATGCGTGCCCGGCTGCCGCCACCGGAGACGCGACGCCGGTGTGCACTCCATTTGCTCAGGCGGGCGGGAGCGAAGACCCCTGCGACGACAGCTCCACGTGTCCGATGGGCGAAGCTTGCTCGGTGGAAGGAACCTGCGTCGCGGTGGCCTTCTGGGCGTGCCGGTTGCTGTGCGACCAAGGCGAGACGTGCCCCGACACGATGATGTGCGCGGGCGCGCTCTCCTGCGGCTACTCGATGTGAGGGTTGATCCTTCGCCGATCTCGTCGGCGTTTCGGCGACAACCAGCTCGATGTCGATGGCTCGTGTTCGGGTTCGCGCGACGACGCTGCTGGTCGTGACTCGCGAACTCGCGCGTCCGAAATCACGAACGTTGCATCTGCGGGTTCACGCGACGTTTGAACTCTCCGACCTTGGCCCCCGAAGTATGTCGAGGTAACCAGAGGTGCCGCGTTGGATCCCCGCGCTCTCAGCGACGTGCGTATGAGGTGTCCCATTTCGTTCCTCAGTGCACGTCGCATACAATCGAAGCAATGTCGGACGTTGGTCCCGGTTCAAAGATCGAACACCGATTCAAGCTTCGCTCGGAGCTGGCTCGGGCCGGCGAACTTCGGGTTTTCGTCGCGAGTGATGCAATCACCGGCGAGCGCTTCGAAGCCCACGTGTTGGACGCAAGCGCTTCCGAGGAAGCGAGACTCGCCTTCTCGCAAGAGGCCGAGATCCTCAGTCGCGTGGACGACCGTGCATTCCTTCCCGTCGTGACGGTGGGAGCGTTGCCCGGCGGCGACCTTTACTACATCGCGGCGGAGCGCTCGGCGACTCGGATCTCCGACCGCATGGGCGCGCTGAGCAAGGAGCTCGCGGCCCGCGTTGCGGCACAGCTGCTGGAAGCGGTCGCTCGTCTGCACGCCGTGGGTTGGTTCCTCGGATGGCTGCACCCCGAGCACGTCGACGAGTCCCCATTCGGCGATGGCGTTCGAATCGTTCGGCTGTCCTTCGCGCGCCCCAGTGGCCGCGAGGGACCCCCCGTCGATGCAACGCGCGACCCCTATGCCGATCCGAGACTCGTGGCCGGAGAGGAGCCCAGCGTGGCAACCGATCTGGGCTGCATCGGTCGACTCGTCCGTGCTCTCGTCGATAGTGGAGAGGACGACAGCGAGTTCTGGCACGTGATCAAGCGCCTCGAAGGGGCAACGGAGCCTGCGTTCGAGGACGCGGCCGAGGCCGCCGACGCATTCCAGACGCTGATGGCGAGCGCCGCGATGGTGTGGCCGGGCAGCAAGCCCACGTCGAGGCGACTGCGCGACACGGATACCGAGCTGATCATCTCGTTGCCGCCCGCCGTGCAGGCCGACCGCAGCTCTGCGGAGGTCATCGCGCCGGCGCCTCTACCCACGATGGGCAGTGGCGCTCCCGTCGGCACGGCGATGGAGCCCCGACCGTCCTCGGGCAAGCGCTGGGCTGCCATCGCTGCCGTGGCCGCGGTGTTGGTCGGCGCGGTGGTCGTTCTCTCCTCGGGAGATGACTCGAGCGCGGCGGCGACTCCGTCCCAGGATGGCGAGTCGCCGGTGGCCGCTGCAGCTGCCGGTACACCCGATGGGGCTGCCGTCGCCGCCCCGGCCAACGCGGCGCCGAGCGCCAGCTCGCTCGACCCGATCCGTGCGGTCGCTGCCCTGAATCGGACGGAGCTCGACAGCGTGCTTCGCTATGGGGAACGCCACGCGCTGCTGGAGCGAGTTTCAGAGCGTCCCGAGCTCCAGGCTCGCATCGATCCAACGTGGCACCGACTGCTCGATCTGGCTCAAGCGGCGGATTCGTCGACGCCGTGCACGACCTTCCGCGAAGCGCTCGAGGGCATTGAGAGTGCTCCGACCGACTCGACGCACCTCGAGGTGTGGAAGACCATCTCGGCGCCGACGCCGGAGACGGTGCTGGGTGCCGGACGTTCGCCGGACGGAAGCTGCGACGGGCTACCGGAGGCCTTTGCGGCGATGACGGGTGGGGGCTCGGGCGAGCCCGCCGCCAAGGAAGCGCGCGTCGCCGAGCGCTCGAAGTCGCAGCGAAAGTCCCGCTCGCGCAAGGCGAGCTCGGCCTCAGCGCCAGCACCGGCGCCAGCACCCAGCGCTCCTCCGGCCAGCGCAGCGCCTGCGCCCAAGCCCACCAAGAAGAGCACCGGCGTGACCCGGCTCGACGACATCAAGTCGGTCAAGTAGGTCGCCGGAGCCGAACAAGGGGTCGCGAACGCTCGTTGCTTCGCGACCCTCGTCACGGGGTCACGCGAGGGGCTTGTTGCCGTCGCGTCCCCGCTACGAGCGGCCGGGTTGCGGCTCAGAACCGAACGCTCAGTCCGACGCTGCGTCGGCCGGCGGTCAGCGCCATTCGCTGACTCGCGGCAGCTGCGGTCGCCTTCTTGCGCTTCGACGCATTGATCGCGATCACGACGATCGCACCCACCGCCGCCGCACCCGCCAGGCCGAACATGATGTCGGCCCCGAGGGCCAGCCGCCGGCTCGAGTCGACGTCGCTCTCGGCCTCCGAGGGGCACAGGACCGGATCGGTCGTGCACATCGACTCGGCGTCGGAGTTGCGTGAGCGCGATGCCAGACCGAGTCCGAGCCCGGTTCCGCCCGCCACGATGGCACCCGCCGCCAACCCGATCGCGAGCGGGGTGAACACGGCGGGACGGTCGTCGGCCTGCTTCGAGCGAGGCGTCGGCTCGTCCGTATTGCCGCTGTCGCTGGGGCCCTCGTCGGGCTCGCCTCCCGCCGCCGTTGTCCCGTCTTCGCTCGAGTCGTTCTCGGGCTCCTCGGCTTGGGCGCGGATCTTTCGTCGGTGAAGGCTCTCGACCTTCTCGGCGATCTCGGCGCTTTCCTCCGCGGGGGCGAAGGCGCGGTAGTACTCGAGGTACTCGATCGCCTTGTCGTAGTCGCCGGCGCGGTCGTACGCGAGCGCGATGTTGTAGAGCAGCAGCGGGTCGCCAGACAGGGCGTAGGCCTGCTCAAAGGCGGCAATGGCCGCGTCGTAGCTCCCGTCGAGGTACAGGCCTTTTCCGTTGTCGAACAACTCCGTGGAGCGCTGCATGTCCTCGTCCGACGGGTTGGTCGGAGGCGGTGGAGGCTTGGCCAGCGCGAGGGCAGGGGTCGAGCTGACCCCGAGGGTGAATGCCACGACGACGGAGAGCGACGAGAGGGTTCGGTTCATGGGTGCTTCGTTCATTCCCGCAGGTCATCGTCCAGCTTGGAGATGACGTTGGGCTTGGGCTTCTTGGGGGTGGGTTCGGACTTGGGTTCCGCCGCAGGAGGGGGCGCGGCGGCGGGAGTCGAGGGCTTCGGCGACTTCGCGGCGCCTCGCTTGGTCGGGCGCTTGCGCTTGGACTTGGACGACTTGGTCGTCGAGGCGGCGGGCTCCGCTTCAGCCGCAGGGGCGGTGAGGGCGTCGAGCCGCTGTTGAAGGCCGTCGCACGCATCGGAGGCCTCGCGGCGTCCGGGCGAGGGGACGGTGTGGACCGAAGCCAGCGCTGGCTTGACGGACGGTCGATCGGGATCGGCCTCGATGAGCGTCAGTGCATCGGCAAAGGTCGCGCAGGGGGACGTGCTCTGGTCGGCCTGCATCAGATCGAGGGCAATGTGCAGGTCGAGGTCGACGCGGCCCGTCGCGCCCTGGCGCTCGAGCGTTTCGAGCAGGGCGTGGCGCGCCGTATAGGACGTGGCCTTCATCTCCGCGATGTTGTTCGCGCGGTCCACCTGCGAGTCCAACTTGCTGTCGGAGCCGTCTTCGTCGGCCCCTGCTTCGGCAGCGGGGCTGTCGTTCGCGAGACCGGCGGGCTGCCCAGCCTTCGCAATCGTGTCGGTTTGCGCTGGCGCCGTTTCGGCCGATCCGGGCGCCTCGTCCCCTCGATCGACGAAGAGCCACAACCCCAGCGCAGCAGCGGAGAGGACGAGCCCGACGATCGCCAAGCGACGTCCTCCGGAGTTGCCCGCCGGCTCGGGAGTGTGGTCGACGCTCGGGACCGACTCGACACTCGGAGGAGCCTCCGGTGCCGGGACACTGCCGGCCGGAACCGGTTCGAGCGACTCGAGGGACTCCAGCGATTCGATGGCCTCCGACGGCAGAGCACCCGAGTCGGTGCCGAGCGCCGCGAGCTCGTCGATGTCTTCGTTGAGGATGTCCTCCATGGCTGTCGCCACGGGGAGCATGTGCTTGTCCGTGCGGTCAGCGACCCCAAAGGACGGCGGTGGGGCCAGCCCCAACTCCTCGAGCTGCTTTGCTTCTTCGGTCGGCATCAAAGGGTTGTGAGCACAGTCGGCTCAGGAGACGAGTATAGGCAATAAGCCTGTGCCAGTGAGGCTGAGTGATTGAGGGGGTGCGCGAGTGTGAGTGCCAAGTTCATCGCACCTCCCTTTCGTCTACATGCGGTCGCAGTCTTCGCCGAAGTCGGTGCCCGCGAGCTCGCGCGTCGCCGCCGAAAACGAGATGCCCGACTGAACCGCAGCGGCTGCGTTGCCGGAGTTGTCGGTCGGCACGCACCAAATCTGCACGTCCGAGGGTGCCTCACCCGTCGCAAGGTCGAAGTCGAGCGGTCCCGAAGCGCCGACGAAGTCGAGGTCGTTGCCCCCCGCGAGGGTCTGCAGGGCCGTGGAGATGCCGTTGCGTCCCACCGTCGATGGGGTGCCGCCCACGAGCCGGTTCATCGCGCCGGCAAGTCGTGGTCCCGTGATCGGGAGGGTGTCGAGCGTCGCCGCGGCGTAGAAGAGCATGTACGCAATGTCGTATGCGCCGGCTGCCCCGAACGTCTCCGGGCTCGAAACGCCGTCGTTGAACTGCGAGTTGAAGCTGACGATGAAGGCGTTGAACTCGGCGGAGTCGACGCCCGGGATCGAGCCTTGGACGCGGCGACGGAGATCGTCGTTGGATCCGATCAGATCGTCCCAGAGGGTCGACTGCACGCCTGCGTCGGCGAGCAGGTAGTTCGGCCGGGGCACGGCGTCGTCCCAGCCGTCCTCGATCTGCTGCATGAGGTCGAAGGACTCGGCGGTGCCGAGGATCGCGACGATGTTCGGCTGCCGCTCGAGCACCGTCGCCACGGCACCGGGAAAGTTCGTCGGGCTTTGGGCCTCGTCGTCCGGGTTGCCGTAGTTGAAGCGCGCGTAGTTGTCGGTGTCGTTGAGGGCTGCGCCGCCGTTGATCTGCAGCTGACCCTCGAAGGCCAACGCCAGGCCACTGCCGTAGGCATCGTCCTTGTTGAGCATGACGAAGCCGACCGGGCCGTCGATCATGTTCGTCTCGCGGATCTGGGCCTCGAGCAGCGGTGTGAACTTGCTCAGCGCCTCGGCCTGCAGCACGTCCGACGGCGACGCTCGCCACAGCAGTCCGTCGTCGGCGAGGTCGGTGATCGCGATGCTCGTCGCCGACGGCGAGAAGGTCATCACGCCCGCGGGCTGGGTGACCTCGGTCGTCACGGCGATCGTAATGCCGGAGTATGCGGCGCCAACAATCGCTGGGACGCCGATTTCGTTGGCCAGGTAGTCGGCCGCTTCGACGCCGGTCGTGGCCTCGGCCTGATCGTCGCAAGCCACGACCGCCATCGGACGACGGCCGCCGCCATCGATCGGCGGGAGCCCGTTGACCGTGGCTTCCTGGTCGTCGAGTCCCATTTTGAACGCGTTGAGAATGCTCTTGCCGGTGCCCTCGTCGTTGCCGGTGAGCGGGCTGACGAGGCCGACGATGAACGCGTTCTCGGCACGGTAGTCACCGTGGACCTCGATGCAGTCGTCGCTCAGTAGGCTGACGCAGGTGAAGTCGCTGTCGCGGCAGATCGAGAAGTCGGGGCAGTCTTCCGACGTCGTGCACTCGGTCTCGCCGACGACGCAGAAGCCCGACCCTCCGCAGACGGCACCGGCACCGAGGACCTCGGCGCATTGGTCGTCGGTCTCGCACTCCGCTCGGCTCAGGAGCTGCAGTGAGCAGCCGGCCCCAAACACAAGGGTGAGTGCCAACAATCGGTTTCGGTGGCTGAAGCGGTCGAGCATACGGAGAGCTGTTCGTCAGAGTACCCGGGTCGCTCGACCCGGCCAAGGTATTCGCCGTTGCATGTGCTCGTAGGTCTGTCTCGGTCGGAGCGCGCGCCTCAATTTGAGACGCATGCTGTTCGCCCGTTTTCGTCCGGTCGCCACGTAGACCGACATGCGACGACAGTGATCGGTGTGGTCGCACCGGCCACCTTCGACCATGCGATGACTTCGTCCCCCAAGCGATCGGTGAACAGTGGTCGCAGTCGTGCACGTCGAACGAGACGCGCGTTCTCGATCGCGCCGCGCATGGATCGGAAACGCGAGACGACGTGTCGAGCCACTCGATCTCGTCGCGTTCGATTCCATCGTTGACGACGCGACGATGAGGCGGCGTCGCTCGTCGTCGCTCGTCGTCGCGCGATCGAGATCGCGAGGCACAGGCACGGGTCGCATCGGACTCCAAGTCAAGCGTGGCCGTACTGCACGAGTGCAGGTGCGGCGTGGACTCGAGCCGGCCGAAAACCGAGCCGGCCAAGCGCGAGGCGCGATTTGGGGCCATCGCGGCGTCATCGGCGGCACGTTTTTCGCGGACCGTGAACAGGGCTGCGCGCCACAGCGCACGCGCGAGGTTCATTCGCTCCCCCAATGGCGTGAGATAGCCCCTGCAGACGCCCCCTGCGGTTGATTGGCGGGTCAGCCCGAGCCAGACTGCCGCGCCTCGGACGAGTCCGCTGCCGCCGCCACATCGCGGCCCGGATTTTCGCGGCGCGACGAGCGAAGGACAGCAAAATGGCGATCTTCTTGACCGGCGTGACGGGCTACATCGGGTCCTACGTCGCCCACGGCCTGCTCACCGAGCACGACGACCGCATCGCGGTGCTCGTGCGCGCCAAGAACCCCGACGAGGCCAAGCGCCGGCTGTGGAAGTCACTGCAGCTGCACATGACCTTCGACGAGTTTGCCCAGCATCTACCGCGGTTCGACGTTTATCTCGGCGACCTGCACTCGCCAGACCTCGGGCTCGATGCCGCCAACCGCAAGACGCTCGTCGAGAGCATGGACTCGGTCCTGCACATCGCCGCGTCGCTCAATCGCAAGTCGGCCAAGGCCTGCTTCAACACCAACCTTCGCGGGACGCTAACGATCCTCAAGATGGCCCGCGACGCCCAGGATCACCACGGCTTGCGGCGCTTCTCGGACGTGTCGACCACCGCGGTCTCTGGCTTGCGCACCGGCGACACCGTGTCCCACGAGGACATGGTTCAGTGGGACCGCAGCGACTTCGACCCGTACGCCCGGACCAAGAAGTTCTGCGAGCACATGGTCCACGAGCTGCTGCCCGACGTGAAAACAACGGTGTTCCGACCGTCCACGGTGCTCGGCGACAGCCGCCGCCCCGAGACGACGCAGTTCGACATGGTGCGGGCCTTCGCGGCGCTTGCCTACATGCGGGTGCTGCCGCTCAATCCCGAGTGGCGGTACGACATCTGCCCCGCCAACTACGTCGCGCGCGGCATCGTGCACGTGCACCAGTCGGAAAACCCGAAGTACGACAGCTACAACCTGTCGTCCGGGACGAGCTCGCTGACCTACCGGCAGATCGTCGGTGGTCTCAAAGACGCCGGGCACAAGCCGATGGTGCGCTTCGCCCCGGCGCTGGGCAGCTCGTTCAAGAACATCGTCGAGCTCGGGATGCGGACGCCTCGCAAGTATGGCTTGGTGCCCGCGGCGTCGCTGATGAAGGTGTTTTGGCCGTACCTCGTCCAGGACACCGTCTTCGATAACAGTCATATCGTCGAGGCGCTCGGTGAAGCGCCCACGCCGTTCACCGAGTACGCCCTGCCGCTGCTGCGGTGGGCGGTGAAGAACAAGTTTTCGTACCCGTACGCCGAATGGCCGGCGGACGGCGACGAGCGTCTTGCCAAGCTCGCCGTGAAGGTCGCCTGAGGGTCTTCGAGGAGCCGGACCGATGGGAATTTTTCAGAGACTCAAAGATGCGCTCGACCCCGATCGCGCCCTCATGGAGGTGATGAACGGGTTCATCGAGGCTACCGCGGTCAAGCGGGCACTCGATCGGGATCAGGAGACCTGGTCCCCGGGCAAGCCACTCAAGCTGCTGCTCGCCGGTTACGTCGGCAGCCGCAACACCGGAGCGGACGTCCGCGTCGAGGAGATGATTCGCCAGTTTCGCCACATCATCGGCGACGACGACCTCGAGCTGACGATCATGTCGGTCAATCGCGAGCGCACGGCGGGCTACTTCCGCACCGTTCGCCAGGTCGAGCTGCCGGTCGTGTTTCCGAAGTTTCTCTTCGACGAGTGCCCCAAGCACCACGGCGTGGTGTCGTGCGAAGGCTCGATGTTCAAGAGCAAGTTCGCCTCGGCGCTGTCGACGATGATGGCGGGCTCGCTCGGCATGGCGGCCGCGGAGAACAAGCTCGCCGTCGGCTACGGCGCAGAGGCGGGCGCGATGTCCCCGGCGCTGCGTGACTTCGTCAAGAAGCACTGCCGTCACGCGCTGATTCAGTGCCGCAACGAGCCCTCGCGCGAGGTACTGGGCCGGCTCGGCATTCGCACCAGCGGCGGCACCGATACCGCGTGGACGTTCCAGCCCGCGCCCTTGTCGGTCGGTGCAGACCTGTTGCGCAAGGCGGGGTGGGACGGCGAGAAGAAGGTCCTCGTCGTCTGCCCCATCAATCCGTTCTGGTGGCCGGTCAAGCCGGACCTGGCCAAGGCAGCGGCCCGTCACCTCGCGGGTCAGTACAGGGACGAGCACTACCGGTCGTTCTACTTTCACCACTCCTCGGAAGAAGCCGATCTGCAGTACGACACGTACATCGATGCGATCGCCGAGGGCGTGTCGAACTTCATTCGCGGCCGCGACGTCTTCCCGATCATGGTCGGGATGGAGCGCCTGGACCGCGGCTCGTGCGAGGCCGTGGCGGCACGTCTGCCCGGCGACCCGCCGCTGTTCATCAGCGACGACTACAACATGTTCGAGCTGGTCAGCATCCTGCGAAACTGCTCGTTCATGCTGTCCTCGCGCTTTCACGCGATCGTGACCTCGATGCCGGGGCTCGTGCCCAGCGCGGGCATCACGATGGACGAGCGCATTCGAAACCTGATGAACGACCGCGGTCACCCGGACATGTTCATGGAGGTCGACGACGAGGACCTCGCGGACAAGATCGTCGCCGTGCTCGAGCGTCTCGACAATGAGAGCGACCAGATCAAGGAAGACATTGCCCGCGTCCTGCCCGGTCAGCTCGAGCTGATGGGGCAGATGGGGATCGACTTCATGGACGAGCTGTGTCGGGTCTACCCCGAGTTCCCCCGGCGCGAGCTCCCGCGGACGTGGCAGGCCCACCTGCCGCCGCTTTCGCCCTCGCTGCAGGGGCTGATGGAGAAATACGCGTGAACTTCCTCGAGCGCATCTTCGACAACCTCAAGGACAAGCCCGAGCGGACCAAGCTGATCGAGGTCCACGGGGGCAACCTCAAGGGCACCGACGGCGCCGGCATTCTCGACCTCGTCGCGCGCGCGCGGGCCTTCATCGAGAAGAAGGGCGTGCAGACCGGCGACCGCATCGCACTGCTCGCGCCCAACAGCACGCGCTGGGTGGCCGCCGACCTGGCGATCCTGGCCAGCGGCGCCATCGTGGTGCCGCTCTACGACCGGCAGGACCCCGGTGAGCTCGCGGCCATGCTGCGCAGCGCCGAGCCCACGCTGCTCATCGCCGGCGACGACAAGCTCGCCAAGTCGATCGGCGAGGCGTGGAGCGAGGGCAAGGACAAGATCGCCACCCTCGACGAGGCCTTCGACGAAAAGCCGAGCAACAAGGGCCTCCACGGCCTGGGCGAGGACGACATCGTCGCGATCATCTACACCTCGGGTACCAGCGGCGACGCCAAGGGCGTGATGCTGTCGCGCGCCAACGTCGACTACATGATCCCCAAGACGATGGACCGCGTGGCGCGGGTCATCGGCAACAAGCGGGCCGGCGCGGACCGGGTCTTCCACTTCCTTCCGTTCTGCTTCGCGGCCTCGCGGATGATGCTGTGGACGCAGATGTCGCGGCCCAATCCGCTGATGATGTCCACCGACCTCACCAACCTGGTGGTCGAGATGGCGGTGGCCAAGCCCAACTACTTTCTCAACGTGCCTGCGGTGCTCGAGCGCATTCGCAACGGCGTGGGGGCCAAGCTCGAAGAACAGGGCGGCGTCGGCCTGGCGCTGTACCAGCGCGGCATGGCGGCCTACCGCAAGATGCTCGACGGCGAGAACACGTTCTTCGACAACGTCTCGCTCGGACTGGCCGAGCGCCTGGTGTTCCCGAAGATCAAAGAGAAGATCGGCCCCAACCTCGAGTTTCTGATCTCGGGCTCGGCGCCGCTCACCGAGGACACCCAGCGCTGGTTTCAGATGGTGGGCATTCCCGTCTACCAGGCCTACGGCCTCACCGAGACCACCGGCATCGTCTCGCTCGACGACCCGGACAAGGTCGAGCCCGGCAAGGTCGGCGTGCCGCTCGAAGGCCAGGAGATCAAGATCGGCGAGGGGGCGAGCTGCTCGTGCGCGGTCCCAACATCTTCCAGGGTTATTGGCGACGCGAGGACGAGACCAAGAAGGCCCTCGACGACGAGCGCTGGTTTCACACCGGTGATCAGGTCGAGTACGACGGCCCCAACCTGCGCATCATCGGGCGGATCAAGAACTTGATCATCCCCGAGTCGGGCCACAACATTGCGCCCGAGCCGATCGAAGAGCGCTTCTTGCAGTACTGCCCCAAGGCGGAGAGCTGCATGCTCGTGGGGCACGGTCGCCCGTACCTCGCGATCATCGTGACCGGCGACGTGCAGGCGGACAACGTCGAGAAGGCGATCGAGGTCATCAACGGCGAGGTGCCGCACTACCGGAAGATCCGGAAGTGGTACCGGTCGCGCGAGGGCTTCACCGTGGAGAACGGGCTGCTGACAGCCAACCAGAAGCTGCGACGGCGAGTGATCGAGGATCACTTCCAGCAGGAGATCGACACGCTCTACGCGTGAGGACGACACGAGAGGGCGGGACGATGATCGAGTGGTCACTCAAGGAGGGCGTCTACGAGCTCGTGATGAGCCAGGACCCCTGCAACGAGATCGGGACGACGATGTTGGAGGCGTACGAGCGCTTTCTCGACGCCGTGGACACTGACTCTGCCCATTCGCTGATCATTCGCAGCGGTCTCAAGTCGGGCTTTTCGGCGGGAGCCGATCTGCGCGAGCTCTACCAGGAGCTCAACAAGCGCCCCGAAAAGGAGCACGAGCCGGCGCTGCGGGAGTTCATCGACCGAATCCACTCGGTGATGGATCGCCTGGACATGCTGCCGCTGACCACGATCGGCGTGATCAACGGCGTGTGCTTTGGCGGCGGCTTCGAGCTCGCGCTGACGTGCGACATTCTCATCGCCGAGAAAAATGCTCGGTTTGCCTTTCCCGAGCTGCGCTTGGGAATCATTCCGGGCTTTGGCGGTATTCCCCGACTGCGGAGGGAGACGCCCAACGGCGTCGTCCGCGATTTGCTGCTCACGGGGCGCTCGATCAACGCCAAGAAAGCGCAAAACGTGGGGCTCGTCTCGCAGGTGGTGCCGGTGGGGGAGGGCGAGCGCGCCGCTCGAGTGACCGCGCTGCAGGCCACGAAGTTCGATCGCGAAGCCTCCAGGACCGCCAAGCGCTTCATGAAGCCCCTGCCCACCGCCGAGCTCGCCGAGGAGAAGGAACACTTCGTGCGGCTCGCCTCGCGTCCGCTGCTCAAGCTGGCGCTCAAAAAGTTCGTCGAAAGCGACGACGTTCGACCCTACCTCCCGTAAGGGAGCGACACGGATACGACCATGGCCGAGGTTCTCAGTACGCTCATCTCGCTCGCCGCCAAGCGCTACGACGCCGATGCGTCTGTGATCAAGGCGGAAGACGACATCTTCGACAAGCTCAAGATCGACAGCTTTCAGGCCGTCGAGCTGATGAGCGAGCTCGAGATGGAGTTCGACGTCGAGATTCCCGACTACGAGCTGCAGGGGGTGCGCACGTTCGGCGCCCTCGCGCAGGTCATCGACAAGCGCCGCTAGTGGCGTCGGGTCGTCGCCATGCCTGATCTGCTCAGCCCCGAAGAGACGAAGATGGTGCTCGCGCGCGTCGCCGAGCTCCAGACCGCGCGGGATGGCAGCGGCGGCACGTCGCGGGACGAGCTGGTCAAGGTGGCGAGCGAGGCCGGCCTCGACGCGAGCCTCGTTCCCCGCGCGCTGCAGGAAGTGCTCGGGACGCGGGCCAAGGTGGACATCGAGCGCGAGGGCAACGCAACGGTGGCCAGCTGCGAGGTGCCGCGCTGGCTGTCGCAGCAGGACCTGCGGGACCTCGCGCTGCGCCTGGGTCACGAGTTTGGTGGCTCGGGGCACTTCACGCCGTTCGGTGACGCCTGGCGCTGGGCCAAGCATGGCAAAGGGACCGAGGTCTCGATGCTCGT
>JGI12316J15310_10000044_pt48 | contig 14700 bp, 18 predicted proteins | sample MarCyaLeptolynsp_FD_15310 | JGI IMG/M metagenome (IMG submission 15310)
TTCTGATCACAACGGCCACGCTGCCACGGCAGCGCTCCCGTTCTCCCTCACTTTGAGGGGCAGACGACCACTCATCTCTGCAGGTCCTCCGCCTGCGGAGCTTTTAGCGTGCGCAAACGAAAACAGCGCCCGGCGGTTGCCCGCAAGGCGCTGTTCAATCGTCAGCCGTCACGCTTTGTCACCGTGGGGATCAAAGCGCGTGGGCATGTCCCGGATATCCCACGTCATATCCGTCCTCTTCGGTGTCGAGGGGGAGGGACATTTGTCGGGAATGGTCTTTGGTCGACGCAACGCGGGTGTCCGAAAGCTGCACCGGCTCATAAGGCAGGCCCGCAAAGGCGCTTATGGAGGCAGCAACGGCGTTGAGCCAAATCTTCAGAAAGTCAGTCATCTTCAGGCTCCCGGTTTCAGGTCTAACAAGGACAATTCCCAAGTGGGGATCGTCGTGTGTCCGGAAGATCGGGGAGGGGGCCTGAAAGAACAATGCGCGGGCTCGGTCATCAGGCCTGCGTGCGCCGCATGGCTGGCCGAAAAACCGGGAGAAAACCGTGGGCGTTTACCGGTAATGCTCCGTATGCCCCCCAGCCATGCACAAGGCGCATGGCCTAACTGACAGAAGCGTCAGTCTGGTGCGCCAGCTTAGTGGGGAAGACGGTGGCGAACATAAACGGCCTTGCGCTCATACATGCCTTCAAAGGCAAACATCTGCGAGATGAAATCGCCCAAGCGCGACAGGGCGGTATTGATCGTTTTGCGGGACATGAGGAAAACCTCCATCTGCCGTTTCCGGCCCAACCATGTGGCCCGGTTTGAAAGGATATACGACAGGACGGCGCAGCTGGATCATCTGTGACAGAGGCGGGATTGCCTAGAGCGATGTGCCCAGCGTTCCAGCAAGCATCGAGGCAAAAACGATCACACCGAAATCCCGGTTGGACTTGAAGGCAGCAAGGCACTCATCCGGCCGGTCAAGATCCGTATCGCGGATTTGCCGCATCAGATGAAACGCCCCCATGACCAGACCCGCGAAGTAGACCCAGCCGATACCGGCAAAAATCCCGGCCAGGCAAAGAAACACCAGCGCCAGTCCGTAGAAGCCCCACAGCCATGTCTTGGTGTTGGCCCCAAGACGCAGGGCGGTGGATCTAACACCGATAAGCGCATCGTCTTCCTTGTCCTGGTGCGCGTAGATCGTGTCATAGCCAAGCGTCCAGCAAATGCCGGCGAGATAGAGAAAGAGCGGCGCGAGGGTAAGCGACCCCGTCACCGCCGCCCAGCCCATCAGCGCGCCCCAGTTGATGGCGAGCCCGAGAAATACCTGCGGCCACCAGGTGAAGCGCTTGGCGAAAGGATAAATCGCGATGAGCGCAAGGGACGCCACGCCCAGCCCGATGGCAGCCCAGCTCAGCCGGATGAGGATCGCAAATCCGATCAGCAACAACGCTCCGAGAAATGCCAGCGCCGCAGATGCGCTCACCTGACCGGACGGAATGGGCCGGCTGGCGGTACGCGCCACCTGGGCATCGATCTCGCGGTCCGTGTAGTCGTTCCACACACACCCGGCCCCGCGCATCACGAAAGCACCAACAAGAAACAGGACGAGCAGAGTGAGGATTTCCGGATAGAGCACATAGCGCCCGTCCTGAGGTGCGGCGAGCGCAATGGCCCACGCCCCGGGCCAGAACAATAGCCAGGTGCCGATGGGCCTGTCGGCCCGCATCAAACGCAGAAAGGGGCGTGTGACGGCAGGGGCCCACCGGTCGACCCAGTTATCCGGGGCGGCGTCGGCGACCGTTCCGGTATCACCGTCAGGCTTATCCCCGTCATGGCGGGGTTTGTTATCTTGAGGACCTGTCATGCGACCCGTGATACTTGGGGACACCATGTCGAGCAACCGCGCAAATATGATTCGTCTTTTTGTCTCAGCCCCGTTGGAGGCGGACAGCCCCATCGACCTGCCCGCCGAGCAGGCGCACTACCTCGCAAACGTCATGCGCAGAAAGGCGGGCGATGAAGCGCTGGCCTTCAACGGCACTGACGGCGAATGGCTGATCCGGCTGGACGAGATCGGCAAGAAGCGCGCGTCCGCCACGCCGGTGGAGCGGACCCGCAAACAGACATCAGGCCCCGACCTGCATCTGCTGTTTGCGCCCTTGAAGCGCGCCCGCATTGACTATCTGGCCCAGAAGGCAACGGAAATGGGGGCGGCCCTCCTGCAGCCCGTGGTGACCCGGCGCACCCAGGCGGAGCGGGTCAAGACGTCCCGACTGCTGGCCAATGCGGTGGAGGCGGCGGAACAGTGCAATCTGCTGTTCGTGCCCGAGGTGGAAGAGCCTGCAAAGCTCGAAACCGTGCTCACCCGCTGGTCCCGCGAGCGGCAGATACTGTTCTGCGATGAAGCATTGCCCGGCGCTGACGTGCCGCCGCCTGCAGATTTTTTGCGAAACCTGCCCGATGGTGTGAAGCAGGCCCCCTGGGCCATCCTCATCGGGCCCGAAGGCGGCTTTGATCCGGCAGAGCGCAGGATGCTGCAGGCCATGGAGAATGCCCACGCGGTCGCCCTCGGCCCGCGCATCATGCGGGCCGATACGGCCGCCGTCGCCGCCATGGCGCTATGGCAGTCCGTACTGGGGGACTGGCGCTAGCGCGCCAGGTTACCGGGAAAGCGCCGTGATCTTGAGTTCCATGCGTGCGCCGGGAAAGGCCAGCTCGGTGGTGCCGACCGCTGTCCAGGCGGGGTAGGGCTCATTGATGTATTTGTCCTTGATGCCCATGAAGGTGCCGATGTGTTCCTGCAGGCCGATGTGGAAGGTCGTCATCTCCACGATATCGGTGAAATCGAGGCCGGTTTCCGCCAGCACCATCTTCGCCTGCTGAAAGGCTGCTTCAAATTCGTCAGCAGCATCGGCAGGCACCTTGCCGTCCGGACCGGTGCCCAGAATGCCGGACATGTGCAGCAAGCCACCGGCCTTGACGCCTGGGGCAAACTTGAAGTTTTCGTAGGTAGGTTTGAGCGCGTCGGGAAGAATGAGTTCGCCAGCCATGGGGGCCTCCTTGCGTGACATGCAGCCCTTGAGGGCCAGTTGCCGCCCATCCTGGCCCGTCATCTTCGGCAGGAACAGACAGGTTTCTGCCAATCGGCCTGCAATCTGTCGTCCAACCTTGTGACTTGTGCGGAATAGGCCGAGCCCTTACATGACCGGGAGCCCATTTTGCGCCATGCTTTGGACGGGCAGGATCAAGAAGGCCGGATAACGGCTAAATACTGAAAAGGCCGGAATAGGCCCGGAAGGAACGTTCGGCATGTCGGCACCTCCCACCACGCGTGAAACGGCCCCCATCGTTGAGACACGCGACGAACTCGTGGCGTATCTGGCATCCGGCTCGAAACCCAAGACAGACTGGCGCATCGGCACCGAGCACGAGAAATTCGGCTACCGCATCGGCGACTTTTCTCCCATGCCCTACGACAACGCACCGGGTGAAACCGGCGCCACCGTGAAGGCCATGCTGGAAGGCATGCAGCGCTTTGGCTGGGAACCGGCCTATGAAGGCGACAATGTCATTGCGCTTATGGGCAATGACAAGACCGGCGGCGGCTCCATCACCCTGGAACCCGGCGGCCAGTTCGAGCTGTCCGGTGCGCCGCTGGAAACCCTGCACGACACCTGCGACGAGGTGCACACCCATCTCGATCAGGTGGCGACGGTCGCCGGCGAAATTGATGCAGGCTTCATCGGCCTCGGCTTCGCCCCGCGCCGGTCTCTGGCGGATACGCCGGTCATGCCCAAGGGCCGCTACGGCATCATGCGGCAATACATGCCCAAGGTCGGCAGTCGCGGACTGGACATGATGTTCCGCACGGCCACCGTGCAGGTGAACCTCGACTTCTCGTCGGAAGCCGACATGGTTCAGAAATACCGCATCGCCCTGGCGCTGCAGCCCATCGTCACCGCCATCTTCGCCAACTCCCCCTTCTATGAAGGCAAGCCCAACGGCGTGCTCTCCAACCGGGCGCATGTCTGGCTTGATACGGATGCGGACCGCACCGGCATGCTGCCCTTCGTTTTCGAGGACGGCTTCGGCTTTGAACAATATGTGGACTACGCCCTCGACGTACCGATGTATTTCGTCCATCGCAACGGCACCTATGTGGATGTGTCAGGCCAGTCCTTCCGTGACTTCATGCAGGGCAGGCTCAAGGGCCTTGAAGGTGATCGCCCGTCACTCGACGACTGGGAAAACCATCTGACGACCATCTTCCCCGAAGCCCGCCTCAAGCGCTTCATCGAGATGCGCGGCGCCGATGGCGGCCCGTGGCGCCGCCTGTGTGCGCTGCCCGCCTTCTGGGTCGGCCTGTTTTACGACGAAGCCGCGCAGACAGCTGCCTGGGACCTGGTGAAGGACTGGACGGCGGAAGAACGCGAACAGCTGCACCAGGACGTGCCCGCGCAGGCGCTCAAGGCAAAGTTCCGCGACCGCACGGTGCTGGACATCGCCCGCGACGCCTGCGCCATCGCCAAGGAAGGCCTCAAGGCCCGCGCCCGGACAGACGGGTTTGACGGTGACGAACGCGGCTTCCTGGCAGCGGTCGAGTCAACGCTGGAAGAAGGCCGTACGCCAGCAGAAGAGATGCTCGAGCACTACCACGGCAAGTGGCAGGGCAATCTCGACAATCTGTTTGCGGAATATTCCTACTAGGACCGGACGAGACAGGCGTCACGGGTCAGCTAGTCTTCAAAGAGTCCCAGCTCGTCCATGCGGTCGAGGATGGAAATGGGCTTCGTGCTCAGGACCTCATGCGCCTCGTTGTCCAAGTCGTGGTTGATTGTCTTGAGCACCTGGTCGCGCTCTATCAGCAGCTGCGCAATGTCATCTCGAAACAGGCGGAACAGGTCGCTGAACCACTTGTTGGCCAGAGGTGTGTCGAACGCGTCTGTGCAGTGAAGACGGTCCAGCAGGGGAAGGATGCTCCTGGCTGTCACCATGGTCTCGCCCGTTACCCAGCGGTTGGTGGTGAACAGATCAATGGGCAGCCCCGTCGCATCCATGGTGACGGCAATTACGTGAAAGAGATCATCGGCCTCAAGGGCAGCGGGCGTTTCATCTGCTGCTGACAGGGGCACCAGATCACAAGCTGTATCCCCGGCCCTCAGAAAGATGTGAAAATGACCATGTTCCTGTCCGGCGCGGTGGGCATGGTAGTAGATCTGGATGCCGCTTTGACTGTCACGGGCATCACCGGGCGGGTAATGCGTCCAGCTCTCAAAGGGGCTGTCCGCGTCAAACGTCCCGACGGTGAGCGTGACCGGGTTGAGGTCTTTTGCGGCCATCTCGGCACCGGCGTCGACCAGCCCGAAGGCGGCGTTCGCCAAAGCGTCGGCGTTTGTTTCTTCGGGCGTGGTGGAGGAAATAGGTGCGGCCATGGTCATGAGCGTAACTCGGTCGGACGAAAATGTCCGGGCCGCCGGTCAGGACGGCCCGGACAGTCATCGGCTTAGTAAGACGGGCCACACGGGCTGCAGGGATTGGCCTTGGCTGCCGCGCACGGGCTGCACGGGTTGGCCTTGGCCGCACCACACGGGCTGCACTTGGCGGCACCACATTTTGCTGCACAGGGGCTGCACGGATTGGCCTTGGCACCGGCGCACGGGCTGCAGGCAGATGCCTTGCGGGCGCCGCAACCATAGGCACCGCAGGCAGCAGAAGCAGGCTGCGCCACGGCAACAGCAGCAGCCATCATGGCGGCAGAACCAAGAACGACAGAAGCGCGAGATAAACGACGGGATTTCGACATGGAGTGTTTCCTTGTGTTGAACGTAAAAAAGACCACGCCGAAACCTGAATTGTGGGTGGGCGGCCTTGCGCAAAAGGGTGGTCCGGTATGCACGAGCCCGCAATTAACGCCTGCACACGAAACAGGTAGCGTCCTCGCAATCGCGTGAGGTCGCGTGAGAAGTCTTAACGGCGGGAAGAATGGACACGAAGAATGGGTACAGGGATGACGCGCATTTTGATCCTCGGTCCCGGCGGCGCCGGCAAGTCGACGCTGTCAAAGAAGCTGGCCGAAAAACTCGGCCTGCCGCTGATCCATCTTGACCAGCACCACTGGCAGCCGGGATGGGTGCCCATGGACCCGGACAAATGGCCCGCAGTGATCGCTGAGCTGACAGCGCGCGACAGCTGGGTCATGGACGGCAACTACGCAAGCGCGCTTGACCGGCGGCTGGAGGTGGCGGACCTCGCCGTCTTCCTCGATTTCAACCGATGGAAAAGCCTGTGGGGCGCTTTGACCCGGGTGCTCAAGCAGTCAGGTCAGGTCCGCAGTGACATGGCGCCGGGCTGTCCGGAGCGGTTCGATGCCGAGTTCTTCCTCTGGCTGTGGAACTTCCCGCGCGACAGCAGACCGGAACTCAAAGCAGCGTTTGCCCGCCATCCGGAGACACCGGTGGTCCGGCTGACGTCACGCAAGGCTGTCGAGGCCTGGCTGGCAGTAGTGGCCGATTAGGCTATTGATTTCTGTAAAACAATAAAATATTAGCTTCATTCAGTAATTTTGAGTGGAGCTTCCCCATGCACTTTCTTGTCGGCATTGCCCTCGCCCCGTTCCAAACCCACATCCATACCCGGCGCTGGCTGTCGTCAATCCTGTTCCTAGGTCTGGCCGGGTGTGCGGGACTAGGGCCGGTCGCCATGTGGCAGCTGTCGCAATTCGACGTGCTGACCGCGGACCCTGAGAGCCTCAGTGCTGCTCTTGCCGTGCCGGACACGATCAGGCTGCGCGACGGGGATGCGTCTCTCTATCTGGGGTATCAGGTGGACGGCCATGAGACCCCGCAGGTCGATGAGCACTTTGAAATGCGCATTGCGCGTGAGGACAAATCCGCACCGGACGCGCAGATGGGAGAAGCGGTGTATGTGGCGTCACTGGCGCCAGATGTTGCCCAGAGAATGCGTGCTGCCCAGAAGAAAATCTTGCAGCTGAAAGATCAGGGTCAGGACGGCCGCGGCACCTTCAGTATCAGTTTCGACAGCGGGTGTTATGCAGGCGTCCGGCCCACCGTGCTGCCACTACGCACCTTCCTGCGCTTCACACCCGACGGGCCGTTCATCCAGATGGTCAGCACGGACAATGTGCTGGACGACCTGGACACAGAAACTGCCGATACGCTCATCAGTAAACTGGAGCAGTGTCCTTAAGCCGCCGTGCCACCGACCGTCAGTGCTTCCATGTGCAGTGTCGGCTGGCCGACGCCGACGGGGACACCCTGCCCGGCCTTGCCGCAGGTGCCGATGCCGGTGTCCAGCTTCATGTCGTTGCCGATGGCCTTGATACGGGTGAGTGCGTCAGCGCCGTTGCCGATCAGCGTTGCGCCCTTGATCGGTGCCGTCACCTTGCCGTCCTCGATCATGTAGGCTTCGGTGCAGGAGAACACGAACTTGCCGTTGGTGATGTCCACCTGGCCGCCGCCGAAATTGGTGGCGTAGATACCGTTCTTCACACCGGCGAGAATTTCCGCCGGGTCGCGGTCGCCTTCGGTCATGTAGGTATTGGTCATACGCGGCATGGGCTGATGCGCGAAGCTTTCGCGTCGGCCATTGCCGGTTGCCGCCACACCCATGAGGCGGGCGTTGAGGCGATCCTGCATGTAGCCTTTGAGGATGCCGTCCTCGATCAGCACGGTGCGCGAGGTTGGCGTTCCCTCATCGTCGACGGTGAGCGAGCCGCGCCGGTTGTCCAGCGTGCCATCGTCCACAACAGTGACGCCGGGTGACGCAACGCGCTCGCCCATGAGGCCTGCAAAGGCGGACTGGCCCTTGCGGTTGAAGTCGCCTTCAAGGCCATGGCCGATCGCTTCATGCAGCAGGATGCCCGGCCAGCCCGGTCCAAGGACTACGTCCATTTCACCGGCGGGGGCGGGGACGGCTTCGAGGTTCACCAGTGCCTGCCGCAGCGCTTCGTCCGCACCCGCCTGCCAGCTCTGGGTCTCGATAAAGCGGGTGTAGTTTTCCCGGCCGCCGGTGCCGAACGAGCCGGACTCCTGACGGTCTCCTTCGCCGACGACGACGCTCACATTGAAGCGGACCAGCGGGCGCACATCACGAACGATCTGCCCGTCAGCACGCATGATCATCACCGCCTGCCATTCACCGGAGAGGGAAGCGGATACCTGCCGCACGCGCGAATCCTTGGCGCGGGCATAGGCATCGATCTCTTGCAGCAGCTTCACCTTCTCTTCAAACGACGGCCCGCCCAGCGGATTGTCGTCCCCATAAAGGTGCGCGTTGGTCGCCTGCGGACCCGCTGCCATGGAGCCCGAATGCCCGGCTTTCACCGCCTGAACCGCATCAGCAGCGCGCTTGACGGCTGCTTCTGACAGATCAGACGCGTGCGCATAGCCGGTCGCTTCACCGGCAACGCAGCGCAGACCAAACCCCTGGCCCGTATCAAAGCTCGCCGTCTTCAGCCGCCCGTCATCAAAGGCCAGCGCTTCAGACTGGGTGTATTCCAGAAACAGCTCTCCATCATCCGCCCCCGTCAGCGTATCGGACACAATCCGCGTCAGACGGTCCGGATCGAGACCGGCGCGGGTGAAGAACAGCTCGTCGGGGGTGGGCATGAGGGTGCTTTCTCTTTGAACGTCGAATACTCGGATACCTACACATAAGGGCAGGAACGGTGACTAGCTACCGGGAATGTCATCCAGCAACGCCTTGACGCCCGGGCCAGCTGGGCGGGCGCGGCCCGGATCATTGGCGACAAGCTCTTCGATTGGCATCAGGCGTCCCGGCATGCCGGAGAGGTCGCATGGCACATGCACTTTGGAGGTCCGGTACATCGGCCACTGGGTTACGCGCAGCGCTTCAAGGTCCAGCAGGAAGACGCCGTTGATGCGGCCGAACCAGTTGTCCCAGTCGCTGAAACGCCAGGTCTGCCAGCCCGCCGGGGGCGGGGCGGTGATGTCTGAAACCGATTGGGGATGGGCGGCGCAGAATCCTACCGCGGAGCGGCCCGGGTCGCGGGGGTCCAGATAGGGCGCGGCGATCTCCAGAAGTGCCGGTGCGGTGCCGCCGTCTTCAGCAATGTGGAGCCCGGCGGAAATCTTCCGACCGTAGTGAAAATGGATCAGCGCTTCGTCCCGCATCGCAACTTTCTCATCTGTTGGCAGCCGATTTCAGCGCCTCAAGCGCGTAGTCTCTGCCTGATCTATGCCAGCACCCGCACCTAACTGCGAATGCTTTGCAACTGTATACGAAGGGACCTAGTCCGCCAAAACCCGATGACCAGCTTCGGGCTCGTTAGCGCTAAGACGCTGGTGCCGTTGGCAAATCACCGGCACGCATCCCGGGCAAGCTGGGGCGGGCACCCCATGGCTCAAAAAGCCTTAGGTTCCAGCCGAAAATACCGGGCACCCCGGATTTTGGGTCAAAGTGTCGCAAAAAGAATCCGCCCACTCGCCCCGGCTACAAGCCGCGTTATACTTCACGTTCGACTACGGGGGTGGGATTCGCCTGATTGCAGCACGCAAGCTCTGTTTGCGTTACCTGCGTGACGTGCTAATCGTCCGCTCTTGCACGTACTGACGCCGTCGGCGCCCTTACAGGCGACATGGGGTCACGCATCAAGAATTACGACTCGTTTTACGACTTGCGACTCGAATTACGACTGGGGATGTCGAGCATGGCGACTTACTTGCCGAAGATTTTTATGGCCTTTGCCTTTCTGGGCGCGATGATCATCGCCGGTGCTGCAGGTGCGGCCCAGCCAGAGCCCTGGCAGATGGGGTTCCAGCCATCTGCATCGCCAGTGATGGAAAGCATCGACTCTTTCCACAACTTCCTGCTGGTCATCATCACCGCCATCACGCTGTTCGTTCTGGCTCTGCTGCTCTACTGCATGGTCCGCTTCAATGCGAAGGCCAACCCGGTCCCCTCCAAGACATCACACAACACCTTCATCGAGGTGGTCTGGACGGTCGTGCCGGTTCTGCTTCTGGTGGCGATTGCCATTCCGTCTTTCCGCCTGCTGTATCTTGAGGCTGTGGTTCCCGAAAGCGAACTCACCATCAAGGCCACGGGCTACCAGTGGTACTGGGGCTACTCCTATCCGGACCATGGTGATTTCGAATACTTCTCCAACATGATTGAGGAAGAAGACCTGGCACCCGGTCAGCCACGCCTGCTGGCGACGGACACCAAGGTTGTTGTGCCGGTGGATACCAATGTGCGCGTGATCGTTACGGCCGCAGACGTGATCCACAACTGGGCCATGCCTGCATTCGGCGTGAAGATGGACGCGGTTCCCGGCCGTCTCAACGAAACATGGTTCAACGCAACCAAAACCGGCATCTATTACGGCCAGTGCTCTGAGCTGTGTGGCGTGCGCCATGCCTTCATGCCGATTGAGGTTCATGTTGTTGAGAAAGATGATTTCGACGCATGGGTAAAGAGTGCGGAAGAGGAATATGCCCTCAACGGCACGATCCCGCCGTCCCCGCTGGACGACCTGACCCAGTTGGCCGACGCGCGCAACTAGCGCGGCGGATGACCTGAGACGACCCGAGTCAACATAGAACACCACCACCTGCTCACTTAAAGGACTGAACCGATGGCGAGCGACGCTACACACGCAGATCATCACGAAGATCACCCGACCGGTTGGCGGCGATACGCGTATTCCACCAACCACAAAGACATCGGCACGATGTATCTGATCTTCGCCATCATATCCGGCGTGATCGGCGGCCTGATGTCAGTCCTTATCCGCGCGGAGCTTCAGGCCCCGGGCGACCAGATTCTGGGCGGTGACTATCACTTCTACAATGTGCTGGTGACGGCACACGGTCTCATCATGATCTTCTTCATGGTGATGCCCGCCATGATCGGCGGCTTCGGCAACTGGTTTGTGCCGCTGATGATCGGCGCACCGGACATGGCCTTCCCGCGGATGAACAACATCTCGTTCTGGCTGCTCCCGGCCGCTCTTGGCCTGCTGGTCATCTCGCTGTTCGTTCCCGGACCGCCTGGCGGCCTCGGTGTTGGTGGTGGCTGGACGATCTATCCGCCGCTCTCAACTTCGGCACAGCCAGGGCCGGCAATGGATTTCGCCATCCTCGCGCTGCACGTGGCGGGTGCCTCGTCCATTCTGGGGGCCATCAACTTCATCACGACCATTTTCAACATGCGCGCGCCGGGCATGACCCTGCACAAGATGCCGCTGTTCGTTTGGTCCGTGCTGGTCACGGCCTTCCTGCTGCTGCTGTCGCTGCCTGTTCTGGCCGGCGCCATCACCATGCTGCTGACGGACCGTAACTTCGGCACAACCTTCTTTGATCCCGCAGGCGGCGGCGACCCGATCCTGTTCCAGCATCTGTTCTGGTTCTTCGGTCACCCCGAGGTGTACATCCTCATCCTGCCGGGCTTCGGCATGATCAGCCACATCATCTCCACCTTCTCCAAGAAGCCCGTCTTCGGCTATCTCGGCATGGCGTACGCCATGGTCGCGATTGGCGCCGTCGGCTTCATCGTGTGGGCGCACCACATGTATACGGTGGGTCTTGATGTGGACACGCAGGCTTACTTCGTCTTCGCCACCATGGTGATTGCGGTGCCGACCGGCGTGAAAATCTTCTCCTGGATTGCCACCATGTGGGGCGGCTCCATCGAGTTCAAAACACCCATGCTCTGGGCCATCGGCTTCATCTTCCTGTTCACCCTTGGCGGTGTGACGGGCGTGGTGCTGGCCAATGCCGGCGTCGACCGGTCCCTGCATGACACCTATTACGTGGTGGCTCACTTCCACTACGTGCTGTCCCTGGGTGCCGTATTCGCCATCTTTGCGGGCTGGTACTACTGGTTCGGCAAGATGTTTGGCTACCAGTACTCCGAATTCATCGGCAAGCTGCACTTCTGGGTGACGTTCATCGGTGTGAACCTCATCTTCTTCCCGCAGCACTTCCTCGGCCTTGCCGGTATGCCGCGCCGTTACGCGGACTACCCGGATGCCTATGCCGGCTGGAACTATGTGTCGTCCATCGGCTCCTACATCTCCGCGTTCGCTGTCCTGATCTTCCTCTGGGGCGTGCTCGACGCATTCATGAAGAAGCGCAAGGTTGGCGACAACTACTGGGGCGAAGGCGCGACGACGCTGGAATGGACACTCTCCTCACCGCCGCCGTTCCACCAGTTCTCAACGCTGCCCCGCATCAAGTAGGGCACCTCACAAGGATGAAGCGCTGATATGAGCGACATCACCTATACGCAAAGCGGAGGCTCCAACGGGGCCTCCGTTTCTGCTTCGCGCAAAACGCCCGGCTATATGGAAGCCGACATTGCGGACTATTTCGCGCTGCTCAAGCCGCGCGTGATGTCGCTTGTCATCTTCACCGGCCTCGTGGGGATGATGATCGCGCCCGGTGACATTCATCCACTGACGGCGTTCACGGCTTTGCTGTGCATTGCAGTTGGGGCCGGCGCTTCTGGCGCGCTCAACATGTGGTGGGATGCTGACATTGACGCGGTCATGGAGCGCACCGTCAACCGTCCGATTCCAAAGGGCGTGGTGTCGGCTCAGTCGGCGGCAGCCTTCGGGGCAACACTGTCCGCCGCGTCCGTTTTCGTGATGGCGGCACTTGTGGGATACCTGCCCGCAGCGCTACTTGCCTTCACCATCCTCTTTTATGTTGTCGTCTATACGATGTGGCTCAAGCGGGCGACATCGCAGAACATCGTGATCGGCGGCCTCGCAGGCGCGCTGCCCCCGGCCATCGGCTGGGCATCGGTCACCGGGTCTCTTGCCCTTGAGCCTCTGGTTCTGGTCGCCATTATCTTCATGTGGACCCCGCCGCATTTCTGGGCTCTGGCGCTCGTCCGCAACGATGACTACACCCGCGCCGGCGTGCCCATGCTGCCGGTCGTGGCCGGACCGGACGCAACCCGCAACCAGATCTTGCTCTACTCCCTGTTGCTCGTGCCTTTGGGCGCAACGCCGCTGGTTCTGGGTTTTGGTGGCATTGTCTATGCGGTTGCCAGCATCGGACTTGGTGCCGGTTTTCTGGCCCTGGCGGCCAATGTCTGGCGTCATCGCACAGGCAACGTCGCTCGTGCTTCCGCCATGCGGCTTTTCGGCTTTTCGATCTTCTATCTTTTCGCCCTTTTTGCATCCCTCTTGATCGAGCGCATGGTGGGTCTCGCCCCCTTTGCGCCATTGATGTAAGGCGCGCGAAGAATGACTGAAGACAAGAACATGACGACCGATGAAGACGGTGCAGCGCCTGTGACGCTCACCCCGGAGCAGCAGGCCCGCCTGCGCCGCCGCAACATCGCCCTCGCCGTGGGACTTGTCGCCATGGTGGGACTATTCTTCGCAATGACACTGGTGCGTCTGGGCGGTAACGTTGCAGACCGCACCTATTAGTAAAGAGGCGAATGAGATGACCGCAGCAGCTGCAAAACCCGGCCTGGCTAAACGCGAAAAACAGATTGTTATGGCATGTGCGCTGATCGTCGGCGGCATGGTGGGCATGGCGTATGCCGCTGTTCCGCTCTACGACCTGTTCTGCCGCGTCACAGGTTATGGCGGCACCACGCAGGCCTCCGCTGAATTCTCTGACGTGATTCTCGACCGCGTGGTCACGGTGCGTTTTGACGCCAACACCAACCGCGAACTCGACTGGGGCTTCAAGCCGCAGCAGACTGCAACAAACATCAATGTCGGCGCGGATGGTCTGGCCTTTTACACGGCTGAAAATCTCTCTGATCGGCCGATCGTCGGCACGGCCACCTACAATGTGACGCCGCAAAAAGCCGGTGTCTATTTTGCCAAGGTCGAATGCTTCTGCTTTACAGAACAGCTTTTGATGCCTGGCGAGAAGATCGAAATGCCCGTCACCTTCTTCGTTGATCCGGCGATAGCCGATGATCCGGATATGGATGACGTATCGACGATCACGCTCTCATACACCTTCTATGAAAAGAAGAATCCGACCACTCAAATAACTGCCTCCGCTAACTAGCGGGGTAATTGGAACACCTACCCGCAGTCATGTAGGCTGCGGGTAGACACGATCTAACGTATATCCGGGGATACGATATGGCCGACGCACACGCCAAAGAGCACGATTATCATCTGGTAGATCCAAGCCCATGGCCGTTTGTAGGCTCTATCGGCGCCTTCGTCATGATGCTCGGCGGCGTTGTGGCCATGAAGCCTGACCCCGTGCTCGGCATGTCAGGTCCGTGGGTCTTCTATATCGGCCTCGCCATGGTGCTTTACACGATGGTTGGCTGGTGGCGTGACGTTACCAAGGAAGCGGAACACCAGGGCCACCACACGCCGGTTGTGCAGCTGCATCACCGCTACGGCATGGTGCTGTTCATTGCCTCGGAAGTGATGTTTTTCGTCGCATGGTTCTGGGCCTACTTTGACGTGGCGTTTTTCGCCGGTGAAGTTGCGCAGTATCAGCGCGTCGAGGCGACCGGTGGTGTCTGGCCGCCTGTCGGTATCGAGACCTTCGATCCGTTCCACCTGCCGCTGATGAACACTCTGGTGTTGCTGACATCCGGCACGACAGTCACATGGGCGCACCATGCTCTGCAGTCCGGTGATCGCCAGGGCCTCAAATGGGGTCTGATCTGCACCGTTGTGCTCGGTGTCCTGTTCTCTTTGCTGCAGGCCTATGAGTACAGCCATGCGGCATT
>JGI12316J15310_10000121_pt5 | contig 14679 bp, 13 predicted proteins | sample MarCyaLeptolynsp_FD_15310 | JGI IMG/M metagenome (IMG submission 15310)
AGGAATTCCGCAATCACGACTTCGCGATGCTGGATGATCTTCGCGAGAACTACAATGACGGTGGCGTCGACAAGTCCTATATCGATGCAATGCGCGCGCATGCGGAAACGCTGTTTGACATCATGAGGGTCGATCGGGGCGAAGAACGTCACGAGCGCACCGAACGGGGCTGGAATCCGCCCCCGAAAAGCGATGCGACCCTGGGATTGACGCCGGAAGGAGAAGAAAACCGTGGCTGACGTATCCGATCTCGACATGGAAAATGTTCTGCAGATCGACATCGTGTCGGATGTCGTCTGCCCGTGGTGTATCGTTGGCTTCAAGCAGCTGGAAGCCGCGATTGCACAGACAGGCGTATCGGCCGCGATTAAATGGCACCCGTTCGAGCTCAATCCGGACATGCCGGACGAAGGCGAGAACCTGCGTGAGCACATCATGCGCAAATACGGAACGAGCCGGGAACAGTCCCAGGAAGCGCGCGAACGTCTGACAGAGATCGGGTTCGGCCTCGGGTTTGATTTCCGGTTCACGGACGACATGCGCATGGTGAACACGTTCAAGGCGCATCAGCTCATTCACTGGGCGGCCTCCGAGGGCAAGGAACACGCGCTGAAGATGGCGTTGTTCGAAGCCTATTTTCAGGACCGGAAGAACCTCAACGAGGATGACATCCTGGCCGATGTCGCAGAAAGCATCGGTCTAAACCGCGCCGAAGCGCTGAAGGTGCTGGAAGACGGGCTTTATGCGGATCAGGTGCGCCAGGAGGAAACCTTCTGGACCCAGAACGGCATTCACGGGGTCCCCGCCGTCATTTTTGAGCGCCGTCACCTCGTATCGGGGGCTCAGGGCATCGACAACTACGCGGCGATCATCAGGCAGCTTACACAAGGGGAGGCGGCCTGAGGTGGGCACAGAGTTTCAGGCGAGCACTCGTTAACTGCAAAACAAATAGGTTCCAGCTTTCACTGATTTGCGCAAATGACAACCAAAGAGACGTCAGCGGACTTGCTCTCTCGCGTGATGTTGTCATTCCGGCTGTAGCGAAGCGGAAGGCCGGAACCTAGTAAACACTTGTCGATGTGTCTTTTCCGATTGCTGGCCACTCGGAACACTGGGTCCCGGTCTTGCCGCTCGTGCGGCAAACCGGGATGACAATCTCTTGGAAAAATCAGTATCCCGACTTACAACTCAGGCGGCGTTGGAGTTGACCGCCTCACAGGTCTTCAAACAGAACCCCTGCTGCCTCGATCCGACCGGCCGGGGTGTCCGCCGGCTCAGCGCCGTAGTTCGTCCAGATCCTGAGATCGCCGGCCTCGCGGCAGCGCACGCCACCGGTCAGGTCCATCGTTTCGATCTGGGTTTTCCGGCAGAGCTGCCTGAGGAGGCGTGTCCATGCAGCATCGTCACACCAGCCGCCGACATAGGTCAGATTTTCTGACGACATGACAGCGGGTTGGCCGTCTTCAAGTTCGAACACGACATCAGCGGAACCTTCCAGCTCTTCCCGGTAGCCGATGAAGTGGCCGCCGCCCCTGAGCGGCATCGGCATGTCGGGACGCGTGCTTTCAACGCGCGAGACGGTGACGTCGAGACCCGGCATGTCCGGCGGCAACGGAACCGGGAGAACCATGTCGGCATTGCGTGCGGCGGAGCGCGGTCCAAGCACGATCTCCGCGTCGGCTTCGGCAAGGGCGCGCTTCAGGTCATGCGGCATGTAGATCATGCCGGGCGCCACGACGATGCCGTAGCCTGAAAAATCGCGTGTCTGCGCCCGCAGGATATCGACGGAAAGACCCAGTTTGCGCAGCGACTTGTAGGCATCGAAGACAACCTGAAAATAGTTCAGCCCGGCGCCATGCGGCTGGGTCGCCCAGGCGAAGTCCGCGTCATAGTCGAATATGAGGGCAACCGGCGCCTTTTTCGCGACTACATCGCCAGCATTGCGAAGATCGTCAGCCACCTGGCGGGCCTCGGTGAGAGCCGGCGCGTCGGCGTTGTCAGGACGCAGCATGCCCGCATGCATCTGTTCTTGCGCGAAGGGGGCCTGCCGCCAGCGGAAGTAGCAGACCGCTTCCGCCCCATGGGCATAGGCTTCCCATGCCCAGAGACGCATCATGCCGGGCAGGGGCGCGGGATTGTAAGGCGCCCAGTTGACGGGACCGGGTTGCTGTTCCATCACCCACCAGCGCCCCTTGCCGACGGACCGGTAGAGATCGTGGTGAAAGGCCTGAAAGTCTGGATCGCCCTGGCGCGCATAGGCACGCTGATGTGCGGCATCCGCACCGACCCGGTCCTCCAGAAACCCGAGCGGGTAACTGTCCCAGGTTGCGATGTCGAGGTCGTCGCCCACCTTGAAATGGTCGAATTCGGTAATCCGGCCCATGAAATTGTGGCTGACGGGGGCATCTGAATGCTGCCGGATAATGTCAACCTGCCGCCTGTTGAAGCTTGCCACCTGATCGGATGAAAACCGCCGGAACGCCAGCATGTGCGACGGGTTCGGCTCGGTCACGGTCAGGTTCGGCAAACCGATTTCGTCGAACGAACCGTATTCCATCGACCAGAACACATTGCCCCAGGCGCGGTTCAGGGCCTCGGTCGTTCCGTAGCGCTTTTCAAGCCACGTTCTGAAGGCAGAAAGAGCGGCGTCGGAATAGGAAAGCGTCGTGTCATGACAGCCGAATTCATTGTCGGTCTGCCAGGCGCCGACATGGCTGTTCCTGCCATAGCGTTCGGCGAACAGCCTGACGATGCGGTCACATTCTTCGCGGTAACCCTCATGCGAAAAACAGTAGTGGCGCCGGGATCCGAACCCGCGCGCCTTGCCGTCTGCGTCCAGCGCAATCATGTCGGGATGCCTGGTCAGCATCCACCTGGGCGGCGTTGCCGTCGGCGTGCCCAGGACCACTTTCAGGCCCGCCTTTCCAAGCACTTCGATTGCCCGGTCCAGCCACTCGAAACGCAGCTCTCCGGGAACAGGTTCCAACCTGGACCATGCGAATTCGCCGATCCTAACCCATGTCAGGCCCGCATCCGCCATGCGCCGGGCATCGGCTTCCCACATTTCTTCCGGCCAGTGTTCCGGATAGTAGCAGGTTCCAAGCGTGCGCTTCATGTTTGCTCTCGTCTTGCTCGCCGTATCGTGCCAGGGATTTGCTCCCGGACTGCAGGATTGTTCGCCCGGTTGGTTGACATCCAAATGTATTCAAAGAATGACGCGATGTTCCGGCTGACCGACAGCGGATGTCTGCGCGAAGTACGTTTTTCCTTCCGAACCGCCGTCCAGCCCCTCTGCCGCCGTTGTGGCAAACAGGGTGCCGAGATCCGCGCCTCCGAAAGCCGGACAGGATACCTGCTGTGCGGTAAAGGTGATCTCCTCGACAAAACTGCCGTTCGGCGCGTATCTGGCAACCCGGTTTGCACCCCATTGGGCGTTCCAGAGATAACCTTCGGTGTCGATCACGGCCCCGTCGGGATTGAGATCCTCGTTCGAGAGGTCGGTAAAAAGCGTGGGTGTGCCGTTTGGCCAGCCGTCGGCGTCAAGAGCCACCTGCTGAATGCATTTGGTCATGGTATCGGCGAAGTAGGCGGTCTTTCCGTCCGGAGAAAAACAGATCGCGTTGGAGATTGTGATGCCGCTGTAAAGCCGGCGCAGCTCTCCCTTGTAGAAGCGATAGATCGATCCCTTGCCCGGTTCGGCGTTGAACCCCATGGTCCCGATCCAGAAACCGCCCATCGGGTCCGCGCGCCCGTCATTCGATCGCGTTACCGGGTCGTCCGCTTCAAGGTCGCAGAGTTTTTTCCTTGTCCCGGTGTCGAGGTTGAACAGAAAGATCTGGCTCGCGCTTGCGATGACCATTTCCGCTTTGCTGACCCAGCCTGCAGCCGAAACATATTCATCGAATTGCCAGCTTCCGGCGTTGCCGTTTTCGCGGGTCATCAGCTGCTTGCTGAGGATGTCGAACCAGAACAGTTGCTGCCGCTCGGGGTGCCAGAGCGGCCCTTCACCCAGCACGCAGCGGCGCTCGTCAAACACGTTGCTCATACCGGACTATCCAGTTGCCGATTTTGCGGCATCATAAGCCTCGACGATCCGGACGGCGCGGTCCTTGATTTCCGGGACGGTCAGACCTGGTTTGTAGAGCGCTGTGCCGATCCCGAAGCCGGTTGTGCCGACTGCAAACCAGGAGCCGAAATTGTCCGGGCCGGCGCCGCCGACCGCGTAGGTCGCAGTGCCCTTGGGAAGAACGGCAAGCATGGCCTTCAACCCCTCAGGGCCAATCAGGGAGGCCGGGAAAAATTTCAAACCGTCGGCACCGTTTCGCAGCGCGGTGAAGCATTCACTGGGTGTCATCACGCCGGGAAAAGACGACATGTCTTCCGCCTTTGTGGCAAGGATCACATCCGGGTTGCAGTCGGGTGACACGACAAGTGTGCCTCCCGCCGCCTTGACCTGAAGAACCTGCTCCGGAGACAGGACGGTGCCCGCGCCGATTTCAGCGCGGCCTGCGAATGTCTTCGCCATGGCTTCGATGCTCTTCAGCGGCTCGGGTGAGTTGAGCGGGACTTCAATCCGGGTGATGCCTGCTTCAATGAGGCATTCGGTAACGGGCAAGGCCTCCTGCGGGGTCACACCCCTCAGGATGGCGATCAGATTTCGGCTCATGAGGAAACTTTCGAATAAGTTGAATGTGCCAGCGCAAGACCGTTCAGGGTCGTGGCTTCAGCGTCCAGCATCGATGCGGTATGCCCCAGCTTGCCAAGAGCGGCCCGGTATGCCCTGGCGATGTGATCGCTTCCGAGCAGCGAGACAGACGCCAGGTCAAAATCGTCTTTCACGGCTGCCAGTTCCGACCCGATCAAGAGACCAGACAGACGTCCCCTTGCGGTATCGGCCGGCATATCTGAGACAAGACCCGATGCACGAATTCCGAACAGGCCGGCTGCGAACACATGCGGATGTTCCGTGACTTCCAGAACGGCGTTTTCAAATGCGGTCTCGTCCATCTCGGATGAACCGACACTGTGGCGCAGCACCGATTGCCGGGTCAGTAGCCCAAACAGCTCCCCGCTCATGCAGGTTCTGAAATGCTCGACGACGCCGTCTTTCATGGAAACCCATTTTGTATGCGTGCCCGGAAGGCAGAGGGTTCCCGAGTGACCGGTGTCTCCTGCCAGGAACCCGGCAATCTGGGTTTCTTCCCCCCTCATGACATCGGCGGGTTCGTTCTGCTTGATGCCAGGAAGTATGCGGACGTCCAGACGCCGGTCGGCGGTCTCCACAACAGTTGCGTCGCTGAGTTCCGGAGGCGTGCAGGGGGTGGACTTGTAGGGCGCTTCCGCCCAGCCCTGACGTGACCCTGCCATGCCGCAAATGATCACCGGTGTTCTGGCTCCGGGCGCGACAAGGTCGTCGACAAGCGTCAGCAGGGTCGGTTCGAACTCCGCGCGGGAAAGACTGCTCATGCCTTTGCCGGAGCTGCGGTGGGCCAGAATTTCATTGCGAGAATCAAGCGCCCAGACACGCAGATTGGTTGTGCCCCAATCCACTGCGATCCAGTCCGCTTTTGCCTGAAGGCTCATCCCGTCACCACTACTCCGCCGTCAACCACGAGCGACTGTCCGGTCATTCCATGACTGGTCTTTGCCGCAAGAAACAGGACCGGGTCAACCATATCTTCAGGCGACAGTTCAAACTTGAGGCACTGCCGGTCGATATGGGCGGCAAGAGCTTCGGGTGTAACCCAGAGATCTTTCTGTCTTTGCGTCAGAACCCAGCCGGGCGCTATCGCGTTGACGCGGATGTTGTCCGGGCCGAATTCCCGCGCAAGGCTTCGTGTCATGCCGTTGATGCCGGAATTGGCGGTGGTATAGGCGGCGTAGCCTGCATTTCCCATCATGTAGGAAATCGACGTGAAATTGACGATCGACCCGCCTCCGGCGGCACGCATCCCCGAAATGGCGTGCTGGCAGGCGAAAAAATATGCCTTGAGATTGATCGACTGGGACCAGTCCCAGAACTCCTCGTCGACTTCCTCAGTGGCGTGGCGTTTGTCATTGGCCGCGTTGTTGACAAGAACCGTGATCGGGCCGTGTGCCTCCGCAGCCTTGTCCATGGCACCTTTCAGTTCGGCGATGTTGGATATGTCGCACGGTAGATATAGGGGGCGGTTGGTGTGCTGGCGTTCCATTTCGTCACAAAATTCGCTCGCATCCGAACGCTGGACGAAGGCGACCCGTGCACCCTGTGCCAGGAAACCGCTTGTCAACGCGGCACCGATCCCCGAGCCGCCACCGGTGATAAAGACCGACCTTCCCTTGAGGTCCGGATAGTTTGCGTGCATCAGACGCTTCCTCTTTTCGTGCCGCAGCAGACCTGAGCCCGGTGCCTGGCAACGTCTTTCCGTATTATTGCCTCTGACCCTCGATGACCCAGATCGTTTCCGGGAAGCGCCAGGGCAGAATGAGACCGTGTGACATCAGGTATTGTCCGCTTGCCACAAGGTCCTTTTCTTTCAGAAGCGGTGCGCCGCGGGACAGACCGGGCGCATCTTCGCGATTGACCAGGCTGATCCTGTAGCTCGCATCCGCGTCAAGACCTGTGAGGCGCACAGGTGTCTGCAGGATCGGGTCCGACGTGCGCTGGAGCGCGGCGAACACTGCAAATCTCTCGCCATCTTCGGCCAGCTGTTGCTCTGCGATTATGGCCGGATCGGACACATCGAGCCGCAGAATATCTGCGCGCATCATCCAGTTGCGGTTTTCTTTCCACCAGCCGGTGACCTTCTTCAGGGTCGCGATTTCCTCGTCGGAGAGTTCACGCGGGTCCATCTCGAACCCCAGATGCCTTTGGGCCGCGGTCCAGGCGCGCAGCGACATGTTGAGCGTGCGGCCAGATGTGTGACTGACGCGCGGGCCGACATGTGAGCCTGTCACGGAAGCGGGCAGGAACAGCGCGGCCTCGTGCTGAATGCGCTGGCGTTCCAGGGCATCGTTGCTGTCGGAGAGCCAGACCCGCTGCGTCCGCTGCAAAATTCCCAGATCGACCCTGCCGCCGCCCGACGCGCAGCTTTCGATTTCAACGTTCGGAAAGTCGGCGCGCAGCCGGTCGATCAGTGCGTAGACGCCTTCGGTTTGTGCGGCATCGACCACCGGTAGAACGCGGTTGTGGTCCCACTTGATGTAGCCGATGTCGTTCTCTGCCAGGATCGACGAGATGCAGTCATAGAGATAGGCGCGCACGTCTTCGCGTGCCATGTCGAGAACGAGTTGCTGACGTCCCCTGACCTGATCCAGCGAACCGAGAACCCAGTCCGGACGGGTCCTGAACAGCTCGCTGTCCTCGTTGATCATTTCAGGCTCGAACCAGATCCCGAATTCGAGGCCGAGCGCTTTGACATGAGCGATGAGTGGTGTCAGTCCGTCCGGGTACTTCCGTCTGTCGATAACCCAGTCACCGAGGGATGATGTGTCGTCGTCCCTCAGTCCGAACCAGCCGTCATCAAGCACAAAACGCTCGGCCCCCAGGCCCGCCGCCCTGGTTGCAATTGCCTTGAGTTCTTCCAGGTCGTGATCGAAATAAACCGCTTCCCAGCAGTTGTAGTGCACGGGGCGGGGCTCTCTCGCGCCGATCACGATGTCGTCGCGCAGATGTCTCTGGAAGCGGATCGCCGCGCCGTTGAAACCTGCAGCGGAATAAGTGGCAAAGAGGGGCGCGGTGCTAAAGACGCAGCCCTTGTTCATGCTTGCCGACGCGTGCCCGAACTGAACCTGGCGCCTGCCGTCGGCAAGTTCCTCGGCGACCATCCGGTGTCCGCCCGACCAGCCATAGTGAAACGCGTAGGCTTCGCCACCCGTGTTGCTGGTCCCCCCGGAACAGGCAATCAGCCCGGGGAAATGGGCATGGTCCGACCGTCCGGTCCGGTTGTCGCGCATCCGCGCACCCGGCGCAAAGGGCAGTCTGCGGGTCTGAAACTCCGCGCACCAGCGGCCCGAAAACTCGATCATCTCACCGATATGAGCCGGTAGCTGAAGAACGGGTGCCGCGAGCCAGTCGACCGTAATCTCCCGTGCACTTTCCAGGCGCGTCTGCATCCGGAAAAGCGATGTCCCGGGTGTCAGCGACAGGTCGACAATAAGGCTGAGATCGCGTGCGTTGTCTGTATAGGTCAGGGTCAGTCCATGCTCGGACGACACTTCGCTTTCGAAACGGAATGCCGGCAGGAGGGCCTTGCCGTCCGCATCGCGCCCGGTCAGGCCAACCTGCCCGGGGAAGGTCTGCGAGGCTTCCGGACTGAGGCTGATCGGGGCGTTCCGGTCGACCATGCCACCGGTCACATCGGTGGCCGAGGCCTCGGCGAGCAGCATCAGATCCTCTGTTTCAGGAAGTGGCGGACCCCAGTAAATCACCTCGGGCAACGTATCTGCGAAGCTGGCCAGAACCAGACTCTGCTGAGAATCGCCAAGATGCCAGGTCTTCGCCTGCATTCCCAAAACTCCTGCACTCTCTCTTGTGTCCAGACCGGCCTTTCGAAGGCCGATCATTTCACAGCCCCGAGTGTCAGACCGGCAATGAAGTGCCGTTGCATCAGAAAGAACATTGCGACCGGCGGCAGTGCCGCGACGATGGAACCGGCGCTCATCAGGTGATAGGCGGCACGGTATTGTGCGTTGAAGGAGGTGATCCCCGCCGTGACCGGTTGGCTTTCAACGCCCTGCGTCAGCACGATCGCCCAGAAGTAGTCGTTCCAGATGAAGGTGAACATGAGTACGGCAAGCGCCGCGATCGCCGGTTTCATCAAGGGCAGGACCACGAACCAGAAGATCCGCCATTCCGAAATGCCTTCGACACGCGCCGCCTCGATAAGCTCGAAGGGGAGGGCGCGAATGAAGTTGCGCATGAAGAGGGTGCAGAAACCGGTCTGAAACGCAACATGAAACAGAACCAGGCCGGTGATCGTGTTGTAGAGACCCAGTTGCAGCGTCAGGTCGCGGACCGGCACCATGAGGATCTGGAACGGCACGAAATTGCCGGCGACGAACATGAAGAAGATCCAGATATTCGCCTTGAACTTGTAGATGCCGAGCGCGAAGCCGGTCATGCAGGAAAGCGCCACCGCACCGATCACCGTCGGGATCGTGATCTTGAACGAGTTCAAGAGATATTGCGGCATGTCCGATGCGGTGAACACCAGCCAATAGTTGGTGAAACCCTTGAATTCGGAGGGCCAGCCCCAGTAGTTCGCGTTGGCGAAATCGGAATCCGGCTTGATGGAGAAAATGGCGACGGCAATGAGTGGCAGCAGCCAGAGGATCAGCGCCAGCGGCAGGAACGCCTGATAGGTAACCTGCCAGGAGCGCGGCGTGCGTTCGATCGGTGTCGGAAACATCTCAGCGCGCCTTTTCTTCTTTGTACATCGACCACAGGAAGTAGGCGATGAAGGCCAGCATGATCAGGAACAGCACGACGGCGATGGCAGCGCCATAGCCCATGCGGAACCCGTACTCGGACAGGGCGACCTCGAACATGTAGAAGCTGAGAACGCGGCTGGCGCCGAACGGGCCACCGTTGGTCATGACCGAGATCAGGTCGAAAGACCGCAGCGCTCCGATGATCGTGACGACGAAGGCGATGAAGGTGGCGGGGCGCAGCTGCGGCACGATGATGTACCAGAGCATCTTCCAGCCCTTGGCACCGTCAAGACGTCCGGCTTCGATCTGCTCGGGATCGACCGCATTAAGACCCGTGAGATAAAGGATCATGCAATAGGCGGTCTGTGGCCAGAGACCCGCAACGATGATGCCGACCGTCACCCAGTTCTCGTCGCCGAGGACGTTCACCGGCGGCAGTCCGATGGAGCCAAGCAGAACGTTGAGGATGCCGAAGGTCGGATCGTAGAACCATGTGAACACGAGACCGACGACCACCTGGGAGATGACGAACGGGAAAAAGAACAGGGATTTGTAAAGCCGTATTCCGGTGACCGTCTGGTTCAGGAACAGGGCGATGAAAAGGCCGGCCGGGATCGCAAGAAGATAGAGCAGCAGCCAGATAACGTTGTTTTTCAAAGACGTATAGAACGCCTCGTCCCAATAGAGTTCTTCGTAGTTGTAGAGACCGACATATTCCGCCTTGCCGAGCCCGTCCCACTCGTAGAGCGACAGGTTGAAGGACTGAAAGATCGGGAAGATCACATAAAACAGGAAGAACAGGATTCCTGGAGCCAGGAACAGCCAGGGTGTCAGCTGCTGCTGGTTTCTGTGCCACCACGAGCTCTGGTGGTCTTGGGCAACGGACTCTTGGGCCATGTTTGCCTCTTCAGGATGTAGCTACCGGGACCTTTAAAAGGACAGGGTGCACAGGCACCCTGTCCGGTTCCGAAACGCGGAACTTACTTGTAGATGCGCTCGCGGGCGCGATCCAGACGGGCCAGGATCTTGTCCAGGTTATCCGGCTTGACCATGAATTCCTGCAGGCCTTCCATGGCGACCTTCGCCATTTCAGCCGGAGCATCACGGTCAAAGAACTGGGCAACGCCACCGGGAGAGTTGGTGGAGAGCATCTCGAAGCCCTCAACGAGGAACTTGTCGTCATCGACCGAAGACTGGGCGTTGACCGGCAGCTGGCCGAGATTCTTGCCATTGTTGATTTCGGTCTGAACGTCAGGAGACACGACGAAGCGCAGGAACTCGCGCGCTGCTTCCTTGTTCTGGGCGTTTGCCGGAATGTGGAAGGTGTCGGTCGGAGCGTCTTCCGCCTTTTCGATGCCCGGCGTGATTTCGACAAACTGGTAGAAATCGAGCTGGTCGTCAGACAGGCCGGCGTCGCGCAGCGGAGCGACCGCGAAGTTGCCCATCAGGTAGGCTGCGGCATCACCCTGGACCATGAACGGCAGAGCTTCCTGCCAGCTATAGGTCTGGTGGTTGTCGATGAATGCGCCCATGTCGATGAGTTCGCGCCAGTTGGCGAAGGTTTTGCGAACTTCGTCAGACTGCCAGGATGCCTTGCCGGTCAGCAGATCCATGTGGAAATCGAAACCGTTGGTGCGCATGTTCAGGTAGTCGAACCAGCCGCCAGCGGTCCAGAGGAACTTGGTGCCGATCGTGTAGCACTTCTTGCCGGCATCGATGATCTTCTGGCAGTTTGCCTTTTCTTCTTCCCACGTTGTCGGCTCGCTCAGGCCGAGTTCGTCGAAGATGTCTTTGCGGTAGTAAACGCCCCACTGGTAGTAGGTATAGGGAACGCCCCACTGCTTGCCGTCGATGGTCATGGCGCCTTTGGTCGATGCCAGATTGTCGGCGATCGCAGGCTCTGCCCAGAGATCGGAAACATCCTCGAAGAGGCCTGCCTCGACATAGGGACGCATGCGGTTGGCCGCGTACCAGGTCGCGACATCCGGCGCGTTTGCCGTCAGGAAGTTGCGGATCTGGGTCTTGTAGGCCTCACGATCGATGACGGTTGTCTCGATGTTGAGGTCGGGGTTCTTTGCCTGGAACTGCTCGATCATCTGTTCCATCGTGGCCCGCGGAGCCGGGTTGGATGTGTCGAGGAAAATCTTCAGATCGCCTGTCAGGCCGTCAGCAGAAACAGCGCCCATCGTGCCTGCCAGAATGGCAAAAGCAGCCGCGGACGTCTTCAACATGGAACGCATGGTGTCCTCCCTTTAGGTTCCATTATGTGAAACTTGGTTTTGTATATTGATACTTTGATGCGATCAGGTTAAGTTGTCAACAGGTCCGGCGAAAAGAAACGGGCCTATGGAGGAAACATGAACAAGCAGGCCACTGGCGACGGAACTGTCGGCAAAGCGCTCGATGTGCTCGACAGGGTCGCTGCCGTTGGACGTCCGGTCCGCTTCACCGAACTGTTGTCCGACAGCGTTCATCCCAAAGCGACGCTGTACCGCTTGCTGCAGACGCTGGTGAGCCAGGGCATGCTTGCCTATGACGAGGGGCAGCAGACCTATTCGCTTGGTATCCGCCTCGTGCGCCTTGCCCATGCCGCGTGGCGGCAGAGCTCGATTGCGCCGATCGCGCGTCCGTTTGTGCGGAAGTTGTCTGAGGAGGTCGGCGAGACCGTCCACCTTGCGCAACTCGACGGGGGCCAGGTGCTCTATGTCGACAAGAGAAACGCAATCAATCCCATCGACATGTATTCGCAGGCCGGAAAGATCGGCCCGGGTTACTGCACCGGCGTTGGCAAGGCGCTTCTGGCGTTTCTCGAACCGGCCGAACTTGATGAGGCCATCAAGAAACAGTCGTTCTACCGCTATACGCCGGCAACGCTGAGCAGCGAGGCCGAGCTGAAAGCCGACCTGGAAGAGATCCGGCGGCAGGGTGTCGCGTTCGACCGGGAGGAGCACGAACCCGGCATTGTCTGCATCGCTGCGCCGGTGCTCTCGTCCAAGGGCCGTCCGATCGGGGCGCTGTCCGTTACCACGTCAACCACACGAAAGGGTCTGGAAGAGCTTTCAAAGGTACAGCCCGTACTTTTGAAAACCGCTTCCGAAATTGCTGCAGCCGTTGAAGACTGGCAGTTCCCCGCATAGAAATTCCCAGGGAGAAGAAAGCAAATGTCTGGCGTCACGCTGACCAAAGCAGTCAAGAAATATGCCGACCTGCAAGTCATCCACGGTGTGGATCTTCAGATCGAACACGGTGAATTCTGTGTGTTCGTTGGCCCGTCCGGCTGCGGCAAGTCCACGTTGCTGCGCATGATCGCGGGTCTGGAGGAGACCAGCGACGGCACCATCCAGATCGGCGGCCGTGACGTGACCAAGCTTGACCCGTCCGAGCGCGGTGTCGCGATGGTGTTCCAGACCTATGCGCTCTACCCGCATATGTCGGTAGAGGAAAACATGGGCTTCGGTCTGAAGATGAACGGTCACCCGAAGGCGGAGATTGCCGAGAAGGTGGGCGAGGCGAGCCGTATCCTGAAACTCGACCCCTACCTGAAACGCAAGCCGAAAGCGCTGTCGGGCGGTCAGCGTCAGCGTGTGGCCATCGGGCGTGCAATCGTTCGCGGACCGGAAGTGTTTCTGTTCGATGAGCCGCTCTCGAACCTTGACGCCGAACTGCGTGTCGACATGCGCGTCGAGATCGCGCGGCTGCACAAGGATATTGGCGCGACCATGATCTACGTGACGCACGATCAGGTCGAGGCGATGACGCTGGCCGACAAGATCGTTGTCCTGCGCGCGGGCAGGATCGAACAGGTCGGTTCGCCAATGAAGCTCTATTCAGATCCCGACAACAAGTTCGTTGCGGGGTTCATCGGATCTCCGAGCATGAACTTCGTCGAAGGCGTGGCCGAAGACGGCGCTGTCTCGGTGCCGGCATTCGGCGGCGCGAGCGTGCCGACATCGGTTGCGCTACCCGAAAAAGGCAAGAAGGTTCTCGTCGGTGTCCGTCCGCAGCATCTGAGGATTGCCGAAAGCGCGGAAGGGGCAACGGTCGACCTCTGCGAACAGCTTGGCGGTGTCGCCTATTCCTACCTGATCTGCCCGACCGGCGAACGCATCATCGTGGAAACCAAAGGTGAGGAAGCCCCCGTTGCTGAGGGACATGTCGAGATCTCTTTCGACCCGTCCTCGGCCTTCTTCTTCGATGTCGAGACAGAGCAACGGCTGCGGTAGGCTCGCGCAGACCAATAGTCTGTCATTCCGGACCAGCGCAGCGGTAGCTGCGCGCCGATCCGGAACCCAGAAATCTGCGTGAGCGGAGCGAACTCGAAAAGCAATTCTTGAGATGACGCGCCTCTGGCGCGAGCTGACATCTGGATTCCAGATCAGCGTTCGGCGTTGCCTCACTTGTCTGGAATGACGGGGGCGTGTTGTGCCCTCCAGTCTATCACCTCAGTGAGTAAACCTGATCTCGTACGGGTGTCTCCTGGATAACGATACTGCTTAAGAGTGAAAATCCTCATCCTGAGGAAGCGCGTCAGCGCTGTCTCGAAGGATGGGCCTCTCGGCGCTGAACCCGCCCCCCATACTTCGAGACGCACGCAAGCGTGCTCCTCAGGATGAGGCCGGGGCACTCCGGCCTCGTACCGGGACCCCAATCGTCGCAAGTTTCGCTTTCGGCTCAGCCTCACTTGTCTGGATTGAAGTGGTAGGCGCGAGACTGAAACGGTGATCGGCATCTCCTCAAAACCAGATAATGAAGCGCACTGTGCCTTCAGGTGTCTCGAACGTATGGCCGTTGCATCGGTGCAGGAGCCGCCTGCCGTGAATGCTTCTCTCTTTGTGATCTGATTACCTCTGTGTCAGCCCTGTCATCGCGTCTGGCAAAACCTGCTGCGACGCATCGGGTGACGGCTACGCAGCTTGCCCGAAAGGCGAAACCGACTTGCGGTATCAGGCTTCCCCAAACGTCCGAACCACTTTGTCTGCTCTTGACATGAATACTGATTCAGGTTTCATATACGTGCAAGCGTCAGGCGAAGTGCCGGTGTCATTCAGGTGTCAAGCGCACGTTGGACGATCCACGGAAGCCTGTTCGCGCATTGGGAGGAAACATGATGACCAAACGCCTTTACCGCTGGTCTCTGCCGCTTGTCGCAAGCGTCGGTCTGCTCGCCGCCGGCGCTGCCGGAGCTCTGGCCGAAGACATCAAAATCGCACATGTCTACGGCAAGACGGGTCCGTTCGAAGCCTACGCAAAACAGTCTCACACCGGCCT